>Ga0172379_10008280_pt1 | contig 13149 bp, 10 predicted proteins | sample GrowelOW334metaG_FD_119756 | JGI IMG/M metagenome (GOLD analysis project Ga0172379, IMG submission 119756) | Groundwater microbial communities from an aquifer near a municipal landfill in Southern Ontario, Canada - Groundwater well OW334 metaG | ecosystem: Environmental > Aquatic > Deep... | reverse complement strand
GATCGGACGAAGCGCCCTGCAGTTGGAGTCGTCCGACGACGTGGCCAGCTGGTATGGCCGGCAAATTATTTTAGCCAAAGAGCAGAAGTCGCCGGCCGCGATTTTAACGCCTGAACAATTTTACGCTCGCGTAAAAAAAATCAGCGCGCGCGACGTCAGCCGTCTGGCCAAACAAATTTTTATAAACGAGCATCTTAATCTGGCGATCATCGGACCGTACCGGGAGGAAGAGGAATTTAGGAAGATGCTATCTATGTAATTTTCAATTTCAAATTTTCCTTTTGTCATTCCCGCGCAGGCGGGAATCCAGGAGGAAATAGTAGGAATAACAAATATAAAAGAATGAGTAAAAATTATATTTTTTGTGTTCGCATCCTCAATAGCGGAAGAAAAGGTACTCTACTATATTAATATAACTTTCTTGGCGACATTTGTTTTAATGAAATATTATTCGTGCGACTTGCCCCTGGATTGCGGGTCAAGCCCGCAATGACAACTAAGGGTATGAATCTTCTAGAAAACTTAAACCCCGAGCAATTGGAGGCCGTGACTCATAAAGACGGACCCTTGTTAATCGTGGCCGGAGCCGGCACGGGCAAGACCACGGTCATAACTCAAAGGATCGCTTATCTCTTAGAGCAGGGCAAGGCTGGCCCTGACCAGGTGCTGGCGCTGACTTTTACGGAAAAAGCGGCCGGCGAGATGGCGGAACGGGTGGATAGCCTTCTGCCTTACGGCTATTTTGATTTATGGATTTCCACTTTTCATAGTTTCTGCGAAAGGCTTTTAAAAGAACATGGCTTGGATATCGGCTTGCCCACGGACTTTAAATTATTAAACGAATTCCAGCAATGGGCCTTAGTCAAAAAGAATTTAGCCAAGTTTGAGCTGGATTATTATCGCCCCTTGGGCAATCCGACAAAATTTATTCGCGCCTTAATCAAGCATTTTTCCCGGGCTAAAGACGAAGACATTAATACCTCGGACTACCTTGCTTACGCGGAAGAATTAAAACAGGATTTTGATCAAATGTTAAGTGGTAGTGCGAAATGTCAAATGTCAAATGTCAAATGTCAAAAAAATAAAAAAGACAAGGGGCCGACGATGGCTCATGAAATTTCCGAGCAGGAAACAGCGCGGCTTTACGAGGTGGCTAACGCCTATCATGTTTACCAGCAGCTGCTCTTGGATAATAACGCCTTGGATTTCGGCGATCTGATAAATTACTGTTTAAAATTATTTCGCGAGCGGCCGGCGATTTTGGAATCTTACCGCCGGCAATTCAAATATATCATGCTGGATGAATTTCAGGATACGAATTGGTCCCAGTACGAACTCGTGAAAATGCTTTGCGGGCCGGAGGCCAATTTAGCGGTCGTGGGCGACGATGATCAGTCAATCTTTCGCTTCCGCGGCGCTTCCATGAGCAATATTTTGCAGTTTGGCAAAGATTATCCGGCGGCCAAAAAAATAATCTTAACGAAAAACTACCGTTCGCGGCAGAATATTTTAGACTTGTCTTATGAGTTTATAAAACGGAATGATCCAAACCGGCTGGAATGGCAACTAAAACAAGAAAACCAGGAAACAAAAAAACAAAAAAACAAAGAAGAAAAAATTTTAAATAAGAAGTTAATCGCCCAAGATGCTGGCGCCGGTGAAATTGCCGTCATAGAAGGCTCCGACCTGGCCGAGGAAGTCAGCCGGGTGGTTGATAAAATCGGGGAATGGAAAGCAAAAGATAAGGCCGCGAGCTGGAACGACTTCGCGATTTTAGTCCGGGCCAACGACTCGGCCTATGTTTTTATGGACGAATTGGACCGGCGCGGCCTACCCTATATTTTCGGCTCCAGGCGCGGTCTTTACGCCAAGCCGATTATCATGGACGCGATCGCCTATTTTAAATTATTGGACAATTATCATGAAAGCGTCAGCTTATGGCGGGTCTTAAATTTGCCGGTTTTCAGTTTCAGCGATTTGGAGCTGACGGATTTCAACCAGGCGGCGCGCAAAAAAGCCTGGTCATTATATGAAGTTTTAAACCGAGCCGAGACCTTGAAGTTTAACGCCGAAACGCGAAAGAAGATCGGCCCGCTTTTAACTTTAGTATCCAGGCATTCGGCTCTGGCGCGGGAAAAAGCCGCCAGCGAAATATTTTTAGCGTTCATGAATGAGAGCGGTTATCTTAAATATTTAGCCGACAGGCCGGAACGGGAAAATTTAGACGCCATAGACCAGCTTAATCAGTTTTTAAAACGGATTCGGAATTTTGAAGCTGACAACGATAACAAGAGCGTTAAAAGTTTTTTAATAGAACTGAACTTGGAGATGGAAGCTGGCGAGGAGGGCGAGCTCTCCGCCGATCTGGAAGCCGGCCCGGAAGCGATAAAGATATTAACCGCGCACGGCGCCAAAGGTTTGGAATTCAAATATGTTTTTATCGCCAACTTGGTGGATAAGCGTTTTCCCACGATTGAGCGGAGCGAGCCGATCAATCTGCCGGACGCTTTGGTTAAAGAAATTTTACCGGAGGGCGACGCCCACTTGGAAGAAGAACGACGCCTGTTCTACGTGGCTATGACTCGGGCCCGGGTCGGCCTGTATTTTTCCTGGGCGCGCGATTACGGCGGGTTAAGGGACAAAAAGCCGTCCAGATTTTTAGCGGAATTGGGGTTGGTGGAGAATGGAAAAACGAAAATCCGTCATTCCCGCGAAAGCCTGCCTGTCCGGCAGGCGGGCGGGGATCCAGGAAATTCGTTATCAAGCAAAACTGTTGTGGTGGCAAATAAAATCCCCCTTGATTCCCCTTTGTTGGGGAATCAACACTTTGTTAAAGGGGGCAAGTTGTGCTCCGCCAACTCGCCGGTTAAAGCGCCGGCTCATTTTTCCTATTCCCAGCTGGCGGCTTATTCAAACTGCCCTTATCAGTACCGCTTCGCCCATATTTTAAAAATACCGGTCATGGGCAAGGAGCAATTTTCTTTCGGCAAAACCATGCACAGCGCCATGCAGAAGCTTTTTATTTTGCTTAATGAAAAAAAAGGTTTGGGGCAGGGGAGTTTGTTCGGCGGTATAACCTCCCCCAACCCCCTCCTTCGTAAGGAGGGGAACGGAACAGTTCTCCCCCCTGCCTACCGGACAGGCAGGTTTAATAAGGGGGAGATAAAAGAGGGGGTAATTACCTTTGAAGAAATTTTGAAGCTTTACGAGCAAAGCTGGATTGATGATTGGTACGAATCCAAAGAAAAAAAAGAGGAACGGAGAAAACAGGGCCGGGAAATTTTAAAAGTTTTTTACGAAAAACATAAAAATAACTGGCCTGACGCCGTCTATCTGGAAAAAGGTTTTAACATGAAACTCGTTGATGGTAAAAATATCTATACGATCAGGGGAACGATTGACCGGATTGATAAAACGCCGGACGGCTTAAAATTAGTGGATTACAAAACCGGCGGCGCCAAGGAAAAATTAACTTTCGCGGAAAAAGAGCAATTATTTATTTATCAGCTGGCCGCGGTTGAATTGTTTAAGCAGCCGATCGTCGGTTTGGTTTTCTATTATCTGGAAAATAACAGCGAAGTGGAGTTTATCGGCAAGGACAAAGATTTGGAAAAAATAAAAGCGAAAATAATTTCCACCATCAAAGAAATTTGCCGCGGCGAATTTCCGCCCAAGCCGGGTCGGATTTGCGCCTGGTGCGACTTCAGGGAGATCTGCGAGTTCAGAGCTTAAGCGATAAATAAAATGTAGGCAGCCTTTGTTTACTCCACGTTTTTTATGAAAAATTATTTATTACGAATCAAAGAAATCAAGAGGCGATACGCGATTTCCGAAACAGAGCGTTTCGCGGCCGCTCCTGGGGGCACTCATCATAAGGTTTTTATTTCAGACAGATACGCTATTCGTTTTAGAGACGATAACCCCAAGCTCTTATTGAGAGAGGCAAAATTTTTAAAACAATTTAATCACGCGCTAATGCCGAAAATTTTGCGTTCCGGAAAAATCAATCAATCATTTTTTATGATTGAGAATCGTTTACCCGGGCAGACGATAAATTCAGTCTGGAGAAGTCTCCCGGCTGGCGATAAAAAAAATGTGATCGGACAAGTGATTAATTTTTTGCGGAGCCAGAGGACCGAAACAAAAGATTATGTCTATTCGGTAAAGACGGGCAGGAATTATAAAACTTTTTTGGATTATCTTTTAGACGGCTTTAAGCGGAAAATCATTAACATAAAAAAATTCAAGCAAACCGGCGGAATATTACCGAGTTTATTTTTAATCTTCAATAATCCTAAAATTAATAATTTATTCGTCGCCAAAACGAAAAATGTCCTGGTCCACGGCGATTTGATCATCCATAATCTGCTTACGGATGGAAAAAATTTGACCGGGGTGCTTGATTGGGAGTTGGCCCTGTTCGGCGATGCCGACTATGACCTCTGCCGTCTTCTCTATTATCAGGAATGCGCTAAAGCTTACCAGGAGCAAGAGATTGATGAAGCTTTTGAGTTTGACTGCATGGATAAATTAATCGCGGCGATGCTGAAGTCTGATTTAATAAAGAATAAAAAAATATTTTGGAAAAAATATAAATTCACGCGAGCCATCTTCTATCTTAACGCGCTTGATTGGGCGGCGAGTTCAAACAGGCCGAAAAAAAATATCAGCGAACTCATAACTTTGTGGAATAAAAAAAGCGGAGTTGAACGATTGCGCGTTTAACTCCGCTGGCCGCGATTATTTGCAGCCGGTCCGTTTACCGGGGAAAGACGCCCCGGCAACCAAGGGGACTACCTTGGCGATTTTGATTTTTTGGATCTTAATCTTCATCTGTTCTCACCTCCTTCCATAATCAGGCACAGGTTTTACTGCTACCTACCGCCATAGCCCCATCGGATCTGATGTATTCTATGGCAAGAGTTTTTGTGACCGCGCGATAGAAATCGCACATATCAGCAAATAGTTTTTCACGTTCCTCGCCGGATGAGCGGGCAACAACCTCTCTGGTAACGTGACATTGTCCGCCGCATGGTCCTTCAATCTCACAGCCGGTACAGGACTGATCTGTCCCTGGAAACCGGTCGGCGACCATTCGCGCTAAGCCGCCGTATTCCCCGAACAACCTCTCAAAATTATCCAGGTGGCCGACCGCCGTCGTAGTATGGCTGCAGACTTTAATACTGCCGTCCACGTTGAACTCAAGAGATTTCCCCTGAACAGCGGCGCAAAAGGCGTGATCTCCAGTCAGAAGACTTTCGGATGCCAAATTGCGGAACGGGGAGTCCCAGGTTCCGAAAAAGTCAATGCCATGTTTGTTGGCATACCTCTTAAGACGCATGAGTTTAGCGACCCGCTCCTCAACCGGGACATGAATCAGACCGACGAGGTCGTAATCAAAGGCGATCGAGGTCATTTTTCTCGCGATTGCCAGGTCAAGGATGCCGGTGTCAATGAGATCATAGTTACCTTTAGCGACAGTGATACTGAACCCGTCGAGGGGATAGCCAATCTCCGCCAGGAGATCAAACTTTTCAAGAATGCGGCCGAACGTGCCTTGCCCGCCCTTAGTGACACGGATAGCATCATTCGCGGCCCGATTGCCGTCGAGCGAGGTGGCGACACGGACTTTGTGTTTCTTGAACAACTCGGCGATCGGCCTGGTCATGAGAGTCAGGTTTGTGTTGATGGCAAACTCAAACGAGAGATCAGCCAACGCGTCGCAGTACTCAAGCACCTGTTCAATCACGCGATAGTTGAAGAGCGGTTCCGCGTTACCGAAGTGGATTTTGCAGTTAGTTTTTCCCTGGTCTCTCGTTAGTGTGATATACCGGTCCAGGCACCGCTTCGCGGTTTCCCAGGTCATGAAGCGTCGTTGAGCTTTCACCCGGTCCTTCGGCAGTATTTGTTCCGATTTGACCATGGGCTGGGAATGGATGCAGTGAGAGCAACCGAAGTTGCAAAAATCGCTGATCGCCAGACCCATCCGATCAACTGTTTTTCTTTCTCGCACTTGGGCGAGTTGCTGGGCTTTTTTCTTCCGTAAAAATTCTTTCTCGTCAAAGCCCGGCTCAACCAGAAAATAAATTTCGGCGAGTTCCCGGATAGTTTCTTCGGGGTCCCCGTCACAAATTCCGGAAATTTCCCCGACTGTAGCCGGACTTCTGAAAAGATCCAAGAATTTCATGCCTTCGTCGTTAATGATTCTGGGGTTGCCGTACAGCGAGTGGTAAACCATCGCCGCTTCTGACGCAGGGTCAGGGATTATACGGAAATTCGGGGATAACTGGTATTTTTGTGTTTTCATGATTCTATCCTCCCCTATATGTAGTGTTAAAGATCTGTCGGCACCTTATCATCGTCTAACCATTTCGTCAATAATTTTATTGCAGGTAGCAGATTGCGCTTTATATAAACGCTATTTGGTTAAAACCCTGCCAGTCTTGTTGAAAAAATGATTATAAAATGGTAAAATGAAATCAATTATCAATTACGAATTTAAATTTCGTAATTCGTAATTCGTAATTTTTTGTATGCCTTTACGCCTCTATTTATTAATTATGTCCATGATGACGGTATTTTGCTGGATCGTTTTTGGCTATATCGTCTGGACGGTTAATCCTGAAACTACTAACGCCACCGGTTTTTGGCTGTTTTATTTAGCTTTGTTTTTAGCTATAAGCGGCACAGCCGCGATTATCGGCTTCTTAATCAGGTTTGTTTTTTTGCGGCGCGAGCTGGCCGTTGATAAAGTAATAATCGCTTTCCGCCAGTCGTTTTTGTTCGCCGGTTTTATCGTGGCGTCGCTCTATCTGTTGGCGCGCGACTTATTAACCACCCTAAATTTGTTAATTCTAATCGTCGGCTTGTCCATGCTGGAGTTTTTTCTTTTAAGTTATGGCCGTGATAGGGCGGCGGAGTCTGATTCTAACCAGGATCATGGCGGTTTGTGATAAAGAAGAAAAAATCGTATAATGAAATAAGAATTTTTAATTTTATAGATTTATTCCCATGCCCGAAGATTTTTCATCTGGCGAACAAAACAACAGCCTTGAAGACGGCGGAGAACCTAAACTGAATCCGACCGGCAAAAACCAAAAAATGGCGGCCGCGGGCTTGGCGGCTTTCGCTTTTTTAGTCGTGATTATATGGGCAGTTCAATTAAAAAATAGCATCTACGCGCCTTTTTACGGTCCGGTTGACACGACCGGTTCGGAGCTCGTAAGCGGTCAAACGGCCGCGGATCAGGTTTTAAGAAATAAAGACACGGACAGCGACGGCCTAACCGATTATGATGAATCAAATATTTATAAGACTTCGCCCTATCTTTCCGATAGCGATGGCGACGGTTTGTCGGATGGCGATGAAGTAAAAAACGGCGCTGACCCGAACTGCCCGACCGGCCGAGATTGCGCGACTAGCGGATTTACGGATGACGGACCGGTTTCTTCCACCACGCCCTCGTCAACCGATGTCTTAAATAATCTTTCAAATCAAAGCGAGGCCTTAAATAGTTTATTAAATCAGTATAACGCCTCGCAACCGGCAACCGGTTCGGCCGGCGGCGGGGGAACGTCCGATTTAACCGAGGAGCAGAAAAAGGCGCTAAGAAATATAGACGCGGCCAGTTTAAGGCAGCTGCTCTTAGAGAATGGCCTGGAGCAAGACGTCCTGGATAGTATCAGCGACGAAGAATTAATGAAGAGTTATAATGAAACTTTGCAATAAACTATAAAAAAAGCACCTTATCAGTAAAATAAAGGTGTTTTTTTTGTATTAGTAAAAATACGAAAAAGAGATTGAAAATAATCGTCTAATATGATAAGATCCGGATATGGGCGACAAATTAGAGAAAAAAGTTTTTGTCTGGATTAAAACTGACGCGAAAAACGCGGTTGATATAGCCGGGGAATATTATTGCGAAACTCGCGACAGGTTTCAGGCGCGGCTTGATAAAATGGTAAATAACTTAATAGACGAAGGGAAAATCAGCCGGGAAGATGTTTATATTTTTGGCGCCATCGCCGGCGAAATCGGCAATAATTCTTTTGACCATAATCTAGGCAGCTGGCCGGATATTATGGGTGTTTTTTTCGGTTATGAATTCGGCCGCGGTGAAATAAAAATCGCCTTGGCCGACAGGGGTCAGGGCTTAAAAGCGACTTTAAAAAGAGTTAAGCCTGAAATAAAAAATGACGGGGAAGCGCTTTTTACCGCTTTTAACGAAAGAATTTCCGGACGAGCGCCGGAACCGAGAGGCAATGGCCTTAAGTTCGTTAAAGAGAATATCAAAGACAAAAAAATGCGTTTACTTTTTATGTCAGGGTTGGCTCAAGCGGAGCTGAACGATGAGATGACGATTAAAGAAATTGATGATAATATAAAAGGGAGCTTAGCTATCATATCATTTTCATATGAGAATTGAATTAAAAAAATTCGGGGAAATTTTAGTTTCCCGGCCGGCCGGCCGCGAGGCTTATTTAGCTATGTCCGCGTATTTAACCAAGGGTTTGCCCGAAGACGAGGCGATTGAGATAGATTTTTCCGGCGTTAAGGTTTTAGCTCCGTCCTGGGCTGATGAAGTAATCACAAAAATCGCCCATGATTTTAAAAATATAAAATTAATCAATACGGACAATTCAACCGTTAAAGCGACCCTGAAAACTTTGTCCGAATATTCGGGGTTGAAGATATGAAAGATCGTTATAAAAGATTCAGTTTGATAAAATTAGGCCGTTTGAAAGAACGGCCTTAATGTTTTCATTTTCGGCGAAGAACTATTTAAAAAATATCAGGTAAAAAGAGGTTTATGATTTTCGCTTTTAATTTTAAAGGCGCGGATAATTTTATCCGTTCGTTAAAAGGTAGATATCCAAGCCAAGAAAGAATCGCCAAGCTTAAGGGCGTGGGGAAAACAGGTTTGGTGGAAATTGATAATAGGGTATACGAGACAATCACTGGGCTTTAAAAGTAATAAATTATATTTTTAACCAGATCAACCATAAGATACCCAACCGATTGCCAAGCGGTCGGTTTTTTAAAAAGATAGGCGCTTGACTATTACTCCATTCAGAGTTAAATTTTAACTATAAATAGCCTAATAGTTAACTCTATGAAAAAATCAATTTTTATCGTCGGTATTATTATTGTCCTCGCCCTTATTACTGGAGGCGCTGTTTGGTATGTGAAAAATCAGAAATATGAACCGGTAGCGGAAAACGGTCAGATCCCTGTGGCCTCCGAACCGATAGTGGCGGCGACCAGTACTGCGGAGTGGTTGACTTACAGGAATGAGGAGTATGGGTTTGAGATAAAATATCCGGGGGATTATATATTTAAAGAAATAAAAGGTGGCGTATATTTAAAACATCCAACCTATGATTTTGTGCCTATTAGCCCAGCCAAAGGTGGGGCAGTAAGTATTACCCTGGCTAATACAACAATTGAAAATCATATTAAATCAATAGAAAATACAGACCCTCCATTATCCAGAGTTATAAGTCAAAAGGAGTATGTTATAGATGGCGTTAAAGGTTTAGAAATAATTAGTACTTTTGCTGAGGGTTTGGATTATTATGATATATTTATTAAGTCTGACAATAAAGAATATTTAATTAGTTACGGAGATATAGGTTTTGACTACACGAAAGACATTCTCTCTACCTTTAAATTCATAAAATAAAATTTTAAGAATTCAGAACAAATTAGAATGTCAATTTTTAATATAAAATCGGTATTTTGATTTGTTCTTTGAAAAAAAATTGCTCTTTAACAAGAATAGCAGTTAGCTATTCGCAACCAAAACGCGGTAGACGGAAAGGACGAAAATCATGAAAGACATGCGACAGAAAATAAGTTGGGCATTAGTGGCGCTACTCATTATTTTGTTTAGCCCAAATGCAGGATTCGGCTATCCGATAGCGGGTAGCCTGAAGTTCCCGATGGATAATTATCTCTCGAAAAAAGGGGAAAATTATTTTGGGAGAAAAGATTATGTTACAAAAGGCAAATGGCATTTAGGAGACGATTTAAGCGCAAAAGTCGGTACAAATATTTATGCTATAGGGGCGGGTATCGTCAGACATGCAAAATACCATGCTTCATATACTGATGGTAATGGCATATACCATAAGAATTACGGCGGCATGTATATTATTGAGCATAGTGCCAACGGCGAAAAAGTCTGCGCTCTGTATGTGCATATGAATATCGCAACTTTCACTAAGAAAGCGGGCCAGGAAGTAACGAAAGGAGAGTATCTTGGCCAGGTAGGCAACCAGCAGCAAAATGGAGACTACCCGGAGCATTTTCACTTCGGTATTCGTAAAGGTGAATATCCGGCCAACCCAAATGCGTATATTTATGGCGATTGGATTTTTTCCGGCTATACTATGAATGAAATCGTATTAAACGACTGGTACAACCCGACAGAGTTCATTAAATCCCATCAATCCACCTCCTACACCTTCTCCTCCCACGCCTACACGGGCAACGGGGACGTCCAGGGCGGGGCGAAGACGGATTGGAACTATTCATTGCCGGTGCGCAAAAGCCAATTCACCCTAGGCGAAACGGCCAAGGCGATAATTAGGGTGGAAAACATTTCCATCAGGCACAAGTGGTACGTGGAAATCTGGCGAGGCAATGATAAGGCGGGTGAGTACGGCTGGGGTTGGAACGAGGTTGAACCCTGGGTCTGGAAAACCAGCTACTTCTGGCCGGAGCAGACGGTCAATGTCGGTGAATATCAGTTCAGAGTCTATCTCTATGTCGGCGATGGCAGCCGGAGAGACAGTATCACCAACCTGACTTTCACCGTAGTCAGACCGGTCGACCGGAAATCCTACGCTACTAATACTAACGGCTACACCGGCTACGGTCCGCCAGATGGCGGAGCCGATACGGATTGGAGATACGCTCTACCCGAAAAGACCGCCGTGTTCAATCAGGGCGATCACGCCTACGGCCTGGTCTATGTCAGTAACATCAGCGCCGACCATCGCTGGCTGGTCCGTTTCTACAGAGACAAGGTCTATTACGACAGCCAGTCCTGGGGAAACAATCTGGTCGGGCAATGGATCTGGCAGTATAGCTACTTCTGGCCCGTGCTTTGGAACGCGCCGCTAGGTAAATGGGAAATGCGCGTGTTTCTGGAAAACGGGGGCAGGGAAGACCCGATTTGTATTTTACCCTTCACTGTGGTTAAACCGGCCGGACAACCCTATCTCTATGACGGCAACGGCCACACCGGCTACGGACCGCCCTACGGCGGAGCCGACTATGGCTGGAAATATTTCCTGCCGCGCCAAACCACTAACTTCAATCAGGGTGATCGTGTTTACGCCCTGATTCGGATTGACAATGTCCACGTCAATCACAAATTCTACGCCGCGGCCTACCGCGACAACGTTCCGACCTACGCTTACGCCTGGGGCTGGAATGACGTGGGCGGCGGACGCTGGGACACGGCCTATTTCTGGCCGGAGATCGGCTTTGCCGAAGCGGGAAACTGGCGGTTTGAAATCTGCCTGGAGTATGACGGCAAGGTTGACGCCGTTGACACGCTCCATTTTACCGTCAAAGGCAAGAATCATCCGTCTCAACCGGCCGAACCTAATATTCGGTTTGATTTCACCGGCCATAGCTCCGAGGGCTGGACGACCGGTTATGACACGGCCAACGCCGAACAGGATCAGCCTGACGCCGGTACCTGGATGGTAGTCGCGCGCGGGCCAAACCCCGGTATAGTTAGCCCGGAACTGCCGCCCGGATTTTCCACGTCGCGAACGCCTCAACTGCGTTTCAGCGTTAAAGTTAGGGGATTGGTCCGCGAAAGTATCTGCCAGGTTTGGCTCATGGACAATAACGGCCGCTGGGGATATGAGACCAGATTCTCGCCAGTCAGAATTGACTATGACTACCACGAGTATCTCCTTGACCTTTCTCCTCTGGGCGATATCCCGATTCGGCGCCTGGCCATTGAGTTAACCCAGGACGCGCCCTACGAGCAATGGGTCTTTGACTGGGTGGAACTAAAATGAGCAGGACATTTTTCAAAATCTTGCGAATACGCGCCGATGCTTAAAAGGGCGTCGGCTTTTTTTAGAAAAAAGTACTTCTTAGATTAGAAAAAATAGCTTTAAATATATATGGACATCTTTATCGGTAAAGTAAGGGTGTTTTTTTGTTATATCGGACAGGCAGGCCCGCAGTGACAAAACAGAATTTGTGGCAAAACTGAAAATGTTGTATAATAATATCATAATTTGGATTTTAAATTCAGCAGTTTCGTGGAGAAAATTTTAATTTGATTTTATCGTAAAGTTTAATGGGAAAAATCGTTCGTGAGATTGCCGCGCCTGCCTGCTGGCAGGCTCGCAATGACAATCACAGAGGTACGGCTATTTTTAAAGAGTTAAATTTTTAAAATATTTTTTTATGAAAACCTTCTTATTAAAGAGGAAAGAAGTTTTTTTTCAAATTTTTGCCGTAGCGGTTTTAGCTATTTTATTATCTCTTTTTATTTTTAGTCCGGTTCTGGCTTATGACGCGAGTACTTACGCCAGTCCCGAAGCAGCCGCTGTAGGCGCCATAAACGTTGATGCCAAATCAACCACGGCGGCCACTAAAAAGAGCGGCGCGCAGAGAGCTTTAGACCAGATAAAAAGCTGGTCCATGCAGAAAGCCTTGGAAGAACTGAAAAAAAGCGGCGACATCGCCTGGCGTCAGGCCTTGAAGTTTTTCTTAAACACTTTAGCCTATGACATGGCGACCTATATCGCCACCGGCGATAAAGGTCAACTGCCCATGTTTCAGACCCAAGGTTGGGGCGGCTATCTGCAAAATGTGGCCGACAACACGGCCGGGACATTTATTGAATCATTAGGCAAAAACGTCAGCACTGTGAAATTCAACTTGTGCAACCCGGACTTCAGGGTGATGCTGAAAATTAATCTTGGTCTGGTTCAGGCCTACCGGCCGACCAAGCCGGCTTGTACTTTTACCGAGATGACGAAGAACTGGGAAACGGCGATAAGAGGCAAGGATTTTCTGCCAAAATTTCAGGATATGTTCAATCCCTGGTCAAACGACCTGGGCGTAGCTTTGACTTTAAGAAGCGGCATAGAAACCGAAATCAGCAACACGGTT
>Ga0172379_10008279_pt1 | contig 13150 bp, 9 predicted proteins | sample GrowelOW334metaG_FD_119756 | JGI IMG/M metagenome (GOLD analysis project Ga0172379, IMG submission 119756) | Groundwater microbial communities from an aquifer near a municipal landfill in Southern Ontario, Canada - Groundwater well OW334 metaG | ecosystem: Environmental > Aquatic > Deep... | reverse complement strand
CGTCATGCTGCTTTCCACGGTCTCCGATATCGCCTTGAAACCCACCCAGGCACCGGAGTAGCGCGACAGGGCCCAGCCGTAGAGGCCGAACTCCAGCATCTCGGCGATATTGGCCGGATTGACCACCGGCATGCCCCAGGCCTGCATGACGAAATCGCTCTGATGCGGCATCGACGAGGAGACGCAGCCATGATCGTCGCCGGCCACCACCAGCACCCCGCCGGTGGGCGAGGAACCGAAGGCATTGCCGTGGCGCAGCGCGTCGCCCGCACGGTCGACGCCCGGACCCTTGCCGTACCACAGCGCGAAGACGCCGCCGACGCTGCGTAGCGGGTCGCTTTCCACCTGCTGGCTGCCCAGCACGGCGGTGGCGCCCGACTCCTCGTTGATGGCGGGGAGAAAGCGGATATTGGCGGACTCCAGGTGCGCAGCAGCGCGCCACAGGGCTTGGTCGTAAGCCCCCAGCGGCGAGCCGCGATAGCCACTGATGAAACCGGCGGTGTCCAGTCCGGCTTGAATATCGAACTGGCGCTGCATCAACGGCAGGCGCACCAGCGCCTGGGTGCCGGTCAGGAAGATCTGGCCGCCGGTCGCCAGTAGGGCGTCGTCGAGCCGGTAGGCGGCGCGGAACGGCTGCTGCGTTATGACGTCATTCATGGTTTCCTCCGATGCAGCCGCTTGTTCAGCGTTTGGCCGCGTCAGGTGAGCTGCGGCAATCAAACACTACTCTAGACAGCCGCAAGGAGAAAGTGTTACCTTTTGTTTGCGTTAAGTGCGATTTATAGGAACATTTGTTCTCAATAATGGATATTGGCGAAATGAATAACCTCGACAACTACTCGAAGAAGATCCTCCGCGAACTGCAACTGGATTCGCGGCGCTCGGTGCAGGAATTGTCCAGCCGCGTCGGCCTGTCGGGCACGCCCTGCTGGCGGCGCGTCAAGGAAATGGAGGAATCCGGCCTGATCAGCCGCTATACCGTGCTGCTCGACCGCGAGAAGCTTGGCCTGCATGTCTGCTGCCTGGTACATGTCAATCTACAGCGGCATGTGCAGGGCGCCATCCAGGAATTCGAGCGCGCCATCGGCGAACGCCCTGAAGTCGTCGAGTGTTTCAGCGCCACGGGCGAGGCGGACTACCTGCTGAAAGTCATTGTGCCCGACATCAAGGCCTTCGATGTCTTTCTCAACCAGGCGCTATTCACTTTGCCGGGAGTCTCCAATGTGCGGACCAGCGTGGTCCTGCGCGAGTTGAAATACGAGACTGCGCTACCGGTCTGAAAACTCGACATCGAGGCGAGGGACTATTTCTTGTCTTCCTTTGCGGCGTCCTGGATACTTTGGCCGACTTTTTCGATCTGCTGTCCGGCTTTGTCGGTAGCCTTGTCGATTTCCTTGCCGGCGCGTTCCGCCGGGCCTTCCTGCTTCTGGCAGCCGGGTAGCGCCACAAACAGCGCGCTCATGATCAAAAATACGCCAGCATTTTTCTTGAGTTTCATCCTGGGGATCTCCTAGCAATTGGTTCGCCCGGCGGCGCGTAAGCGCTTCGGCCGGGCGCGTCACACAGCGATGTTTACTTCTTGCCGACTTCGTGGCCGATGACGCCGCCTACGGTTTCGACCGCGCTACCGCCGGTGAGCACGGAACCGCCGATGGCCCCTACTCCGGCGCCGATGGCGGTATTTTTCTCCTGGCTGGTCATGCCGGCACTAGCGCCCAGGCCGAGCGGCATGCTTGCCGCAAGGGCGCTAAACGCGAAGGCTGACAGTGTCTTCGTGCGAATGTTCATATTGAATTGCTCCTGTGGTAAGCGCCCTACTCGGCGCAATAAATTGGCGGGTCATATTCTGCCCAGCAATAGAAGAATCAGGACGATCGCTAAAATCAAGCCCAGGCCCCCGCTGGGACCATAACCCCACGTCCTGCTGTGAGGCCATGTCGGAATCACGCCCAGCAACGCCAGCACCAGGATGACCAGAAGTATCGTTCCTAAACTCAATTTGTTTGCCTCCCTTGATGTTGCCGCAACCCTTCCAATCAATCATCTTGCATTGGCAGCATAGGCCATCATCCGTTACGCTTCCGTGCGACAGCACACATAATTGCGCACGATGTTTGAGCATTGTTTCGGGCGATAGCCATCGATTTGCCTTGAATGGCCGGGCCCGGATTGTCCCGGCCATAACCCGGTTGGCAAACGATGTCACGATTGACGCGACAGGGTTTCGTCGAGAAAGCGCAGCAGCGCGGCGATAACGGTTAACAGCACCGGACCGATGATCACGCCGATCAAACCAAACGCCGAGATGCCGCCGATGACGCCAACGAATACGGCGAGTACCGACACGGGCGCATGGGTTGATATCAACAGCGGTCTCAGCAGGTTGTCGGAGACCGATACGCCGGTACCCCAGATCAACATGAAAATCGCCGCTCCCCAGTGCGAGGAGGCGGCCAAAGTGACCACCGCCGGTGCCCATACCAGGGCTGCGCCGCCCACCGGCAGCAACCCCAGAACCGCCGCGAGCACTCCGAACAACACCGCCGAGGGCAAGCCCACGATGGCGAAGCCGAAACCCACCAGCATGCCCTGGATGAGAGTGGTCGTGATCTGGCCATAGACCACGGCGCGGGTCGTGTCGCCCATCAGCTTGAGCAGCGCGGTCCTGCGTTGGGGTTCCATCGGCACCAGACGCACCGCGCTGGCGAGCATTTGGCGGCCGTCGCGGAGCAGAAAGAACAACAGGAACAGCATCATGAAGAAGTGGATGACGGTGCTCAGGGCGCCGAGCACGAAATTGCCGCCCTTGGCCACCAACGGCTTCAGAATCGTCTGGACGCCGCTAGCCAGCCAGCCTTCGAACTGTTCGGCGGTGGCGGTGATGTTTTGACCCAGCCACTCGGCAACGCCACCGATAATGGGGTACTCCTTCAAACGCGCGAGCAAGCTGCCGTCGAAGCGCAGCGGCTGTTGTTGCAGCCACGTGGCCAGATCCGCGACCTGACTTGCAAAGGCCACGCCAAGACTGACCAGCGGCCCGGTCAGGACGGCAGGCACCAACAGGGTGATGATTCCCGCCGAAAGGCTGGCACGCCCTGTCAGCCGAGCGGTCAGCCAGGCATGTGCCGGCGCCAGCAGAAAGGCGAGGCAGGTGCCCCAGGCAAGCGCACCCCAGAAGGGTTCCAGCATCGAGTAGAGCGCCAAGGCAAAAAGTGCCGTGACGACGATCACGAAGCCTTTGGTGTAGAGGTCCAAAATTACTCCTTTGGAAACGTTGGGCCACGTTATGGCGGGGCTTGCCCTAGCGCATCAGCCCCGTGCGGGCATTGAATTGCCCGCCATCTGGTGGGCCATCACCGACGTGCATTCAAGCGAGCAGATCGGCAAACCGGTGATTGACATCGCGGTGGTGTGCCTCATCGGCGCGGACCATCACGATCACATCATGCAGCCGCGCGTCGGTTGCGAGCTTCCAGTAATCGATAGCAATCTTCGGTGCCGGCACATTGGGGTAGGTGCCGTCATCCACCCCGGACAGATATTCGGTGTAGCTGTGGATCGCTTCTTCCTCAAGGTAACCCACGACACGATGTGCGGTCCTTGGCGAAATCACGTAAAGCAGAAAGAAGAAATTGTAGAACACGCCTTGTGCGAGCAAGATCATCAGACGCTCGAATCGCGAAGGTCGCGCGATTTGTATGAAAGTCATCAGGTGCATACGCTCATTCTCGGCCTCGTCCAGCAGCGTGCGGATCCAGCCGTGATCGCTTTCCATGCGGCGCAAGGCGCGCAGGTGTTGCAGGGAACCGCCCACCATGCCGGGCACGCCTGCCACGGTTTCCAGCACCACCGCGCGGTGGCCATAACGCCGGGCGAAGAATGTATCCGCAAAGAACCGCAGGAACTGGATGAAGGCATAGGCAAACCGGTCGCGCCAATCTCTTGGAATGTGATACCCGATACTCGACATCTCATTCCCCTTTGCTTACGCGCATTTTTGCCAGCCACGCCAAAGGATGAACCGAGAGGGGCATCCTGTCTGTTCTCCAGCGCACACAGCGTTCCCTGTGGTTATGTACGTCGGCGCACAAGGAATTGAAGGGGCCTATCTTCCTTGTTCGAAGCCGTCGAGGTGCAAGGAGAAACCGCATCGCGTCTTTAGCCATTGTCGGCGGCGTGAAAGGACAGAGATTGTTTTGCACGCCTGAATGAGATTCCCGGTGCGGGGCCGTGCTGGTCCTGTGCGCGCACTCAACCCAAGTCCTCCGGAGTATCCACGTCGGTGAATATCGCATCGTCCGCCATTTCCAGCGCGACGATCGCGTCGGCATGCAGAGTCAGCAACTCCCGCGCTCCCATGTCTCCGTCTATGCCTTGCATCTCTTCGAAGTAGCGGCGGGGCCAGAGGATCGGGTTGCCGCGGCGGCCGCGCTGCGTCGGCGCGATGATGCTGTCGCTTGCGGCGTAGGCATCGATCAGCACGTCGATGTGCGCCGCGTTGATGCGCGGCATGTCGGCGAGCAGCACCACCACGCCGTCGATATCGGCCGGCAGGGCGGCGATGCCCCGGCGCAGCGATCCGGCCATGCCTTGCGCGAAGTCCGGATTGTGCACGATGCTGACGCGCGGACTGGCGAGCAGGGCCGTGAGTTTGTCCGCTTCGAATCCGCTGACCACGATCACACACACGGCGCGCGAGGCGAGCGCGGCATTCCGGGCGCGCAGGGCCAGCGCGATGCCGCCGACGCGGGCGAACAGCTTGTTGCTGCCGCCCATGCGGCTCGACCGGCCGGCGGCCAGCACCAGAGCGGCGATGCGCGGGCCTATCGGTTCGGCGGAGGCGACCGGCGCCGGACTCTCCGCTTCGACTTCATTGGCGTCTTCGGGCGAACTGCGGATCAGTCCGCCGACCCCCATGGCCGCGATGTCGTCCGCGTCAATCGGCAGTTTCGCGAGCAGGCGGTGCAGCACCCGGTCCAGGCCGTTGAGCCGGCGCGAACGGGCACAACCGGGCAGGACGATCACCGGAACCTCCCCGACTTGAGCCAGCAGCAGCATATTGCCCGGCTCCACCGGCATGCCGAAGCGAATTATCCGGCCGCCTGCCGCTACGATCGCCGCCGGTGCCACATCGCGTCTATCCTTGGTGACGGTCGCCCCGCTGATCAGGATCAGGTCGCAGCCGGCCGCCAATGCCTGGCGCAGCGAGTCTTCCAACGCGTCCTGGCGGTGCCGGCAGCGCAGCTCCAGGGCGAGCCGGCTGCCGAGCGCCGCCAGGCGCTGCCGAGTGGCGGCAATCGTGGCGGCGATGGCACTTTCCTTGATACCCCCTGGGGCGTGCGAACTCGGCAGTTCGCTCAGGATCAGCGCCGCACGGTGGGGAATGAGTTCAGCCACGGATATGGGCGGCGCGCCGACGGCTCGACGGGCGGCATCCAGAATGCTGCGATTGACGCCCAGGGGAATGATCTTGACCGTCGCGACGACCTGTCCCTTGCGTACCAGTGTCCACGGTGGCAGGGTGCCGACGGTGATGGCTTCGTCGATGCGGTTGAGCCGCGCTATGGCTGCGGCATCGATCTGGAGGAGGCCGCGCTCTTTGGCGTGCAGGTTGCAGCGACCGGTATAGGGCTTGCGCGATTCGCAATTGAGTCCTGCCAGCAGCGCCGCGACTTCAGCCGCCGCCGCGTCTTCCGTCGCGTCACTGTCCTGTAGCCGCGCGCCGCTGACAGTCTTGATGCCCGCTTGTCGTAGCGCGCCGATGTCGTCCGCATCCAGCACCCGACCCTTCTTGAGCTTGCGTTCGCCCGCTTCAAGCGTGAGGGTATGGCCGAGCGTCACGCCGAGTGCCAGGTCACAGGCGAACTCGCCGAAATCGACGTTTGAAGGCGGTGCCTGTCTTACGATCGTCTTGAGTCGCTGGCCGACGCCGGCGATGCTGGCGTGTTCCTCGAAGCTGGCGATCAGCTCGGTGATCCCTCTGCCACTGCTGGCCACGGTATTCAGCACCGGCACCCGCCAGCCCGATGTGGCCTGATGGCGTAGTTCCTGCATCGCCTGAAGGTCGATCTGGACGCGTTGCGCCTGCGGCAGGTCGCCTTTATTGACCACCAGGATGTCGGCGATTTCGAGGATGCCGGCCTTGATGGACTGCACCTCGTCGCCCAGTCCGGGCGGGCAGACGACGATGCGGGTGTCGGCGTAGTGGCTGATCTCGACCTCCGACTGGCCGGTGCCGACCGTCTCGACGATGACGAGGTCGAAACCGGCGGCATCGAACACATCGATGAGCTTGCCGGCGGTACGCGACAGGCCGCCGAGATGTCCGCGGGAAGAGACCGAGCGGATGAACACGTCGTCGCTGCTGTCGTGGTCGACCATGCGCACCCGGTCGCCGAGTATGGCGCCGCCGCTGATCGGGCTGGACGGATCGACCGCCAGCACCGCGACACGCCGGCCATGCCGCAGCAGTTCCACCAGCAAGGCATTGATCAGGGTCGATTTGCCGGCACCGGGCGCTCCGGTAATACCCACGACATGGGCATGGCCGCAATGCGGCAACAAGCGGGCGTGGAGTTCCTCGGCGCCGCCTCGGCCGTTCTCGATCAGACTGATGGCGCGGGCCAGCGCCAGGCGATTGCGCGCCAGCACGGCGGAATAGTCAATGGACGAGGGTGGTTTCATGGTTGTATTGTGCCCGGTTTTGGCGCCGCGGTTCGGCGCGTCAATCTGGCATAATCCGCACCTTCGACGGATAGTTAAGATATATAACATTACGTCATGAAATGCTAACTATATAACCAACGGCGGCTCACCGAGTCGCCACCCGATGGTACTGTCATGGAAAGATCATTCACGGCGGAAGTCGACCAGTTGCGTCTCGGCCACGGCCAGACCTTCACCGGTGAGGGCATCCTCGCCGTCACCAAGGCGCTGCTGCAATCGGGCGTCGCCTACGTCGGCGGCTACCAGGGCGCGCCGGTGTCGCACCTGATGGACGTGCTGGCGGACGCGCACGAAGTGCTGGATGAGTTGGGCGTGCATTTCGAGGCCGCCGCCAACGAGGCCGGCGCCGCCGCGATGCTCGCCGCCTCGATCAACTACCCGCTACGCGGCGCGGTCACCTGGAAATCCGTGGTCGGCACCAACGTGGCCTCGGACGCGCTCTCCAACCTGGCTTCGGCCGGCGTCAAGGGCGGGGCGCTGATCATTATCGGCGAGGATTACGGCGAGGGCGCCTCGATCATCCAGGAACGCAGCCATTCCTTTGCCATGAAGTCGCAGATGTGGCTGCTCGACCCACGTCCCAATCTCCCCAGCATCGTAAACATGGTCGGCAAGGCCTTCGAACTTTCCGAGGCCAGCAATACCCCGGTGATGCTGGAACTGCGCATCCGCGCCTGCCACGTGCATGGCAGCTTCGAGTGCCAGGACAATCGCAAACCGGAGTTTTCGCGGCTGAACCCGATCGCCAGACCGATCTTCGACGTCGAGCGGATTCCACTGCCGCCGGCCAACTATACGCAGGAGAAACACAAGGTCGAGGTGCGCATGCCGGCGGCGCTGAAGTTCATCCGCGAGCACCATCTCAACGAATTCTTTCCCGGCGAGTTGCCAGAGATCGGCATCGTCTTGCAGGGAGGCTTGTACAACACGCTGATCCGGGCGCTACAGCAGTTCGGCTTGGCGGACGCCTTCGGTGCCTCGAAGATTCCGCTTTACGTGCTGAACGTCACCTACCCGCTGCTGCCGGACGAAGTGGCGCGGTTTTGCACTGGCAAGCGCGCCGTGCTGGTGGTCGAGGAGGGCCAGCCGGCGCATCTGGAGGAGGCGATCAATTCGATATTGCGGCGAGCGGATATCAACGGCCCGCAGGTCATCGGCAAGGATATCTTGCCGCTGGCAGGCGAATATACCGGCGAAGTGGTGCTCGGCGGGGTGGGCCGTTTCCTGCAACTGATGCTGCCCGAGGGCGTCGATCAGCCTGGCGTGGCGCAGGTGCTCGACGGTATCAGCCAAGCCAAACAACGCGCGGCGGAACTCCTCGGCGAAAAGGTGCCGGTACGCCCGCCTGGCTTCTGCATCGGCTGTCCGGAGCGCCCGGTGTTCTCGGCCCTCAAGCTCGTGGACAAGGAAGTCGGCGGCATCCACATCAGCTCGGACATCGGCTGTCATACCTTCTCGACGCTGCCGCCGTTCAACCTCGGCAATACCGTGCTGGGCTTCGGCCTGTCGCTGGCCGCCAGTGCCGGCGTCGCCGCCAGCATGGGGCAGCGCGTGGTGACGGTGATGGGCGACGGCGGTTTCTGGCATAACGGCCTGTCCAGCGGCGTGGCCAACGCCATTTTCCGAAACGACGACAGCGTGCTGATCATCATGGAGAACGGCTACACGTCCGCCACCGGCACCCAGAACATTCCGTCGACGCCCGGACTGACCGCTCTGCAAGGCGTTTCCATCAGCATCGAGAACACCTTGCGGGGGATGGGGGTGAAGTGGCTGGAACGCGTCGACAATTATGCCGTCGCCAACGTCGCGGCGGTTTTGCGGCGCGCCATGACGACACCGCAGACCGGCCTCAAGGTGATCATCGCCGACGGCGAGTGCATGCTGGAGCGCCAGCGCCGCCTGCGTCCCGTCAATGCCGCCAAGCTGGCGGGAGGAGGGCGGGTGGTGCGCGCGCGTTTCGGCGTCGATGAGGATGTGTGCACCGGCGACCGTTCCTGCATCCGCCTGTCCGGCTGCCCGTCGCTGACGCTCAAGGACAATCCCGATCCGCTACGCACCGAGCCGGTCACCACGGTGAACAATGGCTGCGTCGGCTGTGGCCTGTGCGGCGAAGTGGCCCAGGCGGCGGCGCTGTGTCCGTCGTTCTATCGCAGCGAAGTGATCCAGAATCCAGATTGGAAGGACCGGGTGATGGATGGCCTGCGCCAGCGCGTGATTGGATTCCTGTCGGGCGCGCCAGGAGGGCGGGCATGAGCGCCGCCGCGCCAGCTCTGGCGCGTCCTTTCACCATCCTCGTCGCCGCGCTGGGCGGCGAAGGCGGCGGCGTGCTGGCCGACTGGATCGTGGACGCTGCTACGCACGAGGGTTTTCCCGTGCAGAGCACCTCGATCCCCGGTGTCTCGCAGCGAACCGGCGCGACCACCTATTACCTCGAGTTGTATCCGCAGCGTCTCGCCGCCAGCTTGGCTATGCAGCCTGTCATGGCATTGCTGCCCAGCCCCGGCGCCATCGACTTGATGGCCGCATCGGAACTGGTCGAGGCCGGCCGCGCCATGCAGAATGCTTTCGTGACCGCCGACCGCACCACGTTGGTGGCATCTTCTCACCGCATCTTCGCCACCTCGGAAAAAATGGTGCCCAGCGACGGCCGTTACGCGTCCGAGAAGATTATCGCCGCAGCGCCGCAGCTGGCGCGGCGGGCGATCCTGTTCGACATGTCGCGGCTGGCACAGGAAGCCGGCACGGTCATCAATGCCGTGCTGTTCGGCGCCATGTCCGGCTCGGGCACCCTGCCGTTGTCGCGGGCAGCCTGCGAGGCGGCGATCCGCGGCGCGGGCAAGGGTGCGGAAGCCAGCCTGCGCGGCTTTGCTCTCGGTTACGCGCACGCCGCCGGGGAACTCAGCATGGCTTCGCCCCCCGCCGCCAAGCAGGCTAGCCAAGCCAAGCAGGCTAACGAAGCGGCGCCGCAAGTCGACCGGGTGGTCAAGGAATTTCCCGCGGCCCTGCACGACTTGCTCAACGAAGCGGTGCGCCGCCTCGGCGACTATCAGGACGCCGCCTATGCCGACCAGTACCTGGATCGGGTGCGCGCGCTGCTCGCCGTGGAGCGCGAGATCGGCGGAACAGGGCAGGAGGAACATCCGCTGGCGCGCGAAGCGGCGCGCCTGCTGCTGCTGTGGATGACCTATGAAGATGTCATCCGCGTGGCCGAATTGAAGACGCGCTCAAGCAGATTCGCACGGCTGCGCGCCGAGGCCGGCGCCAAGCCCGGCCAGCCGCTGGTGGTGGTCGACTACCTCAAGCCGGGCGCCGAGGAAATCGCCGACATCCTGCCCGAGACACTCGCGCTGCGGCTCAGGCGTTGGGTCGGGCAGCGGAAGGCGCGTGGGCGACCGAGCGACTTCGGCTTGCGCCTGCGCTCCACCTCGATATCCGGTTTTCTGGCCTTGCGGCTGCTGGTGTTGTTCAAGCCCTGGCGTCGCCAGGCCACGCGTTTCAAGGCCGAACAGGCGGCGATAGAGCGCTGGCTGGGCGCCATCACGCGCTTTGGTCTGGCTTCGCACAACCTCGAACTGGTGTCCGAAATCGTTCAGTGCGCGGCCCTGCTGCGCGGCTATGGGGACACCCAGCGGCGCGGGCGCAAGTCCTTTGAACAGGTCTTCGAGACTCTGCTCGAAAACGAGTCGGCCGCTATCGACGGTCCGGACCAGCTCAAGCAGGCTATCCGCAGTATCCGCAGTGCGGCGCTGGCCAACCCCGACGCACCACCGCCGGCGCGCGCTGGCGGCGGCGACGGGAAACCGGTGATCTGGCTGAAGGCAGGCTGAGTTCGCACTTCCTGCCGCGGCGGCGAGGAGGGGGTGAGCCTCCGCGCGCGGTCAACCGACGTACTTGAACGACAGCGAAACGCGAGCCCGGTAGGCGACCACTTTCCCATCGTCGACCTTCATGTCGAGCTTGACGATCTCGGCGACGCGCAGGTCGCGCAGGGTCTTGGCGGCGGTCTCGACGGCACGGGCGGCGGCGTCTTCCCAGGATACCTTGCTGGTGCCGACGATTTCGACGATCTTGTAGATGGCGTCTTCCTTGATTTTCTTTGCCATGATTTTCTCCTCGATGATTTGCCCGCACTGAATTACCGCCGCGCCGCAGGGCATAGGCGCGGTTTCATGATACGCCTTTGGCGATGGTAGGGTCAGCCGCCGCGGGCGGCGATCCATGCGGGCAGTTCGGCTGCCGGCATGGGCCGGGCGATGGCATAACCTTGAACCTCATCGCAGCCGGAGTTTCGCAGCCACTCGAGATCGGCCGCGGTTTCGGCTCCTTCCGCGACAACTTCAAGGCCCAGCGCGTGACCCAGCAGGATCGTCGAGTTGACGATGGCGGCGTCCTTGGCGGAATCGATGACCGATCGGATGAAGGTCTGGTCGATCTTCAGTTCGTGCACCGGCAGGGTCTTGAGATAAGCCAGTGAGGCCTGGCCGGAGCCATAGTCGTCGATGGACATTCGCGTTCCATAAACGGCCAGTTGGTTCAGGTGATCGAGCGCCAGCGCCGGATCTTCCATCAGGGCGCTCTCGGTGATTTCCAGGCAGATGCCGGCGGCCGGCAACTTATGTGCGGTGGTGAGCCTGCGCACCTGGTCGACGAGTTCCGGATTCAGCAGGTCGCGTGCGGAAATGTTGATGGACGGCACGATGATCAGTCCGTCGGCGCGCCAGCGTGCGGCTTGGGCGATGACCTGCTCCAGCAGCCAGGGGGTGATTTCACGTATGAATCCGGTCTGCTCCGCAAAGGGGATGAAGGAGAGCGGCGGCAGCAGTCCCTTGGCGGGATGCTGCCAGCGCAGCAAGGCCTCGGCGCTCTTGATGCTTGCGGTGGCGAGGTCCAGTTTGGGCTGGTAATGCACCACGAATTCTCCGCGGTCCAGCGCCTCGCGCATTTCGCCGATCAGCGACAAGTGCTCGTGCGGCGGGTCGCCGCCCAGGCCGGAGGCCAGGACGAAGCCGATCTGCTTGCGCTTGGCGAGGTACATGGCCAAGTCGGCGCGCCGCAACAGGGTATTGGCATCCTGGCCATCCTGCGGGCACAGGGCGATGCCCAGGCTGCCGCCGACATCGAGCCGCTGGCCGTCCAGCGCGAACGGGGCGCGCAAGGTCGCGTGCAACTGCTCGGCGAAGCGGATCGCCGCCGTTTCGTCGGCACCCGTCAACAAAAAAGCGAACTCATCGCCCCACAGGCGCGCCACCAGACCGGGCGCCGCCACGATGTTGGCCAGGCGCTCGCCGACGATGCCCAGCAGCCGGTCGCCGATGGGGTGCCCGAGCGCGTCGTTGATCATGGCGAAACGATCGAGATCGAGCACGGCGACGGCCGCCGTCGACCCTTTGGGATGTTGGTTGAAGGCTTCGAGAAAACGCACACGATTGGCCAGTCCGGTGAGCGGGTCCTCATAGGCCAGCTTGAGGATCTTGTGTTCCCGCTCGGCGATTCCCTGGCGCATGCGATCGAGACTCTCGGCCAACTGGCCGATCTCGTCGGGCGGCAGGCTTGGGACGGGCTGGGCATAGTCCCCTTCCTGAATGCACCTGGCCACGGTGGCCAGTTGATTGACCGGTCCGGCGATGCGTCGCGAGAACAGGATGCTGCCCAGCACGAACAGCGCGACGGCACCCATGACGATGGAATACAAGGCGGTCTGTATCGAACGATACGGAGCTTCGGCTTGTTCCAGCGAGCGTTGCAGGACGACGGACGTACCCTGCCCGAGGGGCAGCAGCAGGGTTTGAAAATGCTCGTCGCCGAACGTCAGCAACTTCGGCGCGTCATGGGCCAGTGTCTGTAGTTTGGCCGGCAGGGCCTGGCGGCGGGCGCCGTCCAGCGACGAGGCCAGCGACGAGGCCAGCAAGGCGGTACTCTTGTCGTCATGCAGGACAACACTGACCGTCAGGCCGGTCATCTGCGACAGGTCTACCGCCCAGCGGTCATCCACGGGAAATCCCATGCCGACCCAGGCGATCAGTCTGGGCGCCTGGATCGGCACCAGGACCATCTGATAGAGCTGGCCGTCGCGCATCTGCCTGAAGTCGCTGCTGGTGCCCTGGGTTTCCGCAACAGCCAGAAGATCGGGAACGGGATATGAACCGGTCGTGGCGTCGCCACGCTGAGTATCGGCGATCAACTGGCCCGCCGGGTTGATCACCAGCATCACCTTGGCGCCGATCCGGGCGCCGTGATTGCGCAACACCGAACGGATGGTCGGTTGGTCCTGGGTGGCGATGGCTTCACGGAAGGCGAAATCGGCCGACAACACCGTCGCGGCGGTTTCCAGCTGGCGCCGGTTTTGTTCGATCAGGCGCTTGAATACCAGGGCGCCGGCGGATATCTCGCGCGCCATCTCGGCGGCGACGATGCGTTCGTT
>Ga0172379_10008278_pt1 | contig 13150 bp, 10 predicted proteins | sample GrowelOW334metaG_FD_119756 | JGI IMG/M metagenome (GOLD analysis project Ga0172379, IMG submission 119756) | Groundwater microbial communities from an aquifer near a municipal landfill in Southern Ontario, Canada - Groundwater well OW334 metaG | ecosystem: Environmental > Aquatic > Deep... | reverse complement strand
GGCCTTAAAGGCGGCCAGCATCCGGATCATCGCCCCGATCCCCGGCAAGGCCGTGATCGGCATTGAAATTCCCAACCTCGAGCGGGAAGCGGTCCATCTCCGGGACGTCCTCGATTCGGACAACTTCAGCGAATCCAGGATCAAACTCCCCATCGCCCTGGGTGTCGACATCATGGGTTCCCCGGTCATCAACGACCTCACCCGCATGCCCCATCTCCTCATCGCCGGCACCACGGGATCGGGAAAGAGCGTCTCTCTAAACGCCATGATCTGCAGCATTCTTTTTAAGGCTTCTCCCGAGGAAGTCAAATTTCTGATGATCGATCCCAAGAGAATCGAACTCTCGGCGTATGAGGGCATTCCCCATCTTCTTCACCCCGTCGTCGTCGATCCGAAAAAGGCCGCCCATGTCCTTAAATGGGCGGTGGAAGAAATGGAGAGGCGTTACGCCGTCATCAGTGATATGGGCGGAAAAAGTATCGATGCCTACAACAAGCAGGCGGAAAAGGGGAAAATCCCCCGCCTGCCTTATATCGTTATTGTCATTGACGAGCTTGCCGACCTCATGCTGGTTGCGCCCAGAAATGTCGAGGAATCATTGGCCCGGATTGCCCAGATGGCAAGGGCGGCAGGTATCCATCTGATTATCGCCACCCAGCGCCCTTCCGTCGATGTCATCACCGGCGTCATCAAGGCCAATTTCCCCACCCGCATCTCTTTTCAGGTCTCATCAAAGGTCGACTCACGGACCATCCTCGATCAACTCGGCGCCGAGGCCCTTTTGGGAGCTGGAGACATGCTGTTCATTCCCCCCGGAACATCAAAGTTGACGCGTATTCACGGCGCTTTCGTGGCAGACCGGGAAATAAAAAGAGTCGTGGAATTTCTGGAACAACAGGCCAAGCCGGATTATGATAACTCGATCACGGAATTTGAAACCTCCCTGGAGAGTCCCGATCGGGAAGCAGATGCATACGATGAAAAGTACGACGAGGCCGTGGAACTGGTCACCGACCTGAAGCAGGCTTCCATATCTCTTGTGCAGCGCTACATGAAGATCGGATACAACCGGGCGGCAAGGATTATCGAGCGGATGGAGGCGGATGGAGTCGTAGGTCCCTCCGACGGCGTCAAACCCCGCAAGGTCCTGGCGAGGAAGCTTCCCCCCGAATGAGAAGTCAGACAACCATTATAAATACCCATCTATGAAAAAGAAAAAATTCCATATCCTCAGCCTTGGCTGCCCCAAGAATCTTGTGGACTCCGAAGTCATGGCGGCCCTCCTGACCTCCCGAGGCTACCGCATCACCAAGTCCCCCCAGGATGCCCATATCCTGATCATAAACACCTGCGCCTTTATTCTTCCGGCCAAGGAGGAGGCAATTGAGGCCATCCTCCTCATGGCCCAATACAAGCGCACGGGGGCCTGTACATATCTCGTCGCTACGGGTTGTCTTCCCCAACGGTACGGTCTTGAGCTTGCGCCGACCCTCCCGGAAGTTGATCTTTTCCTCGGCACGGCGGAAGTTCCCGATATCGCCGATCATCTTGCCCGATTGGAATCAGGGGCAAGTAGCGGCCTAAAGGTGAAAATCGGCAAGCCGACTTTCCTGATGCAGGCCGGACATCCCCGCCTGCTCATGACCCCTGCCTACAGCGCCTATCTCAAGATCGCCGAAGGATGCGGCAATCGCTGCGCCTACTGCATCATTCCCGACATCCGGGGCCGGGCCAGGAGCAGACCTCCTGCGGACATTCTTATCGAAGCCCGGGCTCTTGCCGGACAGGGAGTCAAGGAACTCATCATCATCGCCCAGGATACGACGGCCTACGGCCTTGATCTGCGGGGCCGGCCCTCCCTGACCCTCCTCCTGAAGGAACTTGCCGCTGTGGACGGCATCGCCTGGGTCCGCTTGCTCTATGCCTATCCCACCAAGATTACCCCGGAGCTGATCCGATGTCTGGACGGGGAGAAGAATATCTGTTCCTACCTGGACATGCCGATCCAGCACAGCGACGACGACATTCTTAAGGCCATGCATCGCCATGGCGACAGTCAGGACCTGCGGGAGGTCATCCGGATGGTCCGTGATGCAGGGCCGGGGATAGCGATCCGTACCTCCCTCATCGTCGGCTTTCCCGGCGAGACCGGGAAAAAGTTTGACCGCCTCATGGATTTTATCAGGGAGATACGCTTTGATCATCTGGGGGTATTTACCTACTCCCGGGAAAAGGGTACAGCGGCGGCAACCCTGTCCGCCCGCATTTCCGAGGCGGAGAAGAATCGGCGCCGGGACGCCCTCATGGAGGAACAGGCCACCATTTCCTTTGCGATCCTGCAACAAAAAGTCGGCTCTCTTGACGAGGTCCTCATAGAAGGCAAGAGCGACTTGCCCGATTATCCCTTTATCGGACGGAACTCCCGCCAGGCCCCGGAAATCGACGGCGTGACCTACGTCCGGGGAAAACGCCTCAAGCCCGGTCAGATCATCCCTGTCCGCATCCGGGCGGCCAATGAGTACGATCTTTTTGCCGAAACGATTGACATTCCCTGATGGTTGCCATATACGGCGCCAAGATTAAACTTGAGGACCTATGAATATTCAAGACGTTTTTAACAGGTATCAGGCGGACCTCCAGAAGGTGGAAGGCTATATGGCCGCTGCCCTTCGTTCCGACGTCAGCCTGATCCCCCAGGTCAGCCAGCATCTCATCGGCGGCGGCGGAAAGCGATTCCGTCCGCTCCTCCTCATGGCCTCCGCTTCCCTCTGCGGGTATGAGGGAGATAGGCGTCATCCCCTGGCCGCCGTGGTCGAATTCATTCACACCGCAACCCTGCTCCACGACGATGTGATCGACAACGCCGACATGCGACGGGGCAGAAAAGCGGCCAATCACGTCTGGGGAAACGCCGCCAGCGTTCTGGTCGGCGATTTCCTCTATTCCGAAGCCTTCCAGCTCATGGCCAAATATGGGAACCTGGAGATCATCAAGGTCCTCGCCAGGGCAACCAACCTCATGGCTGAAGGCGAGGTGTTTCAGCTCGTCAAGCGCGGTGATCCTGAGATCTCGGAAAAGGAGTACCTGTCAATTATTGAAAAGAAGACCTCCCATCTGATTTCCGCGGCCTGTACCGTAGGCGCTTTACTGGCCGACGCCCCGGAAGAAAAAGTCGCCGCCCTGGGCCGGTTCGGCCTCAATCTGGGCTTTGCCTTTCAGATTGTCGATGATGCCCTGGACTACACAGCCAAGGAGGAGGAATTCGGGAAGGTCATCGGGAAGGATCTTGATGAAGGCAAGATGACCCTCCCCCTGATCAGAACCCTCAGCCGCTGCCCGGAGGAAGAAAGAAAGCACATCAGAACCGTCATTGCCGACCCGTCCCGGAATGAAAATGCCCTCCTTGCCGTCCTTGAACTTATTCGCCAGTATGACGGCATTGATTATGCCATGAACATGGCCCGCAACTACATTGATGGTGGGAAAAGGGAACTGGCAATCTTCCCTGATCAGGCGCCCCTTCAGGACCTTCTAACCTTAGCGGATTACGTCACGGGCAGAAGGATATAAGGTTCAACCGGTTGATGCGTACTTTGAATATGGGTGTGATTAGTTGTTGACCACTCACTTTCATCTACGAAGCGAGAGGCTGGGTTGTCGGTTCGGAACAATGATAACGAAGTTGTACTCAGTTTTTGTCTTGACCCTTGCCCTTGCCCTTGCCTTTGCCTTTTCCAGAGCCTTTCCCAGCACCCATTCCCATGTCATCACCATACAGATCCTGGCCTCTTTTCAAGGCGTGGAACTCGGCCGACCCAGGTTTGATACCCAGGCTCTTTGCAAGTGCGCCCCAACCTTTATTCTTCCCCCCTTTATATTTTGTGACGACGTATTCCGGTGGATGGTTCGACATCTCACCTAAACGCAAACACATATATACATCCGATGGCTTTGAAACATTACTGATAACGGCATCAATCCTGGCGTCCCCAACTTTAAAACGCGCGGACAGTCTGGCCTTGAATCCCGATGGATCAGCTTGGGCCTGTACGTTGAAATCGGGTATCCAATCAAAATCTCCGGCCACCGCCAGCGATGAAATGAGCAGCACTATCGCTGAAATACCAATCACGATTTTAGTAAATTTCATAATCTCCTCCTCATAATGTTCTTCTGAACGATGTATCTGATCTTTATTTATTAACGGTCGCCATAAACCTCAAACTCGTAAAGCCAGCCATGCTCAATATCGCAGTTGTTGAAGGCAAAACGCACCTTCGTAGCACTGATCTGGCTAAAAACTATTTCCATGGGGGTTGACCAGGAATCCCACCAGTCTTTGGGTTGCGCAGTCTTATACTTAAGATAGTCTTTGCACTTGCCTGAGGAGAATGCATCCATCCACATCTGTCCGTTCCAGTATTGAACTTTGCAAGCATTCGGCACATTCTCCCGTCCGTGGTGCCAAAGTACCACCCGATTAAAATTCTTTGTCGCACCGAAATCTATTGTCGCCTGCCGCCATCCGCAGGCCTGCCCAGCCCAACTCTTTTGCCCGCCTGTAAAGGCAAGGCCACGAGCCCATTCACTTTGGTATGACCGAATGCCGTCTGCTATTTGCCATTGGCGACTGCCGCCACCCCACCCGGGATCAGACTCCAGTGGGGATGGGAACCCGGACATGGCTGCGTTTTGGGCTATATTATCGGGATCGCTGGTCACAGAATTGGTTAAGATATGTGCAAATCCACCTGGTGCTTTGTCCGTTTTTCTCTCCTCTCCTCCCGTAGACGATGATTCATTATATTCTTTCCCGGCTTTTTGGGGATTGAAATAAAAATCTCCGGACAATGAAGATAACTCCCAAGGTATCTGCTTCCCTCCAGATTCCGCATCCAATGTTTGGCGAACCTTCTTGAATACTCCTTCTATGGGTAAGCCTGGCTGTTTCATATATTGGAGAAGAGACTTCGTATAAGGGCTGTTCCGACCTTCACCATCACTTGCTAAATCCCCCGGTGATGTCGCGTAAGAAATAAACGAGCCTTTAGGCACATGACCAATAATGGCCAGTCCTCTACTTTCGCTGCGGAAACTCCTGGCAAAGGGATTATTACGACAAGCATCAAGGATTACGATATTCAAACCATTGTTTGCATATGCCATTTCCGAAAGAACCCGACCAGCGTCAATCGCCTCGTAGCGAACATCTTCTTCTTTTTCAATATTGGCTCCTACAGGGATGAGGTAGTTGACGCCGCTCACTTGAATACCGTGCCCAGCAAAATAAAAAAGGCCGACCTCACTTTTGGATAGCTTCCTACCAAACTCACGAATGGATGAATCCATATCTCTTAGTTGTACATTGGTCTTGAGAACGACATTGAAACCCAAACGTTTCAGCGTTGAAGCTATATCTGTGGCGTCATTGACGGGATTTTTCAGGGAACCATTGCTATATGAGCCATTACCGATAACTAGGGCTGTACGCTGTTCCATGGCTATCAGCAATGAAGATGTATCGATAAAGGAAAGTATAGTCAGGATGATGACGATTCTTAAAGGCATGGTTTGCATAGAAATACCCCTCTATTCAACGACTCGGCATTTCTTATACTCCATCACCCATCAAATGACAATTTTATGTTGCTGCTTTCCGGTTGAACAGTAGTATGGAAGGGAAAACGCAGGCATGCTCGCTTTATAGGAATCTATACGTAGTTTTCGAAAGTATACAAGAACTGGATGAGCCGGATACCGGATATAAACTGATCCCTCAAAGACCCTGGATACTTACATCACCCAAAGGCGTCTGATTTCTCCAGAAGGTTACCTTATAATCCCCCTGTTTTTTTAATGAAATAACCCCCGCCCGAGCGACTTCGGAGCTGGTCCCTTTTCCCTTAAGGATAGCGGTGATGTTATTGTTTTTGGATACATTCGTTTTGATATCGATAAGTTTCAGCGCCTGACCGGGGCGGCAGGTGATCTTTTCGCCGGGATAGAGACACCTCTTCTCCCCATCACCGATCTGAAAGACGACATATTCCAGAACCGGGTCGCGAAGATCCACAAACATCTGCCCAAGGACCTGATCCTTTCTTTCGGCCACAATCTGGTAACGCTGCCCGTTGGCGGCAATGGAGAATCGCTTGATCAGGTCCCGATCAGTCCGGATAATGTATCCCCGGTCCTCACCCTTATTATGCTTCGTGTCACCGATGAATCCCTTGAAATTCATGGCAATATCGGCGCTCGCGCCGGTAGTGGCCCCTACATCGACCAATTCGATGGTATCCCCCCGGATGATGTCGAGATGGGCGCCGTTGGGAAGTAATTTCTCCTCCCCGTTGACCTTGATGCGAAAAAAGGAAATCCGGGGCTTGTCTGCCGCCGCTTGTCTCCCCGGCGAATCGCTTGCTTCGATCCGGATCGGCACGCGCCCGCAGACATAATTGTCCTTCCGGACCGTTATCTGAGTCGCCCGTCCGATCACCACCGGGTTCTGAAGATCGTTGATCTTTCCATAACCCTCGATATCGGCGCTCAGACCTCGTTGGTAATTCGCCTCGATGTGGTCTATCTTGATGACGTCGCCGGAACGTACGGTCAACTGGTCATTGTTGGACAGGACAACGGGAAGCTGGTTGTTGACCTTGACCACGAGGTATTTCATGGCGGGCATGGGCAGATTAAGGCCCGGGACTTCGGGCTTTATATCAAAAATGTTCATAAAGGCATTCACCCCGAGATTGTGGTGGTAAATCCTTGTCTCCAGGGGCAGGGATTTGCTCGTTTCAATCCCGAAAGCGGGGATGCCGCAGGTAAAAAGGGCATAGTAAGTCGCCGATCGCCGCTGTTCAGGATGGCGGGTTTCCTGGGTGGCGGTGCGGTGATTGTTGAAGTGGAAATGGTGTTCCGGGTTCGCTATATGGGTGTTTATCTCCCGGATGGCCCGTTTCGCCATGCCCTCCAAACTGACCACATCCCCGGTCTTGGCATGCCGGTACTGATCCGTATCGGCAATGATCGACTGTCCAAACCGCCCGGGGTTCCGCATGAAACTCCGCCATTTTCCCGAATAGAAACCGGATCCGTCATGGAGGTTGAGGAGGCAATCGCTCTGGGCGATGAGCTTTTTCAGAATACCGACAATCTGATCTTCGTAACTCGTAGTTTTTGACTCGGCAAACTTCCTGTTCATGTCGCCGTTGACCTGACGCCGGTTCAGGATAATGGAGTACCAGTTCGCCCGGGGAACAACGATGAGGTTACCCTGCTTCAGGTTCATGTCGGCATAAAGATCGGCGGACAGGAATCCCCCCGGTTCATCCCCCTGGATGCCGCCAATGATCATGATGGTTTTCCCGGGGGCTTTCCCCTGCACCCGGTACACGGTCAATTCATGATCGGTTCCGGCAAAATGTCTCTCCACCGAACTCTTGCCCCACGAGGCAGGGGGGGTAAAAAACAGCAAGAGAAAAGCAAGGAAAAGGTAACAGGGGGTTTTAGTGGCCCATACTCTCACGGATTATCTTCCATTCCCCATCGATTTTAACCAATTCCAGCCGCTTCGCACGGTTGGATTTAATGTTGGAGGCGCTGTATTTCTGGATGAAGGTGGCGGTGGCTTTCTGACCTTCCGAGGATGTCTTGAGATTCTCTACTTTGACACTGATGTTCTTGCTCGTTTTGCGGAGATCCTTCTTGTAGTTAACCCAGCGCGACAGGTCCATACCCCGGCTTCGGAACGAGGGGGCGTAGCAGGCCCGATAAGCTTCCATATTTCCGGATGTCCAGCTCTTTGCCCATTTTTCGACCAGCTGCCGGATATCTTGATCCTTCGCCACCTCAGCAGGCCTATCTTTCGGGGAAGCTAGTTTGGCGGTTTCCTGTGGGGCAGCAACCACTGACGCCGCCCGGGGACCGGTCGCCGGAGCCGGCTTCTTACCCACAGGTGTCGCTGCCGCAACCGACGCCTCCAGGAATCGTCTCTGGGGGGCGCCATTGTCCACAATCAGCCAGCGATTATTTGTTTTTTCCAAGAAGAGCCGCACATAACTGCCCTGAAAGGAATCGGCGTTCTGAACGGAGAGGACCTGGTCGAAAAGGATAACCGCTTTGTCATCGAGACGGCAGATCGTGATATCCTGCGGTCTGAAATCAAAATGATCGCTCGCGTCCTTGAGATTCCTTGTTTTTTGGACAATGGCCTTCCGCGGCGAACTCGCCGAGGGCGATTCCGGATAGTACAGGCGGTTCAGGATATTCTGGTCCCCATCCAGAATGGCCTTGGACCACCACATCATGACGCGCTCCAGCTCTTCCCTGTCCTTTGAAGGTCGTTCCATGGGCATCCACTTGATCGATTCTTCGATAATCACGGGGGTTTTCCCCAAATACATGTATCGCGACAGGGCTTCTATGTCCTTGTTCTTCATAACCACGCAGCCATTTGATTGAAAAGGCTGGAGGGATTTATTTGTTCCATGAATCCAGATATTGCTGCCGTTCTTCCCCATCCTTTTGTCCAGCAGATTGGGATAATCCAGGTGAAAGACCATGGTTCCATAAGCCGGGTGGGGCTTACGCATCTGCTCGAATTTGGTTGCAAAAAAGATCCCCCGGGGGGTCTTGGCGTCTTTCTGCTCCATTTTCTCGCCGGGAGCCTTCCCCGTGGAACAGGGGGCGTCGAAGACCATGACGACATTGCCGCCGCGGTTTTGAAGCACATAAACCTTCTGGAGGCGCTTATCGATGAAAACGGCATACCCCGCCGACAACCTCAAAAGCGCTTCGGGAACAGGGGTCGCCAGCGCCATCCGCAGCGGAAAGAGGGAAAAGGCGATGCCGATGCAAAGGCCAATACAAATGGTAACGGGAGAGAGAGGGGGATTGCGCGGTAAATCCTTACCTTGCCCCCCCTTACATCCAGAATAAGCAATTTTCATATTTATTGTGTTTTCTTAGAAGCCTTTACTATATTTTGGTAAGTGTTTCCAAATTTTGTACAGGGGCTCTAACAAAATCCTTGCGAACCTTCAAGGACAAATTTCAATTTTATCTTTTAAACCCCGCCCTCCGGAAAGACGGTCCTCTTTGAGGGCCAGGGGAAGATAGTCAAGAATATCCTGGGCAGTGATTCCGTCTTCACCCTCCTGGCGGGCGGCCAGATCGCCGGCCCGGCCATGGAGACAGACCCCTTTTCTGATTGCTTCCGGCCAGGGCATGCCCATGCCGGCCATCGCCGCGATGGCGCCGGTAAGGACATCCCCGGAACCGGCAGTAGCCATCCCGGGGTTGCCGGTCATGTTAATAAAAACCTGTCCGCCGGGATAACCAATCAGAGAATGGGCGCCTTTGAGAACTATAAAGGCCCCCAATGAGGCACAGGCAGCCTGCAAAATGTCGATCCGGCGACGCTGGATCTCTGCCGTCGGCTGACCGGTGATCCTTGCCATTTCTCCTGTATGAGGCGTCAATACCGTTGAGAATGAGCGTCCCTGAATGAGCGCGAGGTCTCCGGCCACCGCCGTGATCCCGTCACCGTCGATTAAAAGCGGCTTTCTGATCGCGGGGACCAGTTTCCGGACGAGGTCTTGGGTCTGGGGGTCCAATGACAGGCCGGGTCCGATGACCACCATATCAACCTTTGCCGACAGTTCCAGGAGGGCGCCAAAATTATCCACCGATACCGCCCCGGCCTTCGTTTCCCGGAGCGGGACAAAGACGAGCTCCCTTCCCTGACCGGCAATAATGGGGACTACCGACGCAGGAGTGGCAAGACGGGCGTACCCACCGCCAGCCTTCAGGAAAGCCATGGCGGAAAAATAGGGGGCCCCCATATAGGTCTTCGCGCCGGCAATAAACAGGACATCCCCCATGCTTCCCTTATGGACGTCCTGACCCCGGACGGGAAGGGGCAGATAATCGTTGGTCTGGATTTTCAGGCGTTCATGATTGTACATAACCGGAGGGAAAGAGATATGGGTCACATAGAGTTTGCCGCCTTTTTCATGACCGGGATAAAGGATATTGCCTGTCTTGGGGAGGCCGAAGGCCACTGTACAGTCTGCCTGGATGGCGGCGCCCATGATTTCACCCGTGTCGCCGTTGACCCCGGAGGGGATATCGAGGCTGAGGACCCATTTGCGTTCCTGGTTGACCAGGTCAATCACTTCCCGGTGCAGTCCCCGGACCTCCCGGTCGAGCCCCGTTCCGAAGATGGCATCCACTACCCCATCGGCATGCCGGATAACCCGACCCAGTTCGGCGCCCGTTTCCAGATGCCTGACCTCCAACGGCAGAAGGGACAGCATATCCAGATTGGTCTTGGCCGCCCCCTGGAAGCGGCCCGGATCACCCAGGATATAAACCTTCGGGGTTCCCCCGTTGGAAAGAATTTTCCTGGCCACAACGAATCCGTCACCCCCGTTGTTTCCCGTACCGCACAAAATGACATACCTCTTCCCGTTCAGTCCCCGCTCCCCGGCAAGTACGGCAGCGGCCCCCTGACCGGCATTCTCCATAAGAATCTCGGCGGGTATTTGCAAGGATTCCGTGGCATGGCGATCCATCCAGCGCATTTCCTCAACACGGCTGATTTTCATCGTTTTCCCCTCACGAAAAAAACTTTTTCTTTCCCCTATATTTTGTTACACTGTCTCCGTCAAGAGCAATAGCAAGGAGAAGCACAATGAGGAAATATATCGCTCCCGCAATCCTGGTTCTGATCCTGTGGACCTGTCCCGTTTTCGGGGAAAATTACACCTTGAAAGGAGACATGGACTCGGCAATCCGCTACGAACTCCAGGAACAGGTCACGGCTAATCCGGGGGTAAAAAAAATCATCCTGAGCTTCGTCGTTCCCCAGAGCTTCACATCCCCGACTTACAGCCAGGACATCAAGGATTTCAAAGTAATCTTCAATCCCGAGCCCCAGGACCGTGAGGAAAAGAAGGATAAACACGGCAACATGGTGATCACGGCGACCTGGTCAAGGGTTCCAAACACCGTGGATGTCCGCCTCTCCTGCCAGGCCAAGAGCAGAACCCATCTCACGACCCTTTCAACCGGCGCCCCCTTCCCGGTAAAGGACCCCGGCGCGGAATTTGCCGATTATCTGAAGAGCACCGAACAGGTCCAGACGAACGAGCCCAGGATTAAGAAGCTTGCCTCCGAGCTGACCAGAGGGGTAAAGACAGAATACGATGCGGTGCAGCGGATTGTCTCCTGGGTGGTGGATAACGTCCGCTACGTAACCCCCCCGGTCCGTTACGACGCCGTTTATTCACTGGAATCGGGAAAGGGAAACTGCCAGAATTATTCCCATCTCAGCGCCGCCCTCCTGCGCTCCGTGGGGATTCCGGCCCGTATTGTTGTCGGGGTGACCCTGAACGAATCCTACAATATCGCCTGGCAGAAAGGGGTATTGACGTTTAAGATGGGCCAGGGGCGCCACTCCTGGATTGAGGTCTGGTTCCCCGATCTTGGCTGGGTCCCCTTCGATCCCCAGAACTCCATCCTGTTCGTTTCCAATCGTTTTATACGCCTTGAAGTGGGGGCGGACAATAACGAAACAAAGAACGACGGCCTCATGCGCTGGTCACAGCTTCAGGAAGCTAAAAGACCCGCCCTTCAGGAAGTCATCAACGCCAGTTTTGCCTCCGATCAGGTCAAGATCAAAGGGGATCGGGAATCCTACGGGCCGAAAAACCTGCTCCTGACACCGCAGGTCAGGGCCCAGTTTCAGCAGCTCGCCATCATACCTCCGCCTCCGCCTCCACCTCCGCCAAAAGATCCTGGCAAGCTGCGCTACACCGTTCCCTTCCTCTACGGAAATCTAGACTATCCCGAGGACGTCGATTTTGCTTTTCCCAGATCAGTGAAGGCCTCTGGCGCCGGCCAGTTCGAGATGCAGAACAATTTTCTGGTGGAGACGGCGGAGTACGTAACCACCCAGCGAACCCAGTATGCCCAGGTCTTTGTCCTGAAAAAACCGGTGAAACTCGCCAAGGTCGGTCTCGCACTTCACAATTTCGGCGGCGACGGTATGCTCTGGCTTGACCTCTTCAAGGACGACAAGGGGAAACCGGGAGCGCTCATGGCCACCAGCGGGATGATCGGCGTCGATCAAATCTCCATGAAGCCGGGTTACCGCTGGGTAGATTTCGACTTTGCCAAAGAAAAGCTCGACCTCATGCCCGGGTCTTACTGGATCGCCCTGGGCTTTACGGGCAGTCCCATCGTCAACTGGTTTTACACCTATGGGAAACCGGTCGGTCCGGTGTATGGAACACGCTACAAGGGCGTATTTGATAGCGACTGGAGCGGCGCCCTCAGTTACGAGTTCAATTATCGTATTGCTGGTCTGACGGTAAAATAGGACAGATACTTTAGGATAGACGCCTTCTGATTTCGGACACGGGCCGACGCCTGACCGGTACCGGCCCGTGTCCGAGACAGGAAATTCTCCCAGATTATTTTTTAGCCTTCGATTCCTTCTTCTTCGGCGCCGCCGGCTTCTTTACTGTAACTTTGGCTGGGGCAGCGGTCTTCTGGGCCTTCGCGGCGGCCTTCTTTACTGGCGCCTTGGCACTCACCGGTTTTACCGCTTTTTTTGCTACCGCCTTGGCTTTCACCGGCGCAGCCTTGACAAGTGTCTTCACGTCCTTTTTCACCGCTGCCGCCTTGGGGGCTTTGAGGGCGGCTTTCTTTTTCGCTTTTTCAGCAGCGGCCTTGCCTTTTGCCATACGTTCCTTACAGCAGATCAATTCTGCCATACTTACCCCTACCACATCGTCGACAACCACAACCAGACCACATAATTCACAGCTTAACAGATCACCTTTTTTTGCCTTTGCCATGCCTGTGTTCCTCCTGTCATTTTTTTATTCCTGGCAATACCCCAACCAGTCATAATATTGTTTGCTTATAAATGAAATATTTCATCTTTTCAAGTTGAATTCCATTCAATTTCATTCTTTTTTAGTGCACTCACAAACATTCCTCTTCCTATTACCTCTCCTGTCGTCGCGAAGGGAAAGAGAATGAGACATATTCCCTCGGGACCCGGTCTCGACGTGAATTCTATTATATTCTTTTGACACAGCCCCCGATTTATTCTATAAGGTACCGATGTAATTGAATT
>Ga0172379_10008277_pt1 | contig 13150 bp, 13 predicted proteins | sample GrowelOW334metaG_FD_119756 | JGI IMG/M metagenome (GOLD analysis project Ga0172379, IMG submission 119756) | Groundwater microbial communities from an aquifer near a municipal landfill in Southern Ontario, Canada - Groundwater well OW334 metaG | ecosystem: Environmental > Aquatic > Deep... | reverse complement strand
TCTGCATCTTCTCCGCCATGGTTGTCAGTTCATCCTTGGAAATAGCACCGCTGCCATCCGAATCCACCTTCTTGAAAAAGTCCTGCGGCCCATGATGGCTGCCACCGTTGCCGATGGATGCCGTATCCGAAGAGGTGCCTTGATCGTCAGACCCGGCCTGCAACTGCTCCAACAGTTTTTGCAGGCCAGCAATCAGGGAAGAAAGAGCATCCCCGCCGGAATTGGCGGCATAGGCCGCTGCTGCCTTGTCCTTCGAAGGTGGTGCTGCCCCCATCTCCCCCGAGCTCCCCATCTCGCCAGGAGGGCCAAAGCCGTTGCTTTTCATGAGATTCATCATCTCATTCTCGCTCAACGTACCACTGCCATCGGAGTCGTAGCTTTTAAAAGAGGTGTCGTCCACCGCGAGGGTCTTGCCGGTCTTGCTGCTGACGTCCTCTGCCAGCGTCTTCAATTCGGCCTGGGAGACCCCTCCGCTGCTGTCTAAGTCTACATTTTTGAATAAATCTTGCGGCCCCTGCCGCTGTTGCATGGCTTGCATAGCCTGCATGGCATAACTGCTGGAACTGCCGATACTGCTTACCATAATCTGTCCTCCTGTATGGAATTTGGTGATGCATACGAGATGCGCCTGATTTCCATATCGGTTGAAGGCCAGCACAACAATCTGGAAAGAATAAGGAAAGGAACCCGCACGAGCCAAATGCCCATGCACGAATGCCGCTGGTTGTGATACAGATAAAACTGAATCCGAACAGATAGGAGGGAAGACGATGAAAATCAGCATCACCCACAGGCTCTTCTTGGCGATTATTTCGGCGGCTGGCATGGCAGTGATCAGTTTGGTTCTGATCATGCAGTTGAGCATGAGGCAGGGATTCCTGCGCTACGTCAACACCATGGAAAAAACGGGTGTTTCCCGGTTGGCCACCTCATTACAGGAGGGCTATCGCCCTGAATCTGGCTGGGAGTTTGTGCTGCACAACCCAGCCCTGTGGCATCGGCTGGTTATTGCCTCCATGCATGTGGGTGGCCCACCTCCTCCACCGGGAGTCCCGGCTGACCCTTCGCCGAACCTCGAGACCGAAGGACCGCCATCCAGGCCATTCCCACCACCTCTACCCCCCCACTTTGTTCATCGTTTTTTTCTTCTTGATGCGGACAGAAAGGTGCTGATTGGCCGGATTGAAGTCCCAGTTGGGAGTGAAGCAACACCCTTGCTCCATCAGGGCAAGATCGTTGGGTACGCAGGGATGGTGCCTCGCGAGGAGATGTCCGAACCTCATCAGGCGCGTTTTATTAAGGAACAATCCTTAGCTTTCGCTATGGTGGCGGGTGTTGTCCTCCTGTTGGCCACCGGGCTCTCGCTGCTTCTCTCCAAAAGGCTGGTCCGGCCGTTGCGCGGCCTCGCAGAAGCGACACGCCAGCTAGCCGCAGGGAAGTTCGCCACTAGGGTGGACGTGGTCTCTGCCGACGAACTGGGACAGTTGGCCGACAATTTCAATACCTTAGCCATGACCTTGGAAAAGAACGAGCAGGCCCGTCAGCAATGGGTGGCGGACATCTCCCACGAGTTACGCACGCCGGTGGCGATCCTGCGGGGCGAGATCGAAGCCCTTCAAGACGGCATCCGCCAACCAGATTCCGACTCGCTCCGCTCCCTGCACGGGGAAGTACTCCGCATCACCCGCCTGGTAGATGATCTATACCAGTTGACCATGTCGGATCTTGGGGCGCTTACCTACCAGAAGGAAAAACTGGATATCATCGGCCTACTCAAGGAAACGGTCGCCAGCCATGACACAAAATTCTCCGATAAAGGGATCACGCTCACCAGCACTCTCCCTAGAGAAAACACGGTGGAAATACTCGGAGATGCCGAGCGATTACGCCAGCTTTTCGCCAACCTGCTCGCCAACTCGCTGAAGTACACCACCGCCGGAGGAGAACTACGCATAGGCACGACCTGCCATGAGCGCACCGTGACCATTGATTTTCAGGACTCCGCTCCCGGAGTTGCCGGGGCGGATATGGACCGGCTGTTCGAGCGCCTCTACCGGATAGAGGCATCCCGTAACCGCGCCACCGGCGGCGCTGGCCTCGGTCTGGCCATCTGCCGGAACATCGTCGAGGCCCACCAGGGAAAGATCTCGGCACAATCCTCCCCCTTGGGCGGTCTCTGGGTCCAAGTCGAGCTGCCAAGGACGAAATTCCAATGACGCAAATGATCCTGATTGTGGAGGATGAACCGAAATTGGCCGAGGTATTACGCGACTATCTGCGGCATGCGGGGTTCAAGACCTTCTGGATCGTCAGCGGATCGGCGGCGGTTCCCTGGGTACGGGATCATGCCCCCGCCCTGATCCTGCTGGACCTGATGCTGCCCGAACGTAACGGACTGGAGATCTGCCGGGATATCCGCACCTTCTCGTCCGTGCCGATCATCATGATCACCGCCCGGATTGAGGAAATCGACAGACTCCAGGGCTTGGAGTCGGGGGCGGACGACTACATCTGCAAACCGTTCAGCCCCCGAGAGGTGGTAGCCAGGGTCAGGGCGGTGCTCAGGCGAACCGAGGTCGCCTCCTCCCCACCCGCCGGCCTGATTCTGGATCAATCCCGCTACCAGGCCACACTGAACGGTTACGACCTGGATCTCACCGCTGTCGAGTTTAATTTGCTGAAATTTCTTTCTTCAAAGACGGGACAGGTCTGCACCCGCCAGCAGTTGATGGACAGCATCTATCCCGACGAGCGGATCGTGGCCGACCGAACCATCGATAGTCATATCAAGAAACTGCGCAAAAAGATCGCCCGAGGCAGCGGTGACGTAGAGTTCATCCATTCTGTGTATGGGGTGGGATACAAGTTTGAACCGCAGGAAGGGTCGATGCCGTTATAGGCATGAGAGGTCCAGATTTTCGGAATCCTTTGAATTCAAGAGGGCCGCGGCCAGTACATGATGATCATCACCCCCAGCAGGGCCACGATACCCCCAAGGATATCGAACCTGTCGGGCTCTATCCTATCGACCTGCCAGCCCCAGAGGATTGAGAGCACAATAAAAACACCGCCATATGCCGCGTAGACCCGACCGAAATGCGCTGGCTGGAAGGTGGGAATTATCGCATAGAGCAGAAGCACGAATGCGCCGAACAGCGCGTACCACGGGGGTTTCCCCTCGCGCAGCCAGAGCCAGACAAGATATCCGCCGCCAATCTCGCACAGCCCGGCCAGAACAAAATAAAAAATGGAGGTGGTTATCGCTATGGTCCCCATCTGCATGTATTCCCTAGGCAAGGGTTTTCCTAAGACAGACAAGCGCCGTGGCCTGCCAGCCAAGAGCTTCATAAAAATCCAAAGCAGGACCATTGTTGCGATCGGCCAGAAGCTGAAGCCGTTCAATGCCCCGTTCCCTGGCCCATCCCTCAAGGCTCTCCATCAAATACCGCCCGACCCCTTTTCCCCGCCATTGTTCCCGCACAACCACATCTTCGACCAACAGGGCGGGACCACCCTCCGCCGTGGAAACCGTCATCTGGCCCGTACACATGCCGATCACCTGGCCTTGACCCTCGGCAACCAGCACACAGCCACGCTCGTTTTTCAGCATCAGCGTTAGGCCCCGCCGCTGCCGCGGCTCATCGAAAACAAAATCCTCTTCTATCGAAAAAAGCGCGGCCAGCAAAAAGACCAGGCTGTCAATATCCGCCGGTTCCGCAGGTCGTATGCTCACCCTTACGTCGAACATGGGGTCCTCTTTCCCTTCCCGTCATAACATGCTGCACAATTCACAGCCCGAGGTGGTTCGGTTAAAAAAACTCGATCCGGATATTTTCATCATCAGCCTGGGTTAAGGTATAGAGGCCACCGTCCGCGAAGGTCATCCCCTGGGCTGCGGCAACGTTTTTCAACTTGGCAATGGAGTCTTTTATTTCACCTTCTTCGGCCTCACTGTTGGTGTGAATGAGAAGTTCATTATCGTTGTCGGTGAATTCCAGAAGAAAGGCATTGTGCTCCAAAAACACCAGATCCTCATAGGCGTATGATATCCCCATCCCGGAGGATTCAACAATTGTCGTTACTTTTCCCAAGGGTTTCAGACTCATTTTTCATGATTCCCGGCTAAAAGTTGTTTTTCCACCAAATCCTGCAACCTGTTTGCCAGACCCAACATGGTAGGAATTTCCTCCATGGCCGGCCCGGCGATATTAAAGGTATCCAGGTCACAGATCTCCTGATATTGATCCAGGTTCAAGAGTCCCTCCCGGATATCCGACATGGCACCGGGAAAGGCCTCATCCATGGCTTCGACAAGATCTTTCATGGTGTGGTTAAAGGGCAATTTACCCTCACACATCAGGGCGGTCATGACAAATTTTTCAATTGCCATGGCGATAATGTTGTACAGAATCACGGTGGTGAAGGCCTTTTTGCGCTGCGCATAGGCTGCGGAGGCAGCCTTGAGAAAGGCCTTACCCTCAGACCAGAAATCTTCCCAGCCGCTTATGGGCTGGGCCTTTTTAAGGTCGGATAATAAAAAATTTGCGGCCGGTTCCATGGGTTTGCTCCTCTTATTTTCCGTGAGGAAGAAGGCTGAATGGCTCCGCCACAACCCAATATCCTTTTCCCCTATGAGGCGATCAGATACTCTGCCGCCGGCGTCCCGTCTTCGAGGCCATCCAGGATGGCATCAATGGCGTCATGGCTATTCACCCCTTTGAACCACCAGTTTTCGGGCTGAATCACCATAATGGGGCCTGATTCGCACTGTTTGAGACAGGTGGTGGCGGTGACCAGGCAGTTCAGACCCCGGTCGAGGATTTCCTCTTCGAGATACTGCATAAAGCCGTCGGTCTGCTTGTGGCAAAGGCCTTTCTTGTCGCCGGCCACGCGGAAGCTCTGGCAGACGAGGATCTGTCGTTTTGGAATTGCCATGGTGATTTTCTCCTTAGATTAGAGCCGCTACTTGCGGCAGGTTGGTTTATTTTTGCCGCCGCCGAACAAAACATCCACGGTGCCGTCGATCTCGCCCTCGGTGATCAGCACCGTGATGCCGCGCTCTTTCAAGATCTGTTTGGGGTTTGCTCCGGCGCTGGCGGCAAGCAGGGCGAAACAATCGGGCAGGCTGTCCGCCAGCTTTTCCCAGCGCAGCCCTCCGCCCCCCGCTTCGGGCAGGTCGCGGCGGCCGAGCAGACAGGTAAGCCCATCTTCTCTGGGTCCGTAGATCAAGGCCTGAAAGGCCTGGCCGAGATGAAGATCCACCTCCATACCGCCGACGCTGACCACGGCCACGTTGGGCCTTTTACTGCTTGGTTTGGGCAAGGCTGCCGCCACAAACCCGCCTTCGGCAATGGGCGCAAGCAAGACGCTTTCGGCTTCACTTGCCTCCGGGTCCAAATCCGCCTCCAGGTATTTGCCTACCCGGTTGCGGGCTGCTGTCAGCATGGCCTGGTCCGGTTCCTGTGGGAAGCCCTCGTTTTCAGCCTCTTCCGGACCCGGCTTGAATGGCACCAAGGTCATTGCCGCAGCGCCGAGTTGGGCCATGCGCTGCTCGATCTGCTCCAGATGGCCGTCGTTGTAGCCGGGATAGAGGGTGGTCCTGATCTTGACCTTGATCCCTGCTTTTCGGAAAGCGACCACGGCCAGGGCCTGTTCGCTCAGGAGTATCTCTATGGCTTCAGCCAACCGCACGGTTTTCTTGCCGGGCCGAATCCAGGCAAAGAGCTTGGCGAGAATCTCCGGATCGACCGCATCCACCCGCAGGGTCACCAAGCCAACGCCTTCTTCATCCAAAAGCGGGGCATACTGCTCCCCGCCCAGTCCCAGGGTGACGATTTCCACGGTCAGGGAGGGATATTTCTGTTTGAGCAGGCGAATGGTTTTGAGGGTAAGGCCGACCGTGGCCAGGGGGTCTCCGGGTCCGGCGATGACCACCTGCGGCGGCGGTCCTGTACTGCCGAGCACCTGTGCCGCCCAGGCCAGGGCCTCCTCCGGCGACAGGACCGGCCCAAGGGGCTGGTCCGGCGCAAAACGGAGCCGGGCGTTGACGTGCGGCGCCACGGGCAGAGACAGTCTTCGCGATTGGCTGATAGAATCAGGCATGACAGCTCGTTCCCCCTCTCCCTAGCCCTCTCCCGCAAGGGGCGAGGGGACTTTGCATACTTTGAAACGTTTTTTTTCCTTGAGCCGCCGGCTTTCAGCGATCAGGGGTTGTCCTTCCTGATCGCTGAAAAGCTGATGGCGTATTCGTTACAGAACAAGCTCGAAGCTCTGCTCCGGCGCATCCCGGTCCAGCCGGTCCAGCAACACGCCGAGGATCTTCTCCAGCAACCGCAAGCCGCCCTTGTAGCCGACCGTGGGAAAATACTGATGCCCCTGGCGGTCCAGGATGGGGAATCCCCAGCGGACAAAAGGGATATCCTCATCCCGGGCGATATACTTGCAATAGGTGTTACCGATTATCAAATCCACCGGCTCGTTCTTGATCCACTGATGGAGCAGGAACATGTCGCCCTTGGCCCGAACATTGACCTCATAGGGCATATCCTTGGTGATCTCTTTGATCCGCGCCTCAAACTTCTTCCCCGGCGTGCCGGTGACGATGTGGATGGGGCACATGTCGAGGGAAACCAAAAACTCGGTCATGGCGATGAGCTGATCCGGGTCGCCCACCAGGGCCACCTTTTTATGGTAGAAGTACTGGTGCATGTCGGAGATCATATCCACCAGCTGCCCGCGCTCCAGGGCGATTTCATCGGGTACGCTCACCCCGGCGATCATCCGCAGGGCATCGATGAAACGGTCCGTGGCGCTCAGACCAAACGGCATGTCCAGCACGCGGCACGGCACCTTCATCTTGGAATCCAGCCAGCGGGCAGCCTCGCCCGAGCACCATTCGCCCAGGGCCAGGGTGCCGATGGAGTCGCCGGTGGATTTCAGCTCCTTGACCGTGGTGCCGCCATCCGGAAACATCTTATACTCGCCGGAAAGCGGGCCGTTCAGCACACCGGAGGTGTCCGGGAAAAGAATGGTTTTGACCCCGGCCAGTCCGACCAGCCGCTTGATCTCCTCCATGTCGGCTGGTTCCACCCAACCGGGGATGATGTTCAGCTTGCCGTTCTTCTTGCCGGTGGGCTCGGCCATCTTGGCCATGGAGGTCACCATGCTGGAAAAACCAGTGACATGGGAACCCACATAGCTCGGGGTGGAGCAACTGATGATCTCCTTGCCCTTGGGGATCTTGCCTTCCGCATCCGCCTTTTTCTTGATCTGTTTTAGATCGTCGCCGATGGTCTCGGAGAGGCAGGTGGTGTGGATGGCAATGACCTCCGGGTCGTAGACCGCGAAGATGTTGTCGATGGCCTGGAGCATGTTGGCCTGGCCGCCGAACACCGAAGCGCCTTCGGTGAACGAACTGGTGGCGGCGGAAACCGGCTCCTTGTAATGCCGGGTCAGGGCGCTTCTGTGGTAGGCGCAGCAACCCTGGGAGCCGTGGCTGTGCGGCAGGCAACCGTGGATGCCTAAGGCCGCGTACATGGCGCCGATGGGCTGGCAGGTCTTGGCCGGATTGATGACCAAGGCGCTGCGCTCGGTTATTTCTTTCGGAGTATGTCGTAGTAGCATGATCGTATCCTCTGTCCTGTGGAACTTCTTGAAAAGGAGTGCCGGGGTCAAACCGCGGCACTCAGCGCGCAGCTCTCACTCCCACACATAGGAGGCGGAGAGTTCCGGGTTCTTCTGCCAGGGCGCCTGCATGTAACTCCACACCCGGCTGTTCACCAAGCGGTCGATTTCCTGGTAAAAATTCACCGCGCCCTTAAAACCGGCATAGGGGCCGCCGGAATCGTAGCTGTGCAGCTGCTTCATGGGCACGCCCAGCTTCTGGATGGAATATTTCTCCTTGACCCCGGCGCAGAAGATATCCGGTTTCATCAGCTCCACCAGCTTCTCGGCCTCGTACTGGTTGAGGTCGTCGATGATGATCGTGCCTTGATCCATGTCCGGAACCAAGCCGTCGTACTGCTTGAAGGTGTAGCCGGCCTTTTCCAGGGCCTCGAACTCGGCGGGGGTTTTCCTCGCCTGGTAGCGGGTCTCGTCCGGTTCGACATGGATTTCCTCGATGTTCCGGCTGTCGGCGTCCACTTCCAGGGTCGGGATTACCTGCCGCCCCTCGTAATCGTCGCGGTGGCCGAACTCGTACCCGGCCGAGATGGTCTTCATACCCATCTCGTTAAACAGCTCCTTGTAATGATGCGCCCGGGAGCCGCCCACGAACATCATCGCGGTCTTGCCTTCGGTGCGGGTCCGGACATCGGTGCGGGCCGCCAAAACCTCCGGCATCTCCTCGGCGATGACCGCCTCCACCTGATCGGTAAGCTCCTTGTCGCCAAAGTATTCGGCAATCTTGCGTAGCGACTTGGCCGTGGCATCGGCGCCGATGAAATTCACCTTGATCCAGGGAATGCCGAACTTGGTCTCCAGCATGTCGGCCACATAATTGATGGAGCGGTGGCACATGACCGCGTTGAGGTCGGCTTTATGGGCCGAGGCGAACTGGTCATAGGTGGAGTTGCCGGAAAAGGTCGAGATGCAGGTGATCCCGCATTTCTTGAAGATCCGGTCGATCTCGAAGCCGTCCCCGCCGATGTTGTACTCGCCCAGCAGGTTGATCTTGTACTTGCCCGGCTTTTCCGCATCGTTTTCGCCGACGATATGCTTGAACACCTGGTTGTTGGCGATATGATGCCCGGCGGACTGGGAAACGCCCTTGTAGCCTTCGCAGGAAAAAGCGTAGACATTGCAGTCGCCGAACTTATCCTTCATCCGCTTGGCCACGGTGTGGATATCGTCGCCGATCAGCCCCACCGGACAGGTGGCGAAGATGGCGATGGAGCGCGGGTGAAAAAGGTCGTAGGCCTCCTGGATGGCCGCAGTCAGTTTCTTCTCGCCGCCGAAGATGATGTCCGAATCCTGCATGTCGGTGGAAAAACAGTAGTTCATGTAGTTCTCGCCATCCGGGCCGGCATCGGTCTGATTGCGCCGGGTCAGCCAGGCATAGAAGCTACAGCCGATGGGGCCGTGCACCAGATTGACGATGTCGCGGGTAGGCCCCATGATCACGCCCTTGCAGCCGGCATAGGTGCAGCCGCGCATGGTGATGATGCCGGGGGTGGTACGCACGTTGGCGGAGATCTCCGGAGTCTCGTTGCCCTGGGCCTCATTGATCATGATCTGCTTGGCGCGCTTGCGGGCGACCTTGGACGGATACTTGGCGAGCAGCTCGGCCTTGACCTCGGCCGGGTCCCACTGCACCAGTTTTTTCTTGGGTATTGCTGCCATTTCCATTCTCCTTGGCGTAACTGCCCAGCAGCACCGCATCTGCTTTGTCATCGGCCTGTTCGTGTGCACTAGCACACTTCGCAGACCTCTTCCTAGCATCTGTGGCACTGCTGAACAGTTACGCTTCTTGGTTTGCGTTACTTTTTTGATTCCAGACGGGGTAGTAGCTCCCTAATTTGCCTTAGACAATCGCCTTCTGCCCTGTCTCGCCGGTCCGCACCCGGACGGCGTCGGCCAAGGGCAGGACAAAGATCTTGCCGTCGCCGGCCTTGCCGGTCTGATTGGTGGCAATAATCGCCTGGACCACGTCCTTGACCAGCTCGTCCTTGACCACCACCGTCACCAGACGTTTGGGGTAGAGTTGGCCTTTGGCGCCCAGCAGGGAAGCCGCTTCCTCGAAGCCCTGCTGCGCCCCTTCAAGAATCTTGGGATTCACAAACCCCTTGCCGCGGCCCTGGGCCTCGTGGACAAAAAAGGCGTCGATCCCGGCATCGGTCAGGGCTTGTTTGGTCTGGTTCATCATGTTCATGCGCACGAGGGCGATTACCTCTTTCATGACGGCGCCCCCTCGGATGCATAGGCGGTTTCCTTGACCCCGGAACTTATGGTGTAGGATTCCTCCACTTCGCTGACAAAAATCTTACCGTCCCCGAAAGCGCCCTTGGTGCCGGATTTGGCCGTTTTCATGATGGTCTCGAGAACGAAATCCTTGTCCGCCGGGTTGATCACGCTCATGAGCATGACCTTGGGGATCTCATCATAGGTGACTTCGCCAATTTTTATGCCGCGCTGCTTGCCCCGCCCGGCCACCGAGTACTTGGTCACCGAGGGAAAGCCGGCCTCCATGAGGGCTGCAAGGATCTTGTCTGCTTTCTCCGGCCGGACGATTGCTCTGATCATAGTCAACATGGTTGTTTCTCCATTGTTTTTTAGGTGTTGTTCGCTGCTGCTGGTTTGTCCTCGCTGACAGCTGCAAGCTCGCAGCTATCAGCTTGTTCCTAGTTCATCAACCCGTAGTCCATGAGCAGTTTTTCCAGCTCTTCCATTTCCAGGGGCTTGGGGATCACAAAATTCGTGTTCTCGTCGATGGCCTTGGCCAAGCCCCGATAGTGATCGGCCTGGGGAACCTCCGGATTCCACTCGATGACGGTCTTGCGGTTGATCTCCGCCCGCTGCACATCGTTGTCCCTGGGCACGAAGTAGATCATATGGGTGCCGAGCATCTTGGCCAGCTCCTCGATCATCTCCTTTTCGTTGTCCACCGCCCGGGAGTTGCAGATCAGCCCGCCGAGACGGACGGAGCCGGATTGCGCGAACTTCATGATGCCCTTGCAGATGTTGTTGGCCGCATACATGGCCATCATCTCGCCGGAGCAAACGATGTAGATCTCTTCCGCCTTGCCGTCGCGGATGGGCATGGCGAAACCGCCGCAGACCACGTCGCCCAAAACATCGTAGAAGGCGTAGTCGAGGCCTTCGCTCTCTTCATAGGCGCCGAGGGACTCCAGCATATTGATGGAGGTGATGATCCCGCGACCGGCGCAGCCGACGCCGGGCTCGGGTCCGCCCGACTCAACGCACCAGGTGTCGCCGTAGCCTTTTTTGCGGATGTTCACCAGTTCCACGTCCTCGCCTTCCTCGCGCAGGGTGTCGAGTACCGATTTCTGGGCCAGGCCGCCCAACAACAAACGGGTGGAGTCCGCCTTGGGATCGCAGCCCACGACCATGACCTTTCTGCCCATCTGAGCCAAACCGGCCACGGTGTTCTGGGTGGTGGTTGACTTGCCGATTCCGCCTTTGCCGTAAATTGCCACTTTGCGCATCTTATGTTCCTCCTTGCTCTGTATTGAATATGGGTTTCAAATTCCATTGGCTTGCGCTGCCGTCGGTTGCCTCTATCGCAAGGGGTGTGCCAGAGCAGGAACAAACTTCATATTTTTCATACAACTTATTAATATTACTCGTTTTATCTGGCGAGACCGGCGCAAAGACCGCAATCGCGCCCGTTCCCTTTTGTAAGTTTGGCTACAAAAGGGAAGACTGGAGACTGTTATTGAAGGTCGAAGAAAAAGATTTTTTACTACAAAAATGTAACGAGAAAGAAAAAGTCTCCCGAGGAAGCGCGGTCTCTTGCGAGAGATGGGAAATTAAAATTCATTGTAATTTTATAGCATTGGAAAGAATACGCGTTCAAAATGTTACATTTTTGAAGCATTGGAACATTTATTGCTAATCCAATACACAAGAGCTTTCCTGAAAAAATCATCTTAAACGAATCACAACCACAGGCGGACAAAGCCCATGACCAAACCGGACTACCCCACCGAACGCCTTGAATTGCAGGCCCTGTATCAGATAAGCCAGCTCATCGGCTCTGCCCTGGACATCAAGAAAACCCTGTCCGAGGTCTTGCAGATCCTGCATGAAACCCTGCGCATGGAGCGGGCCACCCTTGTCTTGCAGGAAGAAGGCGGGGAGCATCTTTCCATCGCCGCCTCATACGGCCTCAGCAAAGAGGAGGAGAAGCGCGGCATTTATCGGCTGGGCGAAGGAGTAATCGGCCGCATCTTCCAGTCCGCCTTCCCTTTCGTGGTGCCGGACATCCACAGCGAGCCGCTTTTTTTGAACCGGACCGGCGCCCGCGCCAATCTCCCCAAAGGAGAGATTTCCTTTCTCGGCGTGCCGGTCATGCTGCCGGAGGGACCGGTCGGCGTCCTTTCCGTGGACAGACTCTTCGACCAGGAAATCTCCTCCGAGGAAGACATCCGTTTTCTCACCGTGGTCGCCATGCTCATCGCCCAGTTCCTGCGGCTGCACAAAACCGTCTCCCTCAAGCAGCAGGTACTGGTGGAGGAAAACCTGCTGCTCAAGAAAGAGCTGCGCAGCCGCTATAACCAGCACAACATCATCGGCCAGTGCAAGCGAATCCAGGATGTGTACAACTACATCGACAAGGTTGCCCCTAGCCGGGCCACCGCCCTGCTCTTGGGCGAATCCGGCACCGGCAAGGAGCTGGTCGCCCGGGCCATCCACCAGGCAAGCCCCCGGGCAGATAAACCCTTCATCAAGATCAACTGCGCGGCCCTGCCGGAAAACCTTTTGGAAAGCGAACTGCTCGGCCACGAAAAGGGCGCCTTCACCGGCGCGGCCAATCTCAAAAAAGGACGCTTCGAGCTGGCCGACGGCGGCACCATTTTTCTCGACGAGGTGGGGGAACTGCCCCTGGCCTTGCAGGCCAAACTGCTCCGGGTGCTACAGGAGCAGATGTTCGAGCGGTTGGGGGGCACCCAGACCATCACGGTCAATGTCCGGGTCATTGCCGCCACCAACCGCAGCCTGGAAGAGTGCGTTGAACAGGGGACCTTCCGGGCAGATCTCTTCTACCGCCTCAACGTGGTCCCCGTTGTCCTGCCGCCACTGAGAGACCGGAGGGAAGACATCCCCCTGCTCCTCGATCACTTTTTGCAGGAGAGCAACCGGATGAACACGCGGGAGGTGCGCCTCTCAAGCTCCGTGGTCCAGCTCCTCTGCGGCTACTCCTGGCCGGGCAATGTCCGCGAGCTACAGAACCTCATCGAGCGGCTGGTGATCATGGCGGACAGCGACACCATTGTCGCCCGGGAGCTCCCGAGCTACATCACTGCGGAACCGGAAACAAAGGGCTCGGTCGCGCCGTCTTGCCGCATCGAGGCGACAAACACCGGAAGAGCGGAGTTGACAAGCGGACCCCTGCCCGAAAACTCGACGCACAAGTCCTTAAAAGATATGGAAAAAGAAGAGGTGGTCGCGGCATTGCGGCGGCACGGATGGA
>Ga0172379_10008276_pt1 | contig 13151 bp, 11 predicted proteins | sample GrowelOW334metaG_FD_119756 | JGI IMG/M metagenome (GOLD analysis project Ga0172379, IMG submission 119756) | Groundwater microbial communities from an aquifer near a municipal landfill in Southern Ontario, Canada - Groundwater well OW334 metaG | ecosystem: Environmental > Aquatic > Deep... | reverse complement strand
ATTGAAGATCAATCTAAAATATCCATCCATCTGCAGCATTAATGGTATTCCAAGTGGCGGAAATTCCGGTATTATATGTAATCAATCCGATAAACATACCTATCTTTTATTTGAAGACTTGTCTTTATTACATCCAAACTTTTCAAAACTTAATATTAAAGAGATAGCGGATATTTATCATAAAGCGATGGAAGGAGAGGCAAGCGAATTCCCAAATAGATTTTTGGGCAATGTTTTAGAAGTTACGGTGAATGGACGCGCGGCATATCAATTTAGTTTCGACACAGCGTATTGTCTAGGCGTTTTCAAGGAAGATTATTCATGCGGTGGAGGAAGTCTCGTCGAAGAGCCAACCACGCTAGTTTTTATTGAAAGCAGTAAAAATAAAAAAATAGTATTGACCTTGCCAAGAGATAATGCAACAGCACAGGCAATGTTAGAAACTCTTTCATTTACAGATTAAAAATCAACACATGAACAGGTGCAAATTGCCAAAAACTCTTTTCGGTTCAGCGTCTCCCGACCTGAATCATTTAGTTCTAATCAGCTAAATATAAATTTCCAGTCCGAATTGTGTATTTTACTTTTGCGAAAGCTGGGTAAGAAATAAATAGGTTCAAGTCTCTGACTTGAACCAACAGCGGAGGTATATATTTTGAAGATTAAAATTATAACAACCCCTCTTTCTTCAGATACTTCTTAATCTGACTCTTGGCCAGTGATGTGCGGACAAACTTCAGCCAATCGCGACTGGGGTTTTTTTGGTCGCGCGTGGTGAGGATTTCGATTACCTCGCCATTTTTAATTTTATAGTCCAAAGTTACCATTTTGCCGTTGGCTTTGGCGCCATTGGCGCGGTTACCAATTTCTCCATGAATGCGATAGGCGAAATCGATAGGGGTGGCGTCTTCCGGCAGGTCAATGATGTCGCCCATTGGCGTGAAAGCAAAAATGTGGTTTTTGAAAAAATCAATTTTGAGTCCTTCTATGAATTCAGCGTCATCTTTGCCTAGCTCGTTTTGCCACTCGCGCAGTTGCTTTACCCAAGTCAATTCTTCATCCGGAACAGCGTGCTTGCTTTTGAGAAAAAAATTTTTCATCATTCTCTTTTTTTCGGAATAAATCCAATGTGAAGCGATACCAAACTCTGCCTCATCGTCCATTTTTTTGGTGCGAATCTGCACTTCCAGAAAAATTCCCTCAGGACCGAAAATTGTCGTGTGGATTGATTGGTAACCATTAGGCTTGGGAAGTGAAATATAATCTTTGATCCGACCCACGAGCGGGCGATATTTTTTGTGGACGATACCAAGCGTTTCATAGCAATTGGCCAGTTCTGAAACGATGATGCGGATGCCGATCAGGTCATAGACTTTGCTAATATCCATATCATGGCGTTTTAGCTTTTGAAAAAGACTATGCAGATGCTTGGTTCGGCCGAAAATTTCAAGTACATTAATTCCTTCCTTGGTCAGTTCTTTTTTTAGTTCGGAAACCATCTTGTCGATATATTTTTTTCTTTGTCCGTATTGATGAAGAGCCAGTTTTTCTGTTTCTGTGTAATTTTTTGGATCAAGATACTTAAAAGCCAAATCTTCCATGCGAACCTTTATCTCTCCGATTCCCAGGCGATTGGCAATTGGAACAAAAACTTCCATTGTTTCCAATGCGATTCGTTGCTGTTTTTCAGGCGGAAGATATTCCAAAGTTTCCATGTTATGCAGGCGGTCGGCTAGCTTAATCAGGACGACACGAATATCCGATGCCATTGCCAAGAACATTTTGCGCAAATTCTCCAAATAAAGTTCCTCCTTTGTTCCGCGCAATTTTATCTTACCCAATTTTGTGACTCCATCGACCATCGCGGCAATTTCTTTGCCAAATTTTTGTTCCAGATCCTCGAGTGTTACGAGCGTATCTTCCGGTACGTCATGCAACAGTCCGGCGGCGATTGTTTTTGATCCAAGACCTATTTTTGCGAGATTTAGTGCCGTGTGGAGAGGGTGCTGGATATAATCATCCTTACCTGACTTGCGTTTTTGTCCAAGATGAGCTTTTTCTGCGACAGCATAGGCGCCACGAATTAGGGCTTCCTTTTTGAATTCCAAATTGAATTTGACATTCTGAAGCACATCTTCAATGGTAATTTTTTCTTCGATAGACATAAATTTGATTATTTCTCAAAATTACATTCTTTGTTCGAGCATTTTGCTTTGCCTTTGGCGGCGAAAACCAGAAGGGAGTTGCAATTGGGGCAAACTTCGCCAGTCGGTTTGTTCCAGAGAGAAAAATCGCAAGCCGGGTAGGTGTTACAACCAAAAAAGAGTCGGCCTTTTTTGGATTTTCGTTCAACGATGTCTCCAGTCTTACATTTTGGGCATTTGATTCCAGTCTTAGTTTCGATTCGCTTGATATTTTTGCAAGTTGGATAGTTTGAGCAACCCAAGAAAACTCCGAATTTTCCGCGTTTCACTGCCATTTTAGCACCGCATTTTTCGCAAAGCTCGCCGGAAAATTCTTCCTCAATCTTTTTTTCCGCACCAGTTTTTTCCGTATAGCGACAGTTGGGATAGTTAGAACAAGCAATAAATTTTCCGAAACGGCCGAATTTCATAATCAAATCTCCACCGCAATCGGGGCAACTTTTGTTCATTTTTTCTTGAAACTCTTCTTTTTTGACATCTTTGGTTTTTGCCTTAAGATTGGCGTGAAAAGGTGCGTAAAAATCTCTGATGACCGGTACCCATTTTTTTGCTCCTTCCGCAATTTCATCAAAATCTTTCTCTAATGTGGCGGTGAAAGTCATATCGACGATTTGGGGAAAATGAGCGACCAAAACATCACTGACGAGTGTGCCGATTTCCAAAGGAAAAAGACGCTTTTCTTCATTTTTATCAACGTATTTTCGCTCAATAATTGTGGAAATGGTTGGCGCATAAGTGGAAGGTCGACCGATTCCATTTTCTTCTAAAACCTTAACGAGCGTTGCTTCATTGTAGCGCGGAGGTTGGGCAGTAGTTTTGTTTTCAGTTGTGGCGCTGACTAACTCTAGCGCATCGCCAGTTTCCATTGGAGGCAAGAGTGTGTCAGTTGTGCCCATTTTTTTGTCGGAATAGACTTTCAGGTAACCCTCAAAAGTTAAAGTTGATCCATTGGCAGTGAGAGCGTAGCTATTCTTACTGGTTTTGCTTTTGGCCGAAATGTCCGCTCTTATGGAATTGAAAAGCGCACTTTCCATTTGCGAAGCGATCATTCTGTTCCAGATCAATCTGTAGAGTTTATATTGTCCAAGCTCTAGTTTTTCTTTCAAATCTTCCGGAGTTTTTTCTGGGTAAGCTGGTCGGATGGCTTCATGGGCTTCCTGCGCGCCCTTGGATTTATTCTTAAAATAGCGGGGGCTCTTGAGCGCAAAGTTTTTGCCGAACAATTTTTGGATGGTTTTTTGAGCAGAAATCAATGATTCCAGAGAAAGATTGAGACTGTCCGTTCGCATATAGGTAATGTATCCTTGCTCATAGAGTTTTTGGGCCAGGGTCATGGTTTGTTTGGAGCTATAACCAAGACTACTGATGGCAGATTGTTGCAGTGTGGACGTCGTGAAGGGTGGCGGTGGAGTTTTGGTGGTTTCTTTTTTGGAAATATTTTCTACCGTATATTGACATTTTTCCAAATCAGCAATTATATCTTTGGCGTTTTTTTCTTTTGCAAGAATAGTTTTTTTAATCTTATAGTCTCCGGCAAAAAGTTTTAGTGTCGTGACTGCGTCAATTTTTTCGTCATTTTTTTTGACGAGCTCAGCGGGAAACTCAGAATTTTTTCCCGTATTTTTAGTTTTCAAAATTAAATTTATTTTCCAATAATTTTCCGCCTTGAATTTTTCAATTTCTTTTTCTCGCTCCACAATAATGCGCAGGGCCATCGATTGAACGCGTCCCGCGCTGAGTCCACGGCGAATTTTTTTCCAAAGAAATGGCGAGAGCTCATAGCCAACCAAGCGGTCAAGAATGCGCCGAGCTTGTTGCGCGTCAACCAAATTCAAATCCAACTCGCGAGGAGTGGCGAGGGCTTTTTCAATAGCGGTTTTGGTGATTTCATGAAAAACAATACGGGAGATTTTTTCGCCTTTAAAATGTTTATCGAGTTCCAGCGCCGTGGCGAGATGCCAAGAAATAGCCTCTCCTTCACGGTCTTCGTCAGTTGCCAAAATCACAGCGTCGGCTTTTTTAGCCAGTTTTTTGAGTTCATCAACTCGGTCAGCCACTTTGTGGGGAATGACATATTGCGGAGCGAAATCATGCTCAATATCAATGCCCATCTCTTTCAAAGGTAAATCACGAATATGGCCATAACTGGACTTAACCGTGTAGCTTTTATCCAAAAATTTAGTGATTGTTTTAGCTTTAGTGGGGGATTCGACAATGATTAGTTTCATAAATTAAGATGATGATAGAAATTAAGTGTCCGATATGTATCATAAACCAGAATTGGATTTTCTCCAAGTTTTATAGGATGCCAGCTGTTTTCAGAATGCCGATCACGCCGATTAAAATCCAAAAGAAATTTAACAATGTGTAGGCCTTATCCCTCTTTAAAACCGAGCACCAGGAGAGGAGAATGGCGTCGGTGGTGTTAAAGATCCAAACAAACATAAAGGGGCTGGCTGGTCCGAGCCAGCTGACCAGCGAGAAGCTGGAAATGCGCATTATGACGCCGACTAGTTCAAAGGTTTTAATGTTTTTGTGAACGAATTGATTGAGTGGTTTCATTGATTTAAGCTAAAATTTTAATTATAATCTCATGACATATTTATGTATTAAGGGACTAAGTCCCGAAGCTTCGGGACTTAGTCCCTGTCGTTGTGCTATAAGAGAATGTAATTCTGCCCGCCGAGGTTTTTGACCCAGCCTTTAATTTCCATCATCATGAGCGTGGCTGAAATTGTGGGCACTGTTAAATTTGTTTGTTTGGCAATATTATCAATATGGAGCGGAATATCACAGAGAATTTTGAGCAAAATTTCCTCTTCCTTGTTTTCTGGCAGTTTGAGAGTTGTTTGTTTTGTTTCTTGGCTTTGTGAAAGATCGAATTCTTCCAAAATATCTTGCACGCAAGTGACTATCTTAGCGCCGGATTTGATAAGGCTATTTGTGCCAATTGATGTGGGAGAAAAAATGGAGCCGGGAATAGCAAAAACTTCGCGGTTACTTTCCAAAGCCATTTTAGCGGTAATAAGTGTTCCGCTTTTTTCACCAGCTTCTACTACTAATGTGCCAAGTGCAAGCCCGGCGATGATCCTGTTTCTAGCAGGAAAAGTCAGGGCAGTAGCGGGAGTTCCTGGAGCGTAGTCGCTCATAACAAGTCCGCCGGTTGCGATAATCTCTTGCGCCAGATTGAAATTGGCTCGTGGATAGATACTTTCATTGTCGATACCACTACCCAAAACAGCAATCGTCTTGCCTTTGATTTCCAGTGCGCTTTTATGTGAAATGGCATCGATGCCGAGTGCTAACCCACTGACAATAGTAAAACCGGCGCAAGCTAGGTCACGGGCAAATGTATTGGCCAGCTGTTCGCCGTAGTTGGAAAATTTTCGCGATCCGACGATGGCGATGGCGGGAAGTTCGTCAAAAACCAATTCCCCACGAACATAGATGAGGTAGGGTGGATTATAGATTTCTTTCAAAAGCTTAGGGTAGTTTGAATCGGTGTAGCTGATCGTGCGGATACCGGCTTTTTCTAATTTTTCCCATTCAGCATCCGGGTCGAGGCTTTTTTTTTCGAAAAAAATCCTTTCCGGCAAAATATCACCGCCCAGAACTTTTTGCAAAGCTGCCAAATCTGCTCGCCAGGCATTTTCAGCTGTGCCAAAAGCGGCAATGAGCGTTTTCATTTTTTGCGAACCGACCCCTTCAATTTTATTCAAGGCATGGAGGTATTTCATTTCATAAGATTAACACAGGGAGTTCTGACTTGACAAATTTATCGAATGTGTGCTAGTATTTCTAGAAGTCTAAAATAACCTAATTTAAGCAATAAAACCATGATTGAAGCGATGAATTTGAAAAACAGACCAAAGGGAGACCAAATAAACTCTTTCTTTAATGTAGCCGAAAAAGTCCTTTCGCAATTGCCAGCGCGTACACAGCTCATCTTCAAAAAACGCTTTGGTCTTTTGGATGATTTTATTCCAGAAACTTTGGAAAATATTGGCGTTGATTGCCAAGTCACCAGAGAGCGCATCCGTCAAATTATTGCTGACGCCAAAAAACACATCGATAAAAAATGCGAAGAAGCTGAATTTCAAGAAGTGGAAAAGCGCTTGCTTTTTGCAGTTGAAAAAAAATGTGGTATAATCAAAGAAGTGGATCTTTTAGCAGAGCTTAATCCACAAGGATTACGTAGTGAAGAAAGCGCCATACGTTTTTTGGTTGATTGTTCCAAAAAAATTTACGCTGTTTCGCAAAGAAATAAAATTGAAAAAGCATGGACAACCTCCCTAAATATTTTGGAGAAAGCGCTTGGGGTGGCTGAAAATGCAAAAAGGATGCTCCTGGAAGGCAAGAACCTGCTTAGTGATGATGAAATCTCAAAAGAACTATTATTGTGCTTACCTGGATTTTCCAAAAAAGAAATTGCAAGCTATCTCAATATTCTTGCTGAAGTTAAAAAAAATAAATTTGGGAAATGGGGAATGCGTAATTGGTCAGAGATCAATCCAAAGGGCAGTCGAGAAAAAATCTATTTAGTGTTGAAAGAAGAAAATAGACCATTACATTTTATTCAAATCGCGAAGTTGATTGAAAAGCATAAGTTGGGAACAAAAAAAATTCATCCGCAGACAATCCATAATGAACTAATCAAAGATACGCGTTTTGTGCTGATTGGGCGGGGAATTTACGCGCTTAGCGAGTGGGGTTATTTCAGTGGAACGGTCAAGGATGTCCTTCGCGGTATTTTGGAAAAAAGCGAAGAACCGATTGAACGGGAGACATTGATTGAAAAAACTCTTGAGGTGCGCGAGGTAAAAAGGACGACAATTATGATTAATTTAAATAGCAAGCATTTTGAAAAAGTGGGGAGTGGGTATCGGTTGAAGAAATAATATTAGTGGATAGATTTTGCATATTTCTCTAAAATAAAAATTATAATGAACAGCTCTGCTTCTACTTTTGATATTTTAAGTAACTTCGGGAGCGTTTTTGCTTCTTTTTGGTGGTTAATTTTGCCACTGCCACTTTGGTATATCTTTAAAATAATCTGGTTTGATTACGTAGCTTTCTATTCGGCTGATTCTTGGAATGGCAAATATAAATGGACAATGCTTGAAGTGATTCCGCCTAGGGACATTGAGCGCGGTCCGAAACCGATGGAAAATTTTTATGCGGGGTTGACTGGTGTAATGACAACGCATAGTAACTTTGATGTCTGGCTTAACGGAGCGTTTAGGCAAGATTATTTTGGCCTAGAATTGGTTGGAGAAGAAGGCAAGGTGCATTATTACATCCGCACCTTAAAAAGTCGGCGCAATTTGGTTGAAGCACATATTTATGCCCAATATCCCGACGCGCAAATTTTGGAAGTGGAGGATTATTATAATAAATTTCCCAAAGTTATCCCGAATAAAAATTGGGATTTGTGGGGTGCGGATTATGAATTTGTCAAAAAAGAACCCTATTATCCCATCAAGACCTATGATCAATTTGAGGAGAGTATTACAGGAGAGATGATTGATCCGATGGCGGCGCTAGTGGAAGTGTTGGGATCGCTTGGTCCGGGACAGCACATCTGGCTTCAATACGTAATTGTTCCGATACCAGAAAGTGATTCAATAAATGGCGGGAAAGAGCTAGCAGACACGCTAAAAGGTAAGGCGGTGGCAGTAACGGGCGGGAGGTTGCTACATGATTTAATGGACGTTTTGTCTAATATTCTCGCGGGGCTTTTTGGGTCACCGGAATTCAAGGAGTTAGCCAAGAAAAAAGAAGAACAACCATTAGACACTCGTCTTTCGCCAGGGGAAAGAGATGTTCTCAAGGCAGTGGAAGAAAATTTGGGCAAGAATTTTTTCAAAACCAAGATGCGACTCATTGTTCTTGGTAAGAGAGATACTTTTGACAAAGCGGCTGTTGGTGCTTTTAGTGGGGCAATCAAACAATTCAACGATTTAAATATGAATCAGGTCAAGCCACAAGATATTAGCAAGACCTATGCCAATACTTTTTTCAAAGAGAGAATTTCTAATTTTCGCAAAAGAAAAATCTATGATCGTTACCGCAAAAGAAACATGGACGGTGTTCTTATGCTATTTTCCACCAAAGAGCTGGCGACGATGTTTCATTTTCCCGATATGTCAGTGAAATCGCATGCACTCACTCAGACTACTTCGAAATTGGGGGTAGCGCCGGCTAATTTACCTATTGAATAATAAAAATGTCTAAAATCAACTTTTTCGCCAAAACCAATTTTCGTAACCAGGAACGAGTTTTTGGTATTAAGGAAGACGATCGCCGCCGGCATATGTATATCATCGGCAAGACCGGCATGGGAAAATCCAATTTATTGGAAAATATGGCGATTCAGGATATTCGCAATGGCAAGGGTGTTTGCGTTGTGGATCCGCACGGCGAGTTTGCGGAAAAAATGCTTCGAGCGGTTCCGGCCAATCGCATCAATGATGTGGTCTATTTCAACCCATCGGATATCGAATTTCCGGTGGCTTTTAATATTTTGGAAGCAGTGGATGAAGATAAAAAGAATTTGGTGGCATCTGGAATGATGGGAGTGTTTAAAAAAATCTGGCCGGATGTGTGGAGTTCGCGAATGGAATACATTCTTAACAATGCTATTTTAGCGCTTTTGGATTACCCCGGCTCGACACTTTTGGGTGTGAATCGAATGATGTCGGATAAAGACTACCGCAAGCGGATATACGCGAAAATTAAGGACCCCGTAGTAAAAGCTTTTTGGATTAATGAATTTGATAAATGGGAGGACAAATTTCGCAAAGAAGCGGTGGCAGCGATTCAAAACAAAGTCGGACAGTTTTTGTCCTATACGCTAGTGCGCCATATTATCGGTCAACCAAAATCCACGATTGATATGCGCGAGATTATGGACAATCAGAAAATTTTAATTGTAAATCTTTCGAAAGGGCGAATTGGCGAAGACGCGATGCGCCTTTTGGGTGGAATGATTATTACCAAAATTCAGTTGGCGGCCATGAGTCGAGTAGACATTCCCGAAGAAGAAAGAAAAGATTTCTATCTCTATGTTGATGAATTTCAAAATTTTGCAACAGAGTCTTTCGCCAATATTCTCTCGGAAGCGCGGAAATATCGCCTAGCTTTGATTTTGGCGCATCAATATATCAATCAGCTTATCTTTGACGGCAACGCCACAGTGAGAGATGCGATTTTTGGTAATGTGGGAACATTGGTTTCATTTCGCGTTGGAGCTGAGGACGCAGAGCATCTGGAAAAAGAATTTGATCCGGTGTTTCTCATGAATGACATTGTCAATCTCTCCAAATATGATATTTATCTGAAATTAATGATCGATGGCATCGCTGGCGATGCTTTTTCGGCGCGTACTTTGCCTCCAGCCGATATTTCCGATACGATTGATGCGGAACAAAAAGTAATTGCGGTTTCGCGCGAGCGTTATGGCAAATCTCGGTCTGAGGTGGCGGAAAAAATTGCTCGTTGGAGCGGGATGGATGTTGGGATTGGATTTGATGAATTTGCTCCGGCAAGTGATCAGAGAGAAAATAATTTTGCTGAAAATGAAAAAAAACAATCGCGGGTGGAAAATAAAGTTACTAGCCCAAAACAATTCGTAGCAGAAAGAGCCAACTCGCTTAATAATAATCGTCAAGCAGAAAGGCAAGCTCCAGTTAGTATCGTTCAAAATGATGAACCAAAAAAAGAGGAAACTCTAGTCCAAGAAGCTAAGCCAGCCTTGGAATTATTTGAAGCATTTTGTTCGACTTGCGAAGAGAAAATAACCGTGCCTTTCCGCCCCGATCCTAATCGAAAAACTTTTTGCAAGGAATGTCTGCGCGATTATCAACGAGCGCGGGCTAAAGCGCAATTGCAAAATAGTCAAATCAGAAACGATGCTAATCAACAGGTCGGTTCCGTGACGCGAGCGCCTTTTCGGGCAGAAATTAATGACTCACAATCAGCGGGCTTACTACAGGCTCGCGAAAAAATTAGCCTGAATCAGATTGCGCATATTGCGCCGAAAAAATTTCAAGCACCAAAAAAAAGCCTCAATCTCAATACAGAGGAGATTAGAAATTTAATTAATAACACAAAAAAAAATGGGCAACTTTGATCTTAATCAAAAAATTTCATCCATTTTGGGTTTGCTCTTCGTCCTGGTTGCCAGTTGTTTGGTCGCGTGGTTTTCCCTGTCGACTGGTGCAAGTATCGTGGATAATGCTCCGGATTCAAAAATTTTTAATCCAACCGGGGTAACAAATGAATTGAAATAGCTATGAGGCAGAAAAAAGTATTAGTGGGAGTTTCTGGTGGTGTCGACTCTTCTGTTTCTTTGGCACTCCTAAAAGACCAGGGCTACGCTGTCAGCGCAGTCTTTTTGCATTTTTGGGATATCAAGGGAAGAAATAATAAATCCTTACAAGACGCGAAGAGTGTATGTAAAATATTGGGCATACCATTAAAAGTTGTGGACACAAGGGCAGACTTTAAGAAGATGGTCATTAAATATTTTCTTGTCGAATATACGCGAGGCAATACTCCCAATCCTTGTGTTTTTTGCAATGAAAAGATGAAATTCAAATTGCTTTTGAAAGTGGCAGATAAAATGGGGATTGAAATGGTGGCGACCGGACACTACGCCCAGGTCATGAAACATGAAGCATGTAGTATGAAACAAGAAGCATATAACATGCCAAGCAATGCAGAACAAAAACTAGCTTATGAATTGTTTCCAGCAACTGATAAGAAAAAGGATCAGTCGTATTTTCTCTATCGCTTAGGGCAAAAGCAATTATCTAGAATTATTTTCCCTCTGGGTGAATATGAAAAAAATGAGGTACGTAAGTTGGCTCAAAAATTTCAGTTACCTGTTTTTGATAAGGGTGATTCGCAAGACGTTTGTTTTATGGCGGGTGTAAATTTGGAAGGATTTTTGAAAAAAAGAATAAAGCTGAAAAAGGGCAAAATCGTTGATGAGGATGGCAATGTGTTGGGAGAACACAAGAGTCTTCTTTTATACACGATTGGACAAAGAAAAGGAATTGAAATTGGAGGAACCGGGCCATATTTTGTTGTTGCTAAGGATATTAAGAAAAATAGTTTAGTCGTTACCAGCGATTTGAAACATCCGTCGCTGACAAAAAAAATAATTAAACTGGAGAAAGTAGTTTGGACGAGCGGTATTGCTCCAGAATTGCCACTTGCCGTTTCGGTGCGGACGCGCTACCACAACCCGCTGGTTTGTGCTATAATTAGAGGTAATAAAAATCAGAAAACCTGCCAAGTGGAATTTGAAATTCCACAAAAAGCAATTTCGCCTGGGCAGTCTGTGGTTTTTTACGACAAAAACGAAGAAATTTTGGGAGGTGGCGTAATAGAATAATTATTTTTTTATTAGGGACGGTTTGACTGTTAGGAAAAATTATAAAATTTAAAAATTAAAAATTTAAATCTATGTATATGGGAAACACTTCGGACAATGGCAATACTAGCGCCGATGATGCCGCGAAAGAAAGTCAAAAAAGACGGTTGCAGATGGAGCTTTTGATTTTGGATTCTGACACACGCAAACTTACGAGCGAAAAAGGCATATTGGACGCGGAAATCCGAAAACTAACGCAAGATGGTGAGCGAATCAGGCTAAATTTAGACAGTAAAAAAGGTCGCTTCGATGTTGTTGTGCGAGAAATTGCATCCAAAGAAGAAGATACGAAGCACCTCAAAAAGAAATTAAATGCGCTTTAATTTTTAATTTTTCCAATAATATGCCAGCGTATAACTTTAGGGAAACGGTTGTGAAAATCGCCGAAAGCAGAGAGATAAAACTCTATGACTTTCAAAAAGATTTTTTATGGGAAATAGAAAATGACCTGAAAAAGAATAGGATTACCGCAGAAGAAGCAATTGAAAAGTTGAAAGAAGATAAGGATTTCTCAAAACTTACCAATGATGATTTTGAGGAAATAGTTGATGCGATAAAATAAATCACCGCCAGATTGAAAAAGGAGTGAATTCTTGTTTGCTCCTTTTTTGTTTGACTGCTTAACTAAAGCATTATACAATTCAATGTAGATTGAATTTAAGTTAATAATGTTTAAATTTATGCTTACAGCCAAAGAATTGCGTCAAAAATACCTGGATTTTTTCAAAAACAAAGGTCATGCCATCATTCCTTCCGCGCCATTGGTACCAGAAAATGATCCCACAACGCTTTTCACTGGTTCAGGAATGCAGCCAATGATTACATATCTTATGGGAGAAAGCCATCCTTTGGGAAAACGTATTGCTGATTCGCAAAAGAGTTTTCGTTCGGGAGATATTGAAGATGTGGGCGATAATCGGCACACAACTTTTTTTGAGATGCTGGGAAATTGGTCGCTTGGTGATTATTTCAAACAAGAGCAAATTTCTTGGATGTTTGAATTTTTGACAAAAGAAATCGGACTTGATCCGAAAAATCTTTACGTCACGGTTTTTCGCGGAGACGAGTCACTTAATATTCCTCGTGATGATGAGTCGGTTGGAATTTGGAAAGGATTATTCAAAGGCGTTGGCATTGAAGCGCAAGATGTTAATTTCGCCGAGCGTGATGGGATGCAAGATGGTCGGATTTTCTATTACCCAGTTGAGAAAAATTGGTGGAGCCGAGCGGGTGTGCCGGCTAATATGCCGATTGGCGAGCCGGGCGGACCAGATAGTGAAATGTTTTGGGATTTTGGCGCCGAGCGAGGGATCCATGAAAGATCAGCTTGGAAAGACGAACCATGTCATGTTAATTGTGATTGCGGACGATTTATGGAAATTGGCAATAATGTGTTTATGGAATATCTCAAGACCGAGAAAGGCTTTGAGTTTTTGAAACAAAAAAATGTTGACTTTGGCGGAGGGCTAGAAAGGATTCTTGCAGCGCTGAATAATGATCCGGATATT
>Ga0172379_10008275_pt1 | contig 13152 bp, 11 predicted proteins | sample GrowelOW334metaG_FD_119756 | JGI IMG/M metagenome (GOLD analysis project Ga0172379, IMG submission 119756) | Groundwater microbial communities from an aquifer near a municipal landfill in Southern Ontario, Canada - Groundwater well OW334 metaG | ecosystem: Environmental > Aquatic > Deep... | reverse complement strand
GTTAGAGCTTTGGACCTAGAAATAGTCTTTAGGGGGGAAGCTAGAGGTCCATCTGAAAAAGCCAATCCTATATAGGAGAGTCCGTAATCGATACCTAAATAATTCATTTAACTTTTGGGAATGATGAACCCTGCCAGAAGATAGGCAATAAGTCCCGGGAAAAAGCCGGTAAAGACAACAGCCAGAATCCAAATTATCCTGACAATAACAGGATCCATACCAAAATATTCCCCGACTCCGCCACAAATACCCAGCCAGATTTTGTTGGTCTGGCTTTTTTTGAGAATTTTGTTTTCAGTTTTGACGGCCATTACGGTTTTATTATATAACAAGTTCGGCGCGAACTACAAAACGGCGCCAATAAGTACCCAAAGGAGTGCAGGTAATTAAAGTAAGCTCTTTTCGAGAAAAGTCCTGAAATAAAACTTCTATTTGGGACGGATCGACTTCCGCTGTTTTCCGAACTAAATAGTGATAAATAATTCCGTCGAAATTGACAAAAATATCATCCCCGATTTTGGCTTTTAAAAGAGGATTAAAAAGAGTCAATGGTGAGCCTGATTTATAAAACTGGGGCAAAGCTGAATGGCCGATAATAACGGAATTGCCATAATCTCCCGGTAGTGAGGTACCGGGGAAATGAATAGCGCCTTTTTTGAGATCCGATCCGTTGACAGTAACCGAAATATCGGTGAGATTTATTTTTTTGTATGAAAAAGTAAAATGGGTGATAGTGGTTGCTGACGGATGAGGAAGAATCGGCTTTTTGGAAAACCAGGAACCGGCCAGGGTAACATCGGTGGGATCGATAAGATTGATCGGGGGTGAAGTGAATCTGGATACGGAGTAAGTTAAACCAGGCCACAGAGAACTGCCAATAAGTATTACCCCGGTAATGATTAAGCCTAATGCTATGGGGAAGCGCATATTACGGCTGAGTGCGGACAGCAACTGAAATATGATCAGAGATACGGGGAAAAGTACGTAAGAATTCCGGTAGTTTGGGAGTAAACGTAAATGAAACTTCCTGGATATTGGGCTGACTTTCGAGAACACTAAGCGCTTTTTGGGGAGTTTTTCCGACTAATAATTTGACCAGGACGGCGGTATCAATAACCGGAGACAACAATGCATTGGCTTTGACTGAAACCGTGGTTTTGTCGTCTTTGGAAGTTTTTAAATTTAACTCGGTTTGAAAATCCGGTAAAAGTTTGTAGCCTTCGGGAATTTTGGGAGTAAACTCGGACAGAATCTGATCGTTTAACTCGGTTTGATCGTAAGATAACGCATGGGATTTGAGAGTTAAAGTAAGTTTGATTTTATCGGCCGTTTCGTCTACTTTAGCACTGTAATTTTCGGAAGATATTAGAGTGGTGACTGAACTATCGATTAGTTTTTGAGTATCTGAGAGCTTGGAAACCAATTTGTCTTTGGACTGACTCTTTAAGCTGTCCAGTAATTGGCTTTTTAGTGAAGATAAATCTTCTTTGGAAACCGCGGCTACCTGACGGCTGGATCCCCCGGTAAAAGCGGTGTCATTTCTACTGATAAAATCCAGGGAAGAATAAGAACCTAGCTGAAACTGGGTACCTGCAGATAAATTACTATCGCTGCCGATACCAGTAGCGGTTACTTTGACATTGGCTTTTCCAGGTTGGTACGAATTGGGATCGGCCGTTCCTGAAGCCGAGGCTATGCTGACTTCGGAATCGAAACTGAATTTGAGTCCGGCCGGGGAAGTAATAATAGTACCGGCGGGAAATTTTTTGGATGATGATGTACCGTTGATTACTGATACTTCTCCCGTAGCTTTGTCGCCGATTAATTTGGTACCCGTGGTGCTTTTTTCCTGATCGGCAGTTACCGTTTCCTCGACAGTTTGGGTGGACAGGGGCAAATCTATTTCGAGATTTAAATTCTGGGTTTTGACAATTAAATCAACACTGGCCCGGGGTAGAAACCAATAGGCGACAAATAGCCCCAAAAGGGCGATAAAAAAAACAATAATAAATACCGGCAACAGGGGAATTTTTGGGAGGGAAAATTTGGGAATTTGAAATTTTGGCCGGGACTTAAATACCCGGGGTTTTTCCGGAGGTACTACTGTTTCCGGCACGGAAGAAGCGGAAACGTCGGAAGTAAAACCTAAGTCTTCGGGTGAAACCGGGTCTGTGCTTGCGGGTGCAATGACAGGAGTTTCGGCTATAGGCTCCGGGGGAATTAAGCCAATAGCTTGAGCGACTTCGCTGCCGCCGGACAGACTGATGGCCTTGATGGAAAAATCGGAAGGCAGGGCTTCGATTTTGGGAAAATGAAGAAATGATAATTTGGTTTGGGGGGCCTGCCAGGGATATGCTAATAACTGTTGACGGATATCTTCTAAATCTTTGGTAACGTCGTAGATCAGAATTCTGGACGGGAGCATGTCGATCCTGCCGAAACGGTACAAACCTTCGATGACATCTTCGGCAATATTGGAACTCCTTTTTACCTGATGGGTGGCTTCGGCTCTGCCTAATCTAACCAGAGTAACTTCCAACTGAGACTGGCCAAAGCCAATTAAAATGGCCGTAGGCGGAACCCCTTCGACGTGGTGCAGATGGCGGACTATAGCCTGAGGTGTGACGACGAATCCGATGGCTGTAAGCGAAAGCTTGTGAGTTATTTCTTTGAGAGATTTGAGCTTTTCGGATGAAATTTTGTCGCTCACTATCCAATCGGACGGCAAACCCAAAATTATTTTTTGGGGCTGGGTTTGACCCGTACTGTCGAATTTGGTCGTAGCATCAGACAAACTTTTGTCGCACGCGGTAATCAACTCATCAGGTTTTGATTCATCCCATAAAACCGGATCACCTATTGAAAGAACCTGAGTTTTTTTGTTGACGACTGACCAGATAGCCGTCTTGACCGCTTCGTGGCCGATCTCCAAAGCGAAAAGATATTCTCGTGATTCAGCGGATGATTTCTTTTTGAAAAATGGCAGGTTCATAAAGTTGGGCATAGATGCGACGAATCCCGGCGCCGGCAGACTCCTCTTTTATTATCTTAATACCTCCGATCTCTCCAGTCGAGCTGACATGAGGACCACCGCATAATTCTTTGCTGTACCAATTGTCCAGGGGACCGATGGTATAGACACTGACAATGTCGGGATATTTTTCGACGAAGAAGGCTAAAGCCCCTTCTTTGAGAGCCTGATTTTTGGGCATTTCCTGACGAGTTACAGGTAAATTTTCCGTAATTTTAGAATTGACAATTTGCTCAATTTCGGTAATTTGATCCGGAGATAACTTTTGATCGTGAGAAAAATCGAAACGCAATCTTTCGGCGGTAATATTGCTGCCTTTTTGGGTGACTTGTTCCCCCAAAACCGTCCTTAAAGCTTTGTGAAGTATGTGAGTGGCGGTGTGATACTTGGTGGTAATTTCAGACTGATCCTGCAAACCACCCTTAAACATTCCGACCGATGCTGTGCGGGATAGTTGTTGATGCTTCTCTACTTCTGCATCGAATTCCTGACGATCAAACTTCAATTTTCGCTGGTGATAAAGTTCTTCAGTAATTTCTATGGGGAAACCATATGTCTGATAAAGATCAAATGGAGTTACCGCTCCTATTTTTTTAAGCCCTGCTTTGAGTGTCTTACCAAATTTACTTTGTTCGTCTGCTATAACTGATTTTATTTCTTCGAAATTTGCATTGCGAAAGTAGTTAGTGGTGGCGTAAGTTTTGACTACGGCATCACAAATAACGATATAAGCTTTGTCTTCGATGGTACCGGTAATATCACCTTTTAATTCCTGCATTTTAACCATCGCCCGCCGCAATAACCGCCTTAGATAATAACCCTGAGCTTTGTTTGAAGGACGAACCCCGTCGGCTATCAAAAAGACGGATGCTTTTAGGTGATCAGCAACAATACGCATGGCTGGTTTGTTTTCCGAATATGTTAAGCCTGAAAATTTCTCAACTTCTGAAATAATTCCCCTATAAAGACTGGTTTTGAAAATATCCGGATCAGAGTTGGCTGCTGCTGCCAGGCGTTCCAACCCACCACCAAAGTCGATGTTTCGCCTAGTTAATGGAACAAATCCAGATTCGGTTTTTTGATAGGTCATAAAGACCGAGTTTCCGATTTCCATAAACCGGCCACAATCACAATTCGGATGACAACTAGCCCCGAATTTTTTGTCATGTTTCACTTGGGTAAATTCATAAAATATCTCACTGTCCGGTCCACCAGGTTCTCCCATCGGCATTTTTTCTTTGATCCCGGCTCGTGACCACCAATTTTTGGTTTCGTCATAGAAAACGATTCTGTTTTCAGGAATCCCGTTTTTTTTCAATATTGTTGCAGCCTCTTCGTCTTTGGGGATAATGTCGTCACCGGCAAAAACGGTAAACCAGATATTGGTTTCAGGCAACCCAATCTCTTTGGTTAATAATTCAATGGTCCATGTTATTTGCTCTTGTTTAAAATAATCTCCCAGAGACCAATTTCCCAGCATTTCGAAAAAGGAATCATGGCGGTTGTCGCCAACTTCATCAATATCCTGAGAGCGAAAACATTTTTGAGAATCGACCAGACGGGTTCCCAAAGCATGATCCGCTCCTAATAAATAAGGAATCATGGGCTGCATGCCGGAACCGGTAAAAAGTGTGGTGGGGTCGTTTTCGGGGACTAAGGGAGCGGAGGGAATAATTTTGTGTCCCCTTTTGACAAAAAAATCCATATATTTCTGACGCAAATCATCGGCTGTAAGCATGGGCTAATTATAACGCAAGAAATGAACTACCACCCTCTTTATCCCACTTTTTTTTAAATATCACCATCTTTTATTCCTCCTCTTAATCTAAGTGGGAGAAAATATGGTCACAATTTGGTAAAATATACTAGTTATGTGTATCACCATCTTCGGGAGGCTCTTATGTACTGGATACACAAGAGGCTCCTCTCCCAAAACTTCCTTATCAATCGGGGGCTTTTAAAAAAGCTCATCCGAGATTCTTCTATTTCAAAAAACGATATTGTGCTTGACGTTGGAGCTGGAACGGGAGTAATTACCCAGGAGTTGGCAAAAATGTCAAAGAAAGTAATTGCTATTGAAATTGACAGGAATTTAATTAATCAAATTGAAAAAAACATCAATATTGAAATTGTTAGTAAGGATTTTTTGAAATATGAATTACCTAAATTTGCATATAAAGTTTTTGCCAATATTCCCTTTTCTGTCACCAACGAAATAATTCGAAAATTAGTGGGAGACAAGAATTCACCAATCGATTGCTACCTAATGGTCCAGAAAGAAGCGGCGGAAAAATTTTGTATTAAAAATTTGGTAAACAATATGACAGCGATTTTATATTTTCCCTGGTGGGATATTAAAGTAATACACACTTTCAAAAGAGATGATTTTTATCCCTTACCAAAGGTTGATTGTGTGTTGTTGAATATTAAAAAAAGAACGAATCCAATAATAAATACTGATGACAAAGCCAGATATTTTGACTTTGTAGCACATGAATTTAAATACAAACGAAAGGCGAAATATATTAAGATAAATGACTGGCTGAATAATTTTAAAAACTTGCAAGCTGATTCAATAAAGGGATCTTATTCAAAACTGTCAAAAGAACAAAAACAGTTGAAGAAAATTCATAGGACAAGATTGGATAAAGGATGGAGAAGGTTTTAACATCATCCCCAGTCATAATATCTCACCTTTAGCCCGTGTCTTCGACGTAAGAGGGGGATGATGTAATTTAATATTTGACCTATAGTCCTTTGTAAATTAAAATGGGGTAGTGGGTAACGTTGATGCATTAAATCATTTGTCGGGCTTTACTGAAAATCACTTTCTTGAACGACAAAAAATTAATCTTATTGTTGAAACTCTGGCCAAAGCCATGTATGGATTACCGGGAACTAGGTTAAAGGCATTTGAACCGGACGCAATTGCCGCTGTAGCCGCTTGCGCCTGTACGGACGGTGATTTGGATTTACTTGCAAAGCAAATTGCTGAAAAGGAACGATGGTTTTCTGAAGATGATTTAACTTTACTCAGGAGGGCTAGTCAAAAGGTTTTACGAAATAGGGATTTTGCAAATCAACTGTTTAATGGCGATGCCAGACCTATAATTGATAAGGCACTGGAAGAGGTTAAGAAAACTATCAGATATTAGATTTTTGTCTAATTTAACAGGTTAGGAGGCGCGGAGAGGTAAACCAGATCGACGGAAGAAGCGCTGGAATTTGGTGGTTTTGTGCTGTGCGGGAGTAATAACTTTGTCGGGAGTATCTTCGATAATCTGATCCTGGGTATCGTGAACCAAATCTTTAACCTCGGTAAAGAAATTATTGACGGCGGTAACCGGCCGGGCGGATGCTTCGGAAAGAGTTTGGGTATTATCTAAAATTTTGTTTAATTTTTTTATGGTAAAGCGAAATTCATGAAGAATTTGAAAAACCTGAAAAGCGGCCGTAGCTACCAGCACTGTTAATGTGGAGACAACCGCGAGAAGGACAAGCTGGATAAAAAGAGCCATACTTTAGTATAGAGTTTAGGGAGCAGGTGTCAAGGTAACTAACCGGGTCAAAGTGGATGTTTTGCCACCTTTGGAAGTGGCGGTAATCAGAACAGAATTATTACCAACATTAAGAGGCAGTCTCAATGAAAAATATCCACCTTTGTCCAGAACCACCAACTGGTCGTTGACGGAAATTGTGGCCTCGGGATCGGTGCGGCCTTTTATCTCCACAGTATGTTCAGTGGTAGAAATATCCTGTGTAGGAGTTTCCAAAGTGAGTACCGGGGGGCCTAACAGCTGAAAATACTGATAGCCCAAATATCCGGCAAATGAAGTAAATAGAAGTACGACCAAAGCAATAATGGTGGCTTTGGGTGTCCAGAGACTGGATCTGGTTACTGGCTCGACCAACCCTCTGGGAACAATCTGCCCCTGAATGTTTTCGGCAAAGTCGCGGCGGAAGATGGCCAGAAGATAGCCAGTATTCAGGCCTAAAAACTGACCATAGTTTTTGATGAAACCCTTGGCAACGGTGGCACTAGGTAATTTGGTATAGTCATCGGCCTCGATATAGATTAAGGCCTCGGGGCGGATCCGGGTAATACGGGCGGCTTCGGAAATGTCGATTTTTTTTAAGAGACGACTTTCTTTGAGGGTCTGGCCTGTAGATTTCATACTTGCTCCGGCATTTCGGAAGAAGCATCCTGCGGAAGATCACGCATAATAATTTCCCGGGGTTTGGCGCCATCTGCCGGGCCGACAAAACCTGCCTGCTGAAGTTCATCTAAAATTCTGGCTGCCCGGGCATAACCGATACTGAGCTTGCGCTGGAGAAATGAGGCAGAAGCAATTTCGTGCTGCATGATTAATTTGACGGCTTCGTCGTACAGAGAATCGTGATCTGTGTTTTCGGAATCAGTGAAGTTACTCATAGACCTACCCCCTCTTCGGCCTCCCATTGCTACCGGCATGGAAGTAACCTCCTCGGTATAATTAGGGGTGATACCTTGTTTTTTGAGATAGTCGATCAATTGATGAATTTCCTTATCCGAAATAAACGCTCCCTGAATACGGGTGGGTTTGGCGGCTTCGGGTGGAACATATAACATGTCACCCCTACCCAAAAGTTTTTCGGCTCCGGGCTGATCGATAATTACCCGGGAATCGATCATGGAAGAAACGGCAAAAGCGATACGTGAAGGAATATTGGCTTTGATAAGGCCGGTAATAATATCAACCGACGGACGCTGGGTAGCTATTACCAAATGAATTCCAGTAGCTCTGGCCATTTGGGCGATCCTGGTAATGGCGTCTTCCACCTCGACCGGGGCAAACAACATAATATCGGCAAGTTCATCGACGAAGATAATAATGTAGGGCATAGCCTGAAAGCCGGATAATTCGTTGTAACCCTCCAGATTTCTGACGCCTACTTCGGCAAATAACTTGTAGCGGCGATCCATTTCGTTCATAGCCCAATTGAGAGCTGATAAAACTTTTTTGGGCTCGACGATTACAGGAGAAATCAGGTGGGGAATACCGTTATAACCAGTTAACTCAACCCTTTTGGGATCGACCATAATTAAATTAACTTCGGAAGGACTGGTGCGGAAAAGAAGTGAGGCAATAAAAGCATTTATACAGACGGATTTTCCAGAACCGGTCTGACCGGCAATTAGAATGTGAGGCATACGCGAAATATCGGCAATGACTGGCTCGCCGGATACATCCAGACCCAAAGCTACCGCTAATTTACTCTTGTGGTTTTTGAGTTTATCGTGCTCGAGAATTTTTCGAAGCGACACAAATTCGGGGGACTTGTTGGGAAGTTCAATACCCACCAGAGATCGTCCTGGAATCGGGGCTTCAATACGAATTTGACCGGTAGGGGCGGCAAGGGCTAGGGCCAAATCGTTTGACAGGGCATTGATTTTGGAAAGCTTAGTACCTATGGCAACTTCCAAAGCGTATTGAGTGACCGCCGGACCTAAGTTTACCTCGACCACTTTGGCGGTAATACCGAAAGCTTCAAGAGTGTTTTCTACTATTGCGGCATTGTTGTTGACATTGCCACGATCGGCTTTGCCGGAAATATTATCTGTTAACAGAGAAAGAGGGGGATAATTCCAAGGGGCGTTGGCAGCAGCTGGTGGAGCGTGGATTTGATGGGGCTCGGGTTTTTCTTTTTCGGAACTTGGTATTTTGAAAGACGGTTTGGAATTATCGGACTGAGTTAAACCCGACATTTTAATCTGGCCCGGTTTGGAGGAAGAATTGGGACTTAGGGACTGGGATGAAAACTTGGATTGGGTTTTGATAAACAGATTAAGAATGTCTTCAAACGGGACATTGAGCATAATTATGGTCCCCAGACCTAACCCGGTGAGAAAGAAAAGAAAAGCTCCGGGAGAGGATAAAAAAACTCCGACGCTGGACCACAAATCGGATCCTAAGTGGCCGCTTCGAAAAATGCCGGTGAGAGCGGCAATTAATATTACGCTGCCGATAAATACATGAGGTTCGGTCATGGAATTTTTGATTTTAGTAACCATTAACCCGCCCACTACCAGAGGAAATGGGAGGAAAAGAGCCGGGACCAGGCCTATTTGTTCGACGATTATTAAATTCAGGCGGGTGAGAAGCAACCCCTGGCGGATAAACGACAGCCAGACTAAACCGGCAAGGGAAAAGAGAAGGACCGCGGCAAGGGAATAAACAGTGGTTTTTTTGAGTTTGAGTTTGTAGTCTTTACGACCGAGGAATCCCCTTTTTCTGGACATTGGTTTATTATACCTCGACTATGACAGGTAGGATCATAGGGCGGCGGTGGGTCTGGTCAAACAAATATCGGTCTAAACTATCGATAACCAGCTGCTTGAGATGCCTGTCGGATTCGACTTTTCCTTTTTTGTTCTGAATAGTTTTTTTGACATGAGCGGATGCCCGGTTTAAGAGATCGGAACTAAATTTTTCGAACACAAAACCCCGACTGATGATTTCCAGGTTAAGCAAATTGGATAAATCGTTCTGGTCTGTTTCCAAGACTGCAACGACCACTCCTTCCTCGGCTAAATGCTGGCGATCACGTAAAACTACATTGCCAACATCCCCGACGCCCAAACCATCTACTAAAACACTTTTTATTGGAACAACAGGCCCGATAGTTACTCTATCAGGGGTGACTATTATGGAATGGTTGTGGTCGGGAAGCAGAATATTTTCCGGAGAATAGCCCATAGATTTAGCCAAATTGGCATATTGAACCATATGCCTGAATGTACCGCCGATGGGAAGGGTATATTTGGCTTTGGTAAGTGCTAACATCAGAAGCATATCCTGCTGGCTACCGTGGCCTGAAACATGAAGCCTATCGGTAATATCAGAATAAATTACTTTGGCACCCAAACGCGACAAAATATCGATTAATGACTGGACCGCGGATTCATTGCCCGGAATATAATCGGAACTGAACATGATGGTGTCGCCGGGAGTAACTGTAAGCTCTTTGTGATCCCCGGTGGCCAGCCTTTCTAAGGCTGATCCGGTTTGAGCTTGGGAACCGGCAATTAGAACACAAACATTTTTAGGGGGAAATTTGCGGACTGAACGGATATCGATAAAAGCGCTTTTGGGCAAATTGAAATAGCCTAATTTGATGGCAGTCTCCAGATTGCGCTGAATACTTCTACCTGATATGGCAATCCGGCGGCCATGCTTGATGGCTGCGGCGGCGGCTTGGTACCAACGGCTGATATTGCTGCTCATGGAAGTGACGATAAATTTACCCTGACAATCTGTAACTTCTCTGTCGAAAGTTTCGGTAAGAGTTTTTTCGGATGGGGTAATTCCCGGGCGTTCACTGCCTAGTGAATCGGACATCAACAGAGTGATCCCCTTGGATCCTGCTAAAGCAATCCTGTTAAGATCGGGCAAAATTCCGTCTACCGGAGTGAAATCGAATTTGTAATCGGATCCGTGATAAACAACCCCGGCAGGGGTTTGAATAATTAAATTCGTGGAATCGGGAATCGAATGAGAAATACGAACCGATTCGACGGTAAATTGGCCTAATTTTAAGGGTTCACCCGGAGTCAGAATGTTTACTGTCTTTGGCATATTTTGATATTCTGCCAATTTGTCCATGATCAAGTGCGCGGGTAATTTGGGAGCGTATACCGGAACTAACGGGATTTGGGGCAGAATGTATGCCAATGCTCCCACGTGATCCTCGTGACCGTGGGTGATTACAAGCCCTCGGATTTTGGAAATTTTATCTTTGAGATAGGTGATATCGGGAATTAAAATGTCGATACCTAACATATCTTCGGTGGGAAAACCCATCCCGCAATCCACCAATAAAATGTCGTTTTCCAGTTCGTAAACAAACATGTTGGAGGTGACTTTGCCAAAACCTCCTAAAGATATAATTTTTAATTGAGACATATTTTTATTTTATTCTTTTAGAACAAAGTTTGCTGGGAAATCTGATCCGGAACAGGGTTTGGGGAAGATAATTCATTTTTTTGAATAGTCAGCAGGTCCTTTAATTTATTAAAGTCTGCGACGAATTCCTGCATCATGGAACCGGCACGAAGAGCGGCGGCGGGATGATACATGGGAAAGATAATCATTTTGTAGCTGGTAGCTGGTAGCATATAGAAACGGGATTGACCATGGACGCGGGAAATAGTGACATCGGGAATAAATTTGGCCATAGAAAAACGCCCCAAGGTAGCGATTATTTTTGGCTGTATTATCGTAATTTGGCGATCCAGCCAATCGCGACAGGCTTCGATTTCCTCCGGGAGCGGATCACGGTTATCGGGCGGACGAAATTTTACAATATTGGTAATAAACACCTCCAACCTATCCAGATTTAAGATTTCTTTGAGGGTTTTTTCCAAGAGTTTGCCGGACTGGCCGACAAACGGCCGGCCCTGTTGGTCTTCGTAAAATCCTGGACCTTCACCAATAAACATAATTTGGGCATCAGGATTGCCTTCACCGGGTACGGGGTGAGTAGCATTTTTGGCAATATCAAGGCCTTTGAAGGCTTTTACTTCCCGGGCAATTTTGTCTAATTCTATTTCTTTTTCCTGTGCGGTCATTTAGTATGTGGGGAGGAATTGTTTGACATTACTTTCGTTGATAATAAATTCCCTGCCCTTGCCTTCGACAATCATTTTTGCCACTTTTCGGACAATGCCTTCAATGGTTCTTTCCATAGTACGTATGCCGGCGTCAAAACCTAAAGGCCTGGTAATTTTTGCCCAGACTGCCTCGTCGATTTTTAGTGCACCTTCTGGAAGAGCTGCCCTTTCCAACTGGGCAGGAAGTATATATTCGCGGGCAATGTGAATTTTTTCTTCATCTGTATAAGACGGCATAATCACCGGTTCCAAACGGTCCATAACGGCGGTAGAAATATGGGTGGTATTGTTGGCGGTTGCTATGAATAACGCCTGAGACAAATCAAAAGGAAAATCGATGTAATGATCGGAAAATGAATTGTTCTGAGCCGGATCCAAAAGCTCTACAAGCACACCCATTATTTCTCCGCGGGCGGAGTCGGCTACACGGTCGATTTCATCCAAAAGAATTACCGGATTTTTGACACCGGCGCGGCGGATGCCCTTGATTATCTGCCCAGGTTCGGACTCGGAATGAATGCGGGACTGACCTCTTAAATCCAGAGCAGAACTCATGCCTCCAAAGGGAATACGGACCATTTTTCGACCCAAAGCTTCGGCGATGCTAATAGAAATAGTTGTTTTGCCTGTACCCACTAAGCCCACTAACAAAAGAACGGGGGCGCGGTAGGTGTTTTCATTTTTTTGGCGGTTAAGAATCATGAGCGACATATATTCCAAAAAACGTTCCTTGAGTTGTTCTAATCCGTAGTGATGTTTATCCAAGACCTGTTTAACGTGTCCTATGTCCAAAATGTCGTCGGTAGTTTTGCTCCATGGCATGTTGGTAATCCAATCCAGATAGTGAGAAACCATTTCGAACTCGGTACTATAACTGCCGTATTTGGCGCTTCGGCCTAATCTGGAAATCATATCCCCGGCTTTGGCTTTGAGCTCCTCCGGAAGTGTAGCCGAATTTAACTGATCCCGAATTTTTTGAATATCTGAAGATAACTGGTCGTCCACAAATTTATGATATCACGAAAAAAGAAGCTTTTTAGAATCGATTTCTTCCGCCGCGGTTGCGATCTCCCCTACCCTGGAAATCACGCCGGGGCATAGGAGTGCGCTCTTCCCTGGCCTTGGTTACCGGATTCCCGTCGGCATCGAATAACATACTAAGATTGATACGTCCCTGGGAATCAATTTCGGTTACCCACACTTTGACCGATTGGCCTTCGCTGACGACGGTAAAGGGATCCTGGACATAACCTTCGCTCATCTGGGACACGTGAACCAAACCATCTTTTCCTGGAAGAATATTGACGAATGCACCGAAGGGTTGGATTCTGGCTACCGTTCCTTCGTAGATTTCGCCTGGAACAACCTCTTTGCCTAGTCCGCTAATCCAGGATTGAGCCTGGCTTACTCCCTCTTCGTCGACTCCGGTGATGAAGACTGATCCGTCGTCCCGGACATCGATGGTGGTATT
>Ga0172379_10008274_pt1 | contig 13152 bp, 9 predicted proteins | sample GrowelOW334metaG_FD_119756 | JGI IMG/M metagenome (GOLD analysis project Ga0172379, IMG submission 119756) | Groundwater microbial communities from an aquifer near a municipal landfill in Southern Ontario, Canada - Groundwater well OW334 metaG | ecosystem: Environmental > Aquatic > Deep... | reverse complement strand
CCGGCCCCAGAGTCGGTCTTTGCCCCCGCCTGCCTCGGTCAGCCTGGTGGCGAAAAAAAAATCCGGTGGCGGCAAGGGCAAAGGGGTGAAGCTGTCCTTGCCAGGTGCTGGTGATGGTGATTTCGAGCGGTATTAATATTCCTGATTTTCAAGAAGAGCGGTGATTGAATGGGGGGCGCACTCTATGGTGCTGCCCCTCTCTTTTTTTTTGACTTTCTTTTTTGGGGATGCCTATACTACATCGTGTAGGCAATTTCGTAATTTTGAGTCCCTCCTCGGTTGTATATAAAAAAAACAGGAAGATATTTTGTTGCCTTCTGCTTGCGGTTTGTTGTGTTGTTTTTGGCAGGTGGGTGGTCACGGGCAAGGTTTTGTTTGGCTGCAGGAAGAATTGCTGCCGTTGGTGAACCGTTTTTTTGCTCTCTAACCCTTAAAAAGAGGAATGTGCGATGAAAAAAAGAATCGTTGCTGGTGTGTTCGGGATTGCCGTGCTGTTGACTGCCGGAAGTGTTCTTGCTGCGGAAAAAGCGCCGCAGAAGGTTGTGGATCTTGCCAACACCCAGCTGGTGAAGCTGGGAACGGATCCGGTAATCGTCCAGGCGGTGAAGGAAGAAAATGCCAAAGGCAAGACCCTTGCCCAAATCAAGGAGAAGGATGCCAAATGGATGGCTACCGCCGGAGTTGTGGACTACATGAAGGCTCTGATGGACAACCCGTGCGGCAAGCGCCTCAAGGAAATTCAAAAATCAGCCCCCTATTATGCCGAGCTCTTTGCCATGGACAACCTTGGCGCCAATGTCTGCATGAGCGATAAAACTTCCGACTACTGGCAGGGCGATGAGCCGAAGTTCATTGAGTCCTACAAGGGCGGAAAGGGCGCTGTTCACATCAGCGATGTGAAATTTGATGACAGCTCGCAGACTTATACTGTTCAGGTATCCGTGCCTGTCAAGGATGGCGCGACCGTGATCGGCGCCATTACCATCGGCATTGATGTGGATAAAATGAAGTAACTGGCCGGTAGGGTGAGGTGCTGTTCAGCTGCTAATCACTATTTCGTGAGGTTCCGAGAATGATACGCTTGTCCGATATGAAGGTCGCTTCCAAGCTTACCCTGTGTTTTGCTGCAATGATTCTGTTCATGGTTGTTATCGGAGGAAGCGGCTATGTCGGCTTGAGCCATCTCGAGAAGAATCTCCTAGATATTTCAGATAAAAAAATGCCTGCCATCAACTATCTGCTTTCGGCCGATCGGGATCTGCAACAGCTTCTTGTTGCCGAACGCTCGATGATTTTTGCCAGTACCGAAACGGAGGCTTTCAAGCAACTGGTTAAGGATCATGAAGAGAATATGGGGCAGGTTGTTCAGCGGATGGGAAAGTACAAGGCGCTTGCCGAGACTCCCCAGGAAAAAGATCTGCTGGCCAGATATGACAAGGCTTTTGCCGAGTGGCAGGGTTTGTCGCGGCAGGTGGTCAACGGCAGGGTTGAGGATACCCGGGAGGGGCGCAGCCTTGCCCTTGACCTGACTTTGGGAACGGCAAACAAGAAGTTTGAGGAAATGCGGGGCATCATCGATAAACTCCAGGAACTCAATGAGACGTATATTGCCAAGGCACAAGCGGAAGCCGGCGGCACCTATCAGTGGGCGGTGATTATACTGGCAGCTGTGATCGGGGGCGGAGCCCTCATTGCAATTGCGCTTGCCCTGGTGGTCAGCAGAAATATAACCCTGCCTCTTGGCAGGGCTGTGCAGGTGAACGAACACCTTGCCCTTGGTGATGTGGAGATGAGCATTGAGGCCGATCGCAAGGATGAGATCGGCAAGATGCTGCATGCCATGCATGGGGTGGTGGAGAGCTTCAAAAGTACCGCCAGAGTGGCGGAGCAGATTGCCCAGGGAGATCTTGATGTCAATATTCAGGTGCTCTCCGACAAGGATGTGCTGGGGAAATCTCTGGTGAACATGGTGGCAAACCTGAAGGAAACCGCCGGTATGGCGGAACGGATTTCCCAGGGAGATCTGGATCTCCAGGTGCAGGTACTTTCCGAGAGGGATGTGCTGGGCAAGGCTCTGGACAAGATGGTGACAAACCTCAAGGAAACCGCAAAGGTTGCGGAGCAGATCGCTTTGGGAGACCTGGATGTGGTGGTTCGGGTGCTTTCCGACAAGGATGTGCTGGGCGGTTCGCTTGCCCAGATGGTGGAGAACCTCACGCGGACCGCGGCAAAGGCGGAACAGATCGCGGATGGCGACCTGCGCGGGGATGTGGAGTTGCTTTCCGACAAGGATCGTCTTGGCAAGTCGTTGTCTGCTATGATTACCAAATTGCGTCAGGTGATTGGCGAGGTGCGGACCGCGGCGGATCAGGTGGCCTCTGGCAGTCAGGAGTTGAGCAGCAGTTCGGAGCAGGTCTCCCAGGGGGCCAGCGAACAGGCCGCTTCGGTGGAGGAGATATCTTCCGCCATGGAAGAGCTGGCCAGCACTGTGGCCCAGACCGCCGATCATGCCAGGCAGACCGCGGCCATCGCCAACAAGGCGGCCGCAGATGCCGTGGCCGGTGGTAAGGCTGTGGTGGAAACCGTGGCGGCCATGCAAGTCATCGCCACCAAGATCGAACTCATCGAGGAGATTGCCCGGCAGACCAACTTGTTGGCCTTGAATGCCGCCATCGAAGCGGCCAGGGCCGGGGAGCATGGCAAGGGCTTTGCCGTGGTGGCCGCCGAGGTGCGCAAGCTTGCCGAACGCAGTCAGGTGTCGGCCCAGGAGATCAAAGGGGTTGCCGGAGCCAGCGTGGAAACCGCTTCCAACGCGGGCAAGCTCATCAACGAGATTGTGCCGCAAATCCAGAAAACCGCCGAGCTGGTCCATGAGATCGACGCGGCGAGCAACGAGCAGGCCCGTGGTATCGACGAGAATGCCCGCGCTATCCAGCAGTTTGACCAAGTGATCCAGGCCAACAGCGCCGCTGCCGAGGAGATGGCCTCCACCAGCGAGGAATTGACCGGGCAGGCGGCACAGATGCAGGATACGATCGCTTTTTTCAAGGTGGATGTGGAAGGCAGTATCCGCCATCAGAGGCGGTCTCTGCCCCTGATGGCCTCGGTCAGTACAGGTGGGGGGAAAATATCCGGCAGTAAAGGCAAGGGGGTGAAGCTCTCCCTGCCGGGCACTGGTGAAGGGGAGTTCGAACGCTATTGAGCGAGGTGTTGTTCTTCATAACGATGTGAAAAATGCCCTCATTGCGAGGGCATTTTTCGTGGTGCGCCAGGATTTTTGCTGATTCAAGACAATTGGTTGCTTCTGTTTTTTATTCTTTGACGTAGTTTTTTTTCCATGCGTATAATCATTTCATATGGGCAGTTGTACGGATGGCCATCGCAAGGGATCGCACTGATATGGAGTGGAGCATGTTGAAAGAAAAAATCCGAAAAATGGGTATCGCGGCAAAATTGAATCTGGCTATTGTGGCAGCTGTGCTGCTGCTCATGCTCGGTATGACTGTGGCTGTAAATTCTGCGGTGCGCAAGGCCTTGAACGATCAGGGGGACGCCTTTGTCAGCACCCTGAAGGAGCAGCAAAAAAATCAAGAGGATTTGTTGCGGCAGGATTTGGTCCTGAAAGGTAAATCCTTTGCCGAGATGCTGGCCAGGGTTGGCCAGGATCTTATCCTCAACTATGAGTACGCCTTTTTGGAGAAGATTGTTCAGAGCGTGGCCAGTGACCCGGATATCGCCTTTGTCGTCTTCCATGACAAGGATGGTAAGGCCGTCACTACCTCAAGCGGCAGGCCGGAGACCTTTCCTGCCCAGAATATCGTGAACAAGGATATTTTGGCAGGCGAGCAGAAGGTTGGCTCCGTTGCTATTGGTTTGAATTTCGCTGCGGTTGAAAAAAATATCGAGAAAACACTGGTCCAAGGCAATGAGGTGATCGCCGTGGCCCAGCAGAGGCAAAAGGATGCTCTTTTTCGGATTGCCATGAGTATTGTCGGCTTCGCCGCCGTAGTGGTTTTGCTCATCGGCGGTATTGTCTATTACGCCATCCGCCTCATGGTCAAACCCTTGACTGCGGCGGTGGCCAATATGCGCCTCGTGGCCCAGGGTGATCTGGATGTAGAAATCGCCAGTGCGAGTAGGGATGAAATTGGTCAGATGTGTGAGGCCATGCGCGGTATGGTCGAAAATCTCAGGGCCACGGCGGCAATGGCCGGGCAGATCGCCTTAGGCGATTTGAATGTACAGGTGAATATTCTTTCCGAGAAAGACCTCATGGGTATCTCTTTGGCCAAGATGGTGGCAAATCTAAAGGCCAAGGCAGAGCAGATTGAAAAAGGAGATATTGGCTCAAAGGTGGAACTCCTCTCGGAGAATGATATGTTCGGCAAGGCCCTGACCGCCTTGCTTCAGAAAATACGGGAAATTATTACCGAGGTGCAGATTGCGGCCGATCGGGTTGTCTCTGGGAGCCAGGCACTGACGAGCAGCGCTCAGGAGGTTTCCCAAGGAGCCAGTGAACAGGCCGCCGCAGTGGAGGAGATTTCTGCCTCCATGGAAGAGTTGGCCAGCACTGTGGCCCAAACGGCGGACAACGCCCGCCAGACTGCGGCCATCGCCGCTAAAGCCTCCACCGATGCGGTTGAGGGAGGAAAAGTAGTGGCGGAAACAGTTTTGTCCATGCAGCATATTGCGGAAAAGATTGGCTTTATTGAGGAGATCGCTCGGCAGACCAACTTGTTGGCCTTGAATGCTGCCATCGAGGCGGCTCGGGCCGGTGAGCACGGCAGAGGCTTTGCCGTAGTGGCCTCGGAGGTGCGCAAGCTTGCCGAACGCAGCCAGGGCTCGGCTCAGGAGATTAAGAGCCTTGCCAGTACCAGTGCGGAAACGGCTGGTAATGCGGGGAGGCTTATCAACGAGATAGTGCCCCAGATCCAGAAGACTGCGGAACTTATTATGGAGATCGATGCAGCCAGCAACGAACAAGCCCGGGGCATTGATGAAAATGCCAAGGCCATCCAGCAATTTGATCGGGTGATTCAGGCCAACAGCGCGGCTGCGGAGGAAATGGCTTCCACCAGCGAGGAGCTGGCCGCCCAGGCGACGCAGATGCAGGAAACCATTGCTTTTTTTAAGGTGGATACGGCGGAGGAGGATGTTAGGCCCAGTTCGCAAGGGCGGCTCCAACCTAAGTCTGTTTGGGCCAGCCCGGCAGGGGAGGGGATGTCCGGCGGTAAGGGGAAAGGGGTGAAGTTGTCTCTGCCTGGAGCTGGTGATGTGAATTTTGAACGGTACTGATAATATAATAGACCCGCAGCGATGGAGTTTCAGCTTGCGGGGTAAACTGTGCGGTACGACATAGTTCTGGATGATTCGGCAATGTTCTATGGGGAAGGAAATAGACCACGGGAGGTTCACATGCTACAGGACATGAAGATCGGGACGAAGTTGATCGGTAGTTTTTTGGTGGTGGCGGCAATCGCCGCGATCATCGGCATATTCGGCAATCTCAAGATGCATGAGATTGATGACGCCGATACCTTCCTCTATGAAAAGCGCACGGTGCCGCTTGGTCTTGTAATTGGTATTGCTCAGGGCTTCGAGCGTTCCGCCGCCAACGTGGGGTACATGGTCTACCAAAAAAGTCCCGAGCATCTGAAGAGCGTGGATGAGGCGATGGCTGAAGTGGATGGAGAAATCAAGGAATTCAAAAAATGCTTGAGCGATGCCGAAGACGAAAAGTTATACGGCCAGTTACAGGCCGATTGGGCTGCCTGGACCAAATTTGTCGAGCAGGAAAAAGACCTCATCCAGGCCGGGAAGTTTGATGCGGCCGTCGCGCTCCAGGACGGAGAGGGCTCGAAGCTCCGCAAAGAGACCAGGGAGATAATCAAAGAAATTGACGATATGAACATGAAGGACGCCAAGCAGACCGCCGATGCCAACACCGTCACAGCCAACAACGCCTCCCGCATGATTTATATCATCATCGCCGTGGGCGTTTTGGCTGCCATCGGTCTCGGCTTGTTTGTCTCCAGGTTGATCTCGAAGCCGGTTACGGAGATGATGGAGGTAGCGCGGAAGATGGCGCTTGGCGACATGGACGTGGCAATCCATGCCTCGGGCAAGGACGAGATAGGCCAGCTTGCCGGTTCCATGCAGGCTCTGCTCAAGGCCACCGGGGATATCTCCGAGCTTGCCAAGGAGCTTGCCAAGGGCAATCTGAACGTGGAGGTCCGGGAGCGGTCTGATCAGGATGAACTCATGCGTTCCTTGAAATCCATGGTTACGAGGCTGCGTGAGGTCATCACCGATGTGCGAGGGGCTGCCGATCAGGTCGCGTCTGGCAGCCATGAGTTGAGTGCCAGCTCCCAGCAGGTTTCCCAGGGGGCCAGTGAACAGGCCGCTTCGGTGGAAGAGATTTCTTCATCCATGGAAGAGCTGGCTTCCACCGTGGCCCAGACCGCCGAAAATGCCCGGCAGACCTCAAGCATTGCCAGCAAGACTGCGCTTGATGCCGGGGCCGGTGGCAAGGCAGTGACCGAAACCGTTGCCGCCATGCAGCATATCGCCGAAAAGATTGAACTCATCGAAGAGATTGCCCGGCAGACCAACCTGCTGGCCTTGAACGCCGCCATCGAAGCGGCCAGGGCCGGCGAGCACGGCAAGGGCTTTGCCGTGGTGGCCTCCGAGGTGCGCAAGCTTGCCGAGCGCAGCCAGGTCTCGGCCCAGGAGATCAAGGGGGTAGCCAACAGCAGTGTGGCTACGGCTACCAATGCCGGCAGGCTGATCAACGACATCCTCCCCCAAATCCAGAGAACCGCCGAACTGGTGCAGGAAATCGATGCGGCCAGCAACGAGCAGGCTCGAGGGATCGAGGAGAATTCCAAGGCCATCGAACAATTTGATTCGGTTATTCAGAGCAACAGCGCCGCAGCCGAGGAAATGGCCTCCACCAGCGAGGAACTTACCGCGCAAGCCTCCCAGATGCTGGAAACCATCGCCTTTTTTAAGCTGGAGGAGACCGGGGGGCAAAGGCGCCAGACAAGTAATCCCGTTGCCGGCGGGCAGAGATCAGCGAGAGCTCCGTTAGCCTTGCCTGCGGCAAAGAAAGCGAAGCTGGGTAGCAAGCAGACTTCACCCTCATCGGCAGGCGGGGCAAATATTGCCCTGAATGACAAGGATGATTTTGAGCGCTATTAACGGACCGGTCTTTTTCGGGATACGGTTGACTAAGAAGGTGAATCATGGCTGATACGGAATATGCAGAAGTTTTTCGCGAGGAAGCGGGAGAACTTCTTGAGGAGCTGGAAACTTCCCTGCTGGAGCTGGAGAAAGACCCTGCAGACCTCACCATCGTGAGCCGGGTCTTTCGGGCCATGCACACCATCAAGGGCTCCGGGGCAATGTTTGGGTTTGATGATATTGCCGGGTTCACCCATCATGTGGAAACAGTGCTGGACAAGGTCCGGGACGGCACGGTGCCGGTGAGCACGGAGCTGATCAATCTGACCCTGGCCTCAAGGGATCATATCCGGGCCTTGCTCGATGTGGCCACCGGTGGGGGAGAGGTTGATTCTGCGGCAGGCCAGCAGATCATCGACTCCTTACGGGCACTGGTCGGCGGTGCTGTAGGCGTTGGGGCAATGGCGGCCGCCCCTGCTTCTCCTCCTGCCCATACGCCTTTAGATATGGAAGGTGCCGAGGAAAAGGACCCTACCGAGGGAAGTCGGACCCATTACCGCATTCATATCCGACCGACCCCAGAATTTTTTGACGCTGGCAATACGGTGGAACAGCTCTTCGATGAGCTGCAAAAGCTCGGCGAATGCACGGTTTTTCATCATGAGAAGGAGCCTGGAGACGGGGAGGTTCTGGCATTTGGCGAGCTGTGGGAAATTCTGCTCACCACGGACAAGGGGGTCAATGCGGTACAGGATGTTTTGGTTTTTGCCGAATCGAGTTGCGAGGTGAAGGTGACGGTTCTGGCCGTGGAGGGTCAGGATGATTTCGAAGAGCACATGAAACTCGGAGAAATCCTGGTGCAAAAGGGGGAAATTTCCGCCGATGAGCTGGGCAAGGTTCTTGGGCAGCAAAAGCCTCTGGGGGAATTGCTCATCAATGAGCGGCTTGTTTCAAGAACCAAGATAGACGCGGCGCTGGCCGAGCAGAAACTGGTCAAAGAGAGCAAGGGTAAGTTCGCCGCAGTTAAGGGCGCGGAAAGTATTCGAGTGGCCTCGGAAAAATTGGATCAGCTGGTTAATCTGGTGGGTGAGCTGGTCGTTACCCAGTCCCGCTTGACCCAGGTTGCCTCCCACCATAAAGATTCGGAACTGGTGGAGCCGGTTGAAGAGGTGGAGCGCCTTACCGCAGAGTTGCGGGATTGTGTGCTCAATATCCGGATGCTGCCCATCGGCACCACCTTTGCTAAATTCAAACGCTTGGTTCGGGATCTTTCTGCCGAACTGGGCAAGGAAGTGGTCATGGTCACCGAGGGTGCCGAGACCGAGCTGGACAAGAATGTCATTGATCAGCTGGGCGACCCCATGGTGCATCTCATCCGTAACAGTATCGATCATGGGATCGAGTCGCCGGAAGAACGGGAGCTGGCCGGGAAACCTCGAAAAGGGACGATCTCCCTGAGCGCCGGGCACTCAGGAGCCAATGTGGTTATTACCGTTACCGATGACGGCAAGGGCCTGGATGCGGAAAGAATTCGGCAGAAGTCCTTGGAAAAAGGGTTGCTTCGCCCGGATGTTGAAGTCAGCGAACAGGAGATCTGGAATACCATTTTCGCGCCGGGACTTTCCACGGCCAAGACCGTGACCAGCGTTTCCGGTCGCGGGGTGGGCATGGACGTGGTGAAAAGTACGGTGGACGCTCTTAAGGGCTCGGTGTCCGTGACCAAAAGCGTTAAGGGGCAGGGCACCACTATCACTATTATGCTGCCCCTTACCTTGGCCATTATTGAGGGTCTGCTGGTAACGGTCGGGGATACGCATTTTGTCCTGCCACTTTCCCAGGTGGAGGAGTGTGTGGAGCTTACCAGGGAAGATATCGCCAGGTTTCATGAGCGGCGGATGCTGCCGGTGCGGGATCAGCTTGTGCCCTATGTGCGTCTCCGTGATTTTTTTGATATTTCCGGAGAAAGGCCCCTGCTGGAACAGATGGTGATCAGCAGGATCAACGGCGAACGCTTTGGCTTGGTGTTGGATTGTGTTGTAGGTGAGCATCAGACGGTTTTAAAATCACTGGGCTGGGTGTACCGGAATGCTACGGGTCTTTCCGGCGCGACTATTCTGGGCAACGGGCATGTCGCCCTGATTCTTGATGTGGCCAATGTAATGCACTGCGCCCGCCAGGAGGAGCGGAACACTTTTGCCAACTGAAGAGATGATAATGGGCTGACAGAGTTCGTTGTTGGGCAGATGCGGGCTTTGGCAGAACAAAAGCACACGGGAGAAAAATTATGGGCGCAAAAAATGAAACGGTTCAGTTGCAGACGACGCAATACCTCACTTTCATGTTGCGAGATGAGGGTTTTGCCATAGAAATCTCCAAGGTCCGGGAGGTGCTTGATGTCACCACCATGACCAGAATCCCCAGAATGCCCGAGTATCTGAGCGGGGTCATTAATCTACGCGGCAGCGTGGTGCCGGTCATGGATCTTGGCCAAAAGCTGGGGATGGGGAGCATCGAGTACACAAAAAATACCTGTATCATGATCGTTGATCTGGAGGTGGATGCCAACCTGGTGGAGATGGGGGTGTTGACCGACTCCGTGCAGATGGTTCTTGATCTGAACCCGGAGGACATTGAGGCTGTCCCCAAAATGGGAACCAACTTGAACACGGAATTCATCAAGGGCATGGGTCGGCAGAGCGAGGAAAAATTTTTGATTATCCTCGATATTGACAAGGTTCTGGCCAGCGAGGGTGAAGCTGCCCTGCGGGAAATGGACAGCGCCGCTTCGGTTCATGTGAGTGAGTCCAAGCCGGAAGAAGCTGCCGGCGTGGATGCGTAGCAGTCACAAGAGGGGCATTTGGGGAACTCATGACTTTTTCTGAAAATCAGGGGACAGCGCGGGATTGGTCTGTGCATTCGCCGACCTTGTCCGATCGGGATTTTGACCGATTCAGCGTTTTTATCTACGAAGCCTGCGGCATCAAGCTCCCGCCCATCAAGAAGACTATGCTTTCTGCTCGTTTGCAGAAGCGGTTGCGGCAACTGCACCTGGAGTCCTTCTCCGCCTATCTGGATTATGTGTTGAGCCCGGATGGTCAGGTCAAGGAACTGAGCCACATGATCGATGTGGTCAGCACTAATAAGACCGATTTTTTCCGAGAGGCGAAGCATTTTGATGTAATGACCAGTCTTGTTCTCCCCGATTATGTGGAGCGGATGACTCATTCGTCCCACAAAACGCTCTGGGTCTGGAGCGCTGGCTGCTCCAGCGGCGAGGAGCCGTATACCCTGGCCATGGTTCTGGATGATTTTTTCTCCCGCTATCCCGGGCTGGACTATTCCATTTTCGCTACGGATATCTGTACCGAGGTGCTTGCCAAGGCGGAAGAAGCGATTTATACCGATGAAGTGGTGGCTCCGGTTTCCCCGGTGTTGCGCAATAAATATTTGATGAAGGGGAAGGGGACGCACAAGGGATTTCATCGGGTTGTTCCGGAACTAAGGCGTAAGGTGATATTCGAGCGGCTTAATTTTATGGATCGGGATTTCGGCATTGAACAAAAGATGGATCTTATCTTCTGCCGGAACGTGATCATCTACTTTGACCGGAAAACACAGTGTGCGCTTTTTGAAAAGTTTTATCGTCAGCTTTCTCCCAGTGGCTATCTGTTTACTGGACATTCGGAAACACTGGAAGGCATAGGAGACCGGATGGAACGGGTCGCGGCGGCGGTGTTTCGATGTCGCAAATGACGGACATATTGGATACGGATCTCCCGGTGGTGAACCTGCATCCGGGGGAGTTGTTTGTCGCCCATGAGCCAACTCTCATTACCACAATCCTCGGGTCCTGTGTTTCGGTGTGCTTATTTTGTCCTAGGCAGAAAACCGGGGCCATGTGTCATGGTGTGATGCCGGCCCGCCCGGATCTGAGCGTGGAGGATAGTTTTCGCTTCGTCGAGACTTCGGTGCGTTATATGGTTGATGTCCTGACCAACGGCAACATGTTTTGCCCCAATGCAGGGTTGGTGGCAAAAATCTTTGGCGGGGCGGATGTTCTGGATTTTCGTTTTGGTCCGGCAACTGATGCGCGGAGCATCGGCGCGATGAATATCAAGGCGGCCAAGGAGACTCTGCTACAGTACAATGTTTCCGTGGCCGTGGAAGAGGTGGGGGGCTTGCAGGGCTGCAAGTTGTTTTTCTATTCCCACACCGGTGAAGTCTTGTTGCGGCGTATCCCCCGTTCCTCTGTCCCAGGGTGAAGATAAATGGCATGTAAACCAATCAGGGTGCTGATCGTCGATGACTCCGCCGTGGTGCGGCAGGCCTTGACCGATACGCTGAATTCGGATCCGCAGATCGAGGTGATGGGCGCGGCTCGTGATCCGTATGTGGCTGCCGATTTCATCGCCAAGGAGGTGCCTGACGTCATCGTGCTTGATGTGGAGATGCCGCGCATGGACGGGATTACTTTTCTGCACAAGCTCATGAGCCAGCATCCCATTCCGGTGGTCATGTGCTCGACCCTTACCGAAAAAGGGGCGGAAACTACGCTCAAAGCCTTGGAGTATGGGGCCATCGATATTATTCAGAAGCCTAAGCTTGGGACAAAACAGTTCATCGATGAGTCTAGGATCAGGATTTGTGACTCGGTCAAGGCTGCGGCCAAGGTTATGGTTAAGCGCATTGCTGCCAAGCCCCATATTGTTGAGAAAAAACTCACCGCTGATGTCATGCTGGCCGCGCCTTCGTCCACCGCCATGGTACAGACCACCGAACAGGTAGTGGCGGTGGGTGCCTCAACCGGAGGTACAGAAGCCCTGCGGATATTTCTCGAAGCCTTGCCGGGGGATTGCTCCGGCATCGTCATTGTTCAGCACATGCCCGAGGGCTTTACCCGGGCTTTTGCCGAACGGTTGAATGGTCTGTGTCGTGTTCGAGTCAAGGAGGCCCAGGATGGCGACACCGTGTTGCGCGGTCAGGCCCTTATCGCCCCCGGCAACCGGCACATGATGTTGAAACGCAGCGGCGCTCGGTATTTTGTGGAGATCAAGGATGGCCCCTTGGTCTGTCGCCACCGGCCTTCGGTGGATGTGCTTTTTCGGTCCACCGCCCGCTATGCCGGAAAAAATGCTATCGGTATCATTATGACCGGTATGGGCGATGACGGGGCGCGGGGGATGTCCGAAATGCGGCAGGCCGGAGCCTACACCATCGCTCAGGACGAGGCCTCTTGCGTAGTTTTTGGTATGCCTAAGGAGGCCATTGCTCTTGGAGGAGTTGAGAAAATTCTGCCCCTTGAGAGGATTGCCCCCGTGATTGCCGGGAAGTAATAAGCCGCTGGAACAAAACGGCTATGGTTATTCCATATAATGGTTTCTAAAAAAAAGATTCTAAAATGGAAGCCGGTGTAATAGTATATATAATATTCGGATAATAGATGTTGGCTTGTGTCTGGGGAGGTCTGGCCAAGCGACAAAGATAACGTGCGAGAAGGAGTACCATGGATCTCTTAAAGGATTTTGCTCAAAAGGACATGATCGAACAGATCATCTGCCTGGATGAGATCAAGGAGTCCAGGTTGGTGGAAGCCATCCCGGCCCTGTTGAATCTGTATGCCAATCCGCTTGGTGATCAGGCGGTTGATGAAATGGTCTATCATACCCTGTTTGATTTGCTTACCGGGCGGGAGCAGGAAATTATCGCCGGCCTGGGACATGAATCAGAGGCTGTCAGACTTCTCTGTATTCGCCGGGCTGCCGATGGCGGCTCCGTTGAGCTCAAGGACGCACTGGTCAAACTGCTTGGCTCGGCTTCCGCCAACGAGCAGATCTCCGAGATCATTCGAGCCCTGATCAGCTACAAGGATGCGGGCCTCACCGAGATTTTGCTGCCCTATCTCAAGCATGAAGATTATTCCGTTGTTGCCTGGGCCATGCGCGGCCTTGCCGGAATGCACGACCTTAAGGT
>Ga0172379_10008273_pt1 | contig 13157 bp, 16 predicted proteins | sample GrowelOW334metaG_FD_119756 | JGI IMG/M metagenome (GOLD analysis project Ga0172379, IMG submission 119756) | Groundwater microbial communities from an aquifer near a municipal landfill in Southern Ontario, Canada - Groundwater well OW334 metaG | ecosystem: Environmental > Aquatic > Deep... | reverse complement strand
GGAGAATCAACAGCTCAGTATCTTTCTAAAATAGTAACAAGAATAACTTTTGTTGGAGCAATGTTTCTAGGATTTATAGCAATATTGCCACTTATAGTTAAAGGTATTTCAGGAATTGCTTCGCTTTCAATTGGAGGCACAGCGCTTTTGATCGTTGTTTCTGTAGTAATTGATCTTATTAGAAAGGTTGATGCACAGGTCTCAATGAGAGAGTATTAGAAATTGCTTGAGAATTAAATATAAAAAATCAGGCCACGATGCAATGCATCGTGGCCTTTGAGTAACTGGTAATAAATTTGACTATAGCAGATGAAAGGTGACATAAATATTTATCAACAACTTATTCACACTGATTTTTATTTAAAATTTAGATGTGTATATACTTTAAGTATTAATATTAATCTATATAAAAAATATGAATTATGGTTATGAAGATATACACGAAGAGCGACTCGCAGCAGAAAGAGAAGAAATAAGAAATAAAAAGATGGATTCGGCGTTAAAGAAAGGCGTCGCTGTTATGTTAGGTGGTGCGGCTATTGTTACTGCTGTCAATAATTCATCATCTGAAAAAACTGGAAATGAATCAGGAGTTTTAAATACTGAGATTGCTCAAGTAGAAAAATCTGAAGCTAAGGGGGCTGAAAATGCTGAGATTACTCAAGCAGATATAGATAGTCTTCAGAGACTACGTGCCACGTATTATACATGTAAAGATCCAGCTCAAGAATCTTTAATAAGATCGAACATTCTTAGCTACACAAAAGATTGGGGTGCAGATAAAATAAAAAAATTACCAGAGGAAGTTAGAAATTTTATAGAAGAACTTCATGCTGAAAAATAATTTAGGTATTAACTAACTGTAAGTTTAAATATAAAAAATCAGGCCGCGATGCATTGCATCGCGGCCTTTGATTTAAAAATATTAGTGTGAAAAAAGTTTTAAAAGGAAGGGAGAAAAGATCCAGCTCCCGATTATGAATCCGACAATGAAGCAAAAAATCGTGATGATACGAGAAATATTATTTGTCTTCAACGGGTCAGTATCTTTGCTTGATAACTTTGATAATCGCTCTTTTCTTCTTTTAAAGATCGCATCTGCTTTTGCTGCTGTTTCTGGGTCGACAATTTCAGATTCAATAAATTTCTTTTTCGGAGTTTTCATTTCTTTAAATAGAATATAATATTTTTATCTTTTGTCAATAATATTAAATTTAAAAAATTTACGCTATACTATTTTTTATGAAACCACAAACTTTTATTTTTATCGGCCGTTCAGGATGCGGCAAAGGAACTCAGGCAGATTTATTAATCAAGGCCTTAAAGGAGAAAGACAGTTCTATTCCAATTCAATATCTTGAAACTGGAAATAAGTTTAGAGAATTTATTACTCAAGAAAATAATTACACTAGCAGTTTGGCTCGCGAAATAACTAGCGTAGGAGGTCTTCAGCCAGAGTTTTTAGCAGTATGGATGTGGTCACATGTTTTTGTAGAAAATCTTAAAGGTGGAGAGCATTTGATAATAGACGGAACTCCTAGAAAACTTCAAGAAGCTCATGTTTTAGATTCTGCGATGGATTTTTATAAAAGAGAAAAACCTTATGTGATTTACATGGATGTAAGTAGAGATGAAGCCGTCGGGAGACTTAAAGGAAGAAACAGAGAAGATGACACTAAGATCGATTCGATTAATAAACGCCTAGATTGGTTTGAGACCGATGTTATGCCTGCAATTGAATATTACAAAAAAAATCCAAAATATAAATTTCTGGATATTGTTGGAGAAAGACCTATCGAAGTCATTCATAAAGAATTGATGGAAATAATTTTTAATGATAACAATTAAAACTGAAAAAGATATAGAAATTTTAAAAGAGGGCGGGCGAAGGCTCGCCGCTATTTTAGACGCGCTTGCAAAAGCAGTTAGACCTGGAATTTCTACAAAAGATTTAGACGACTTAGCTTTTAAACTTACAAAAGAAAAAGGCGACAAACCAGCATTTTTAAATTACAGACCAGATTTGGCTTCACGCCCATATCCAGCAAGTCTCTGTGTTTCGGTAAATGATGAAGTTGTTCATGGAATTCCAAAAAAAGGAACTATCTTAAAAGAAGGAGATTTAGTTTCACTTGATATGGGAATTATCCATAACGGTCTTATTACTGACTCGGCAATATCTGTTGGTGTTGGAGAAATAGACGATGCTGCAAAAAAATTACTTAAAGACGGGAAGCAAGCACTTTATGCAGGGATTGATGCTTCGGTTGTTGGAGCACATACAGGTGACATTGGTTTTGCAATTGAGAAATTTGTAAAGAAAACTGGATTTTCAAATTCAGAAGATTTGGGCGGACACGGTGTTGGTTATGGGCTTCATGAAGATCCATTTATTCCAAATTTTGGCGCTAGAGGGCAAGGTCCGATTCTTAAACCAGGAATGGTTATTGCGATAGAACCGATGCTTTGCGAAGGCACAGGAAGAAATATTCTTGAAGATGACGGTTGGACTTTTATAACAGCTGACGGAAAACGCGCAGTTCATTTTGAACATACTATTGTTATTACGGAAAAAGGCCCAGAAATCATAACCTAATTATAAAATTTTAGTTTTTAATAGTTGTAGGAATTATTAACTTTTATCTATCGATTAAAAAAGTTATAATTTAAACTATGGAAAATGTTAGTAATGAAGGATTAGAAAGAAGATTCAATTCTCCTCAAGAAGAGATAAGTTTTTTGCGTGAAAAAATTCTAGAAAAAGAAAGGGAAGTAGAAAAACAAGATGTAACCGCAGATAGAGAAAAAATAATTCACGAAGAAGTTTCAAATTATAAAAAGCTTTCTCCAGAAATTGTTTTGCATCCAGATTATAAAATTTCTCCTCAAGAAAAAGAGGGCGTTGTTTTAGATTTATCTAAAGAAACTCATGACGGACAAATGGAAGAACTTTTAGGGACGCTTGAACAAAAGGGAATTCTTAATACGCTTTCTATTATTGAGAAGATGATGAGTTCGCACATAGAAGACGATTTTCATCGTTTACTTGTTCAATATCTAAAAGCTCATTTGCCGATTCAAGGACTAAAGGAAGACAGTCCGATTTTCCGAGGTCTTAACATGACTCTTTTTGAAATAGCACTTGCTTCATCTAACAAAAAAGGTGAACAGAGCAAACCACTGAAAGAAATGATTTCAGCAATGGAACAATTTTACGCAGGCATGCTTTCTGTTGAGCCAAATTTAAGACACCCAAACAATTATTTTACTGTAGAAATTTCCAACTCTATTTTAAGCGGAGAATTTATGATCTACGTTGCAGTCCCAGATACTAAAAAAGATCTATTTGAAAAACAAATTATTTCTATTTTTCCAGATGCAAAAATTTCTGAAAGAAAAGATGATTATAATATTTTTAATCCTGAGGGCGTGTCGTCAGGTTCTTATGCTGAAGTTTTCAAAAATCCTATTTTTCCAATAAAGACTTACGAACATTTTGATTATGATCCTTTGAATATTGTTTTAAATACATTTTCAAAAATTGCTCGCAATACAGAAGGTGCGGCGATTCAGCTTGTTTTTCATCCGACCGATGATTATTATCCAAAGAGATATAAAGACGCGCTAAAGCAAATCCAAGGTGGCGTTCCTGTGAAAACTGCTGTTGATGTCCCAGATTCTTTTATGGGTGATTTATGGAAGGCTGTAAAAACTACTATTAAAGAAGAGATCAAAGAGGAAAGTGAGAGTAAAAAACAAAAAGAAAAAGAAAAAACGATTGACCAAGTTGCGGTTGAACAAATCGAAGAAAAAATAAAAAGCCCGATAGTTTTGGTTAATTTACGAATTTTATCTTCAGCTCCAACGAAAGATCGAAGCGATAGCATTCTTTCGGATCTCGAATCAGCATTCAATCAGTTTGAGAATACTCAGGGTAGTTCTCTTCGTTTTAAGAGGGCTGAAAAACATGATCTAACCGAGCTTATTCGATATTTTTCTTTTAGACTTTATTCTGATCATCACTCAAATCCTCTGAATATTCATGAGATAACCACCATCATGCATTTTCCTACTGGTGAATTGACTGGAAATGCTCCTCAATTGCATATTGCAAAAGCAGGCACTGCTCCAGCTCCAGTCGATCTTCAACGCGAGGGAATACTTCTTGGTGTTAACAGACACCGTAATGTTGAAACTCCGATATATATGAGTCGTCAGGATAGACTCAGACACTTCTACACTATAGGTCAGACAGGAACAGGTAAGACAACGCTTTTGAAAAACATGATTATTCAGGATATTAAAAATGGCGACGGAGTATGTATGATAGATCCACATGGCGCTGATATTCAAGATGTGCTCTCACTCATTCCTCCTGAGCGATATGAAGATGTAATTTATTTTGATCCAGGATACACAGATCGACCAATGGCTCTTAATATGCTTGAGTATGATGTAAGATTTCCTGAACAAAAAACTTTCGTGGTTAACGAGCTCTTCAGTATTTTTCAAAAATTATATGGCGCTGTTCCAGAATCAATGGGTCCGATATTCGAGCAATATTTTAGAAACGCTGCAATGCTTGTTATCGAAGATCCAGAAACAGGTTCGACTTTACTCGATATTTCTAGAGTTTTAGTTGATAAAGAATATCGCAGTTTAAAACTTTCACATTGTAAAAATCCGGTGATTGTTCAGTTTTGGAGAGAACAAGCTGAGAAGGCTGGAGGTGAAGCTTCTCTAGCAAACATGGTCCCTTACATCACAAGCAAGTTCGATGTTTTTCTTGCGAACGAAATTATGCGTCCAATCATCGCTCAAGAAAAATCAAGCTTCAACTTCCGCGAGATAATGGATAATAAAAAAATTCTTTTAGTTAATCTTTCGAAGGGGCGTTTGGGTGATATTAACTCATCTCTCATCGGTTTGATAATTGTTGGAAAGATTTTAATGGCGGCACTTTCTCGCATCGATTCTTTTGGACAAGAGATGCCAGATTTCTATCTCTATATCGACGAGTTTCAAAATGTTACAACACCTTCAATTTCAACTATTTTATCCGAAGCTAGAAAATATAAACTTTCGCTAAACATAGCTCATCAATTTATCGCACAACTTGATGAGAAGATCAGAGATTCTGTATTTGGTAACGTTGGAACTATGGCAGTATTCCGAGTTGGTGCAGATGATGCAGAATATTTAGAAAAACAATTTGAGCCAGTCTTTAGTCAGAATGATATGATTAACCTTGATAATCGCATTGCTTACTTGAAACTTTTATCAAATGGCAGACCTGCAAGACCTTTCAGCCTTGAGACTATAGCTCCACTAAGAGGTGATTCAAAGATAATAGATAATCTTAAAGAACTTTCATATCTTAAATATGGAAAGGATCGAACAGAAGTAGAAAGTGAAATTTCAAAAAGATATCAGAAGCCAACATTAGATCCATTGAGCGGTATTGTTTAATGGTGTTATAATCCTAACTGATCTTATCGATTAATTTTTACAAATATGTCTGATTTAGAAAAAAATTCAGGTGCTGATAAATATATTGGATATGAAACTGAAGATTCAGGAGAAATATCAAAACAAACTTCAAGAGAAGAAGCTTTTAGCACTATAGGCTTTGCAGATTTTTTAGCTCGTTATGAAGATGCTGAATCTGCAACTAAAGATTCTGATAAAGTAAGAGAGCGATTCGCAATTTTTGAGAGTCAGAAAAAAGTAGCGGAAGGTCTTCAGGTATTGTATAGGGGTGATATAAAAGAACGAGGAGGGGTTGAACTTTCTCACGGTGAACTTGAATTTATAAAAAAATCTATTTTAGAAAAGGCGATCAGGTCGCCAGAAGATTTAAGAATAATATCTGAACAACTAGAAAATTATCAAAAAAATAATGAAGCTATCGCTCGTCTTGAGGAAGAGGTTGGTGGACTTTATGATGAAGAAAAAGTTGCAGATACAATAGAAAAGAAAAAAGAAAAACTATATCAGCTTAAAATGAGCTACGGAAGCTTTTTATGGATACGCTCTTGTTTTTCAAGATCTGCGAGAGAAGATCTAAAAGCCAGGAGATCGACCGAAGAAAGAATCGAAGAGCTCGAAAGTATTGTTGATCAAGTTAAGGATCTTGAAAATGTTGCCGACCAGATTATGGATCTTGAAATTGCAGATCTTGAAACTAATAAAAAAGAGGCGGCGAGTATTCGCAAAGAGCTTGTTGGTGATGTTGAATCTATAAAACTTTTGGATGATCTGGCTAAGAAAAATGTTAAAGAACAGCTTGCTGATTTTATGTATAGAAGAAATGGCGAACCAACTAATTTGCAAAAATTAGAAGAAGCCCAAGCTTTTTTTGAAAAGCTTCAAGAGATTGATGCGACGCGTTCAGACAATCCTTATTTAAAAGATGTTAATATCGAAATATACCAAAATCATTTAAATACTCTCATAGAAGCTGCTGTTCAGACAGAAATAAAAAAGGCAATTGAAAGCATAAGAAGAAGAGGCGTAACACTTAGCGATATTGAAGAAAAACTTGAGCCATTTATTTCAAAAAATAAGCTAGGAACAAAAGAAGGGGATGAAGCCAGACAGTTTATAATTAAAGCAATAACTGAGGTTGCGAGCGGACTCGATCCTAAGGATTCAAAAAGAATGCTTATTTCTTACATTATCGAAAGATTAAATTCATAAATATCATGAATCAAGATTTATCAAATATATTAAAATTGGTAGAAGAAAAAAAGTTTCTAGAAGCAAAAACGGAACTGGAAAAAGTTTTAAATACTGATCTGACATCAGAAGAAAAAGGAGATCTGTATATTCAATTTGCTTCTTTATATATGGAAGTAATGAATGCAATAAATGATAAGTATTCAACAGCGCTTCGAAAAGTTGTAAAGAGTTTAAAAGATGTAGATAGAGAAGAAAAAGTTCTTGATGAAAGATTGAATTTGGAAAAAGTTAGATCGGAACTTAAGAATTAAAATTTATAGTAATACGCCGCGGACCAAAGGTCCGCGGCGTTTAGCGTTTTAAAAATTTTATAGTATACTGTGTTAAATAATTATATTAATATGGAAGGATATTCAATTGAGCAAGAACAAGATAAAGAAAAAAATAAGGTTATAGCTCTTTATATTGATGACAGTAAAGAGATAATAAGACTTCTGAAACATATTTGGGGCGATAATCAAAATGTTGATTTCATCGAATGTTATAGTGTTGAAGATGCACTTAAAGCAATTGAGAACAAAAATCCGAACATAGTATTTATTGACAACTCTCTTTCTGGAAGCGACACCAACGAAGGATTAGAAATAGCTGATAGAATAAAAGGGAAAGGTATTAAAATTTACTCAACAACAGATAATGATAGTGTTGCTTTGGAATATGAAAAACGTGGAATAGAGAAAGTCGACAAAACTGATACTCACAGAATCAAATCCATTGTTGCTGAATGGTTAGCTAAGAATCAAAGTCAAGAAGAAAAATCTAAAGATTAAAAATTTAATAAAATATTAAAATAATTTAAAATTTATGAAGCATCAAAAATATGAACGATCACTTGTTATTATAAAACCTGATGGAGTGCAACGAACACTCATTGGCGAAATTATCAAAAGACTTGAAAGATCTGGACTCAAGCTTGTCGCACTAAAAATGCTTGTGCCTACGGCAGAACATGTTGAAGAGCATTATACGCTTGATCCAAATTGGCGCCGTATTACAGGAGAGAAGACAATCAAGAGTTATAAAGACAAAGGTCTAACTCCACCTTCAGAAGATCCTCTTGAAATTACATCAAAAATTCTTGAAGGGCTTAAAAAATATATGACATCTGGTCCTGTTGTCGCAATGGTTTGGCAAGGAGGTCATGTTGTAAAAATTGTTAGAAAAATTGTCGGTGGCACAGAACCACTAAGCTCTGATGTTGGAACTATCCGTGGAGATTTTGTTTTAGATTCATATCAGATGTCTGATACTGATGGGCGAGCTGTAAGAAATTTGATTCATGCTTCCGGTTCTCCAGCAGAAGCGGAGCAGGAAATAAAACATTGGTTTGATGAAAAAGATATCACAAATTATCGACTGGTTCAGGAACAAATATTATACGATGTAAATTTGGACGGAATTTTAGAATAATTTAAAAATTCAAATAAAATAAAAAAACCGCAGGATTACTCCTGCGGTTTTTGTTTAGAAAGTTGTTACTTTCCTTTTTTAAAAAGACCAAGAAACTTTTTTGCGATGTTGTCGTCGCTCATGTTCCACAGAAAGCAGAACTGAGGAATATCTGGCCAACGAACTTTGTCGTCGTTCCATTTACGAAAACTTATCGTAAAACCGCAAGAGTGCTCCTCTTTTTTGCCGTCAACGAGAGCGGTAATTGTTACATCTATGCCAGGCGCGTCGGGGTGCATCTTGAAATTGACGATCTTTCCTTCATCTTTTAATTTTTGCAAGATGATAGGAACTCTTTCTCCTTCCATCATTTTTCCGCGTTCCTTGCCGTTCTGACTTCTGTTCTTTTTAAGGACTTCGAGTTTGCTGGTGCTTGTTCTTCTTTTGAATCTCCAAGTGCTCATTTATTTCTTTCTGTTGTTTGGGTTAACGATATCCGAGTAAAACTTTATCATAATTTAAATAAAAGTCAATAGAAGTGATATAAAATTTAAAGGTCGCACTTTCGTTAGAAAGTGCGACCTGAAGGTTACCATCCTAAATGATAATCGGTAACATCAAATCTGCTGTCAGAAGATTCGCATTTACAATTTACTGTTATTTTTGTGCCAAAAACTGATGGTGTAAAAACATAAGAAAGTTTTCCATCGTTAGCTTTTCTCAATTTTCTTTTTGCAAATGGGCAGTTTTTATTATGTTCGTTAAGCCATAATTTAATTTTTTCTAATTCATTTTCGCTGATATTGAAAGAACTGACTATATTATTATTTACGATTTCATCCATACTATAAACCAATGTATCATATTGAATTTTATTGACAATAAACCGGTTTTCTATTACACTTTTCCCCATAAGGCTTCGGAGACTGCTGGCATAAAACTTAAGTCCGGCATAGAAGTATTAGCAATTTTTTATTTAAATTGCTGCTACATTTTCTCTAAAGCCCCGAAAGGGGAATTTTTGTTGCCTTAACAATAAGGTCGAATAATAAGATAGATATAGAAGTTATATATATGGCTTTAACAAAACAGGAAAAAACAGAGGTTATCGAAAAGGTAAATGATGCATTAAAAGATTCCGCATCTGTTGTTTTTGTGAATTTTCACGGTCTTTCTGTGAAAGACGCAACTGATGTTAGAAGAGCTCTTCGAAATTCTGAAGTTGGATATATTGTCGCTAAAAAAACTCTTGCAAAAAGAGCATTAGACGAAAAGAAGGTAGAGGGCGAAATGCCTGAATTGCCAGGAGAATTGGCAATCGCATACGGCTCTGACCTTATAGCTCCAGCTAGAGAAGTATATTCTTTCCAAAAGAAGCTTGCTGACAAGATTTCAATTGTCGGTGGAATTTTTGAAGGAAAGTATATGAACAAAGAGCAGATGATGGAGATTGCATTGATTCCTTCAAGACAAACTCTATACGCGCAGTTTGTAAATCTTATAAACTCACCGATTCAGGGTTTGGTAATAGCACTCGATGCTATTGCGAATTCTAAAGAATCAACAAGCTAATTATTAGAAAATAAATAATATAAAAATTATGCCAGAAGAAACTAAACCAGAAGTTGTGGAGACACCAGCAAAATTCAAATCGCTTGTGGAATCCATTGAAAAAATGTCAGTTCTAGAACTTCACGAACTTGTAAAGTTCCTAGAAAAGAAATTCGGCGTTTCAGCTGCAGCAGTTGCAGTTGCAGGTCCAGCAGCAGCGGGACCAGCTGCAGATGAAAAGAGTTCATTCACTGTTCATCTAAAAGATGCAGGAGCTCAGAAGATTGCAGTTATTAAAGTAGTTAAGGAAGTTTTGGGTCTAGGTCTTAAGGAAGCAAAGGATCTAGTTGATGGAGCTCCATCAGATCTCAAAGCAGATGTTAAGAAAGAGGATGCAGAATCCATAAAGAAGAAATTGGAGGAAGCAGGAGCTAAAGTTGAATTGAAATAATCAAAAAACTTTAAATACAAAAACCACCAGCTTGTCTGGTGGTTTTTGTGTTAATTGTTGACCATTGACAAAAACTTATTTTAGTGTAGTATTGTTAGCAGTTCTTTAAAATTACTTGCGAATGAAGTAGTCACAGCCAAAAGAGCTTAAAATACGAGCTTTTCTGGCTATGACTACTCACTTTGTGACTGTCCTCTAGCTAAAACAAAAAAAGAAGAAACTGACAAATGGATACATTACTCAGCAAAGCGCTCCGCGAATTCACGACCGGACCGCTTAATCAACTCATCGTGAACCTCGGTGGCCAGGATGGTAGCCAATGGGAACAACAACTCAAACGATTTCTTCGTAAAGAATCATGCTGGATAGATGTTCAAGCTACACAAGTGACTGAACTGAAACCCACATCTTCGATCCTTGAGCTCGTTTCAACGGTCGTGGTTCCGGCAAATGCTTCGAAGTTTGTCGCCAAAAAGAAATTTGTTCGTGATACTGGACTAAAAGCCAAGGTCAAGATTGGTCATATCGGTGGCAATTTTACGGAATGGTTTCTGAACGGTGACGGTAAAACCGAAGATCCGATCAACGAGCAAGTTCTTCGCTACCACAAGTTGCGTAAGTTATTGATGGACGATCGCATCTTCGCCGAATTTGGTGGTAAAGAGAGGTCGGAAACAACACTCTCTGAGATGTTCTTCTTGATGGAAAAACAAGGGAAAGGCGAAAACGGTGTTCTTTTGAACAATGGTTACGTCAACATCTTCTACATCAAGGACCTCGCTGATGTGTTGCGCGTGGTCTTCGTGGGTTGGAGCGGTGGTGGCTGGTGCATCCACTCGAGCTCTGTCGAGAATTCGAACAGTTGGGGTAGTGGCAATCGGGTGGTTTCTCGCAAGTAGTACTTCAGTTTTAGAACCTTTTGTCTCTTTGGACACTTGGAACTTTACCACAACTTTGGGGATAGTGTATCCCTAGCTTCGTACAGTGATGTATGGAGCTTTTTTATAATTTGATAAAATATTAAAAAAGGCTGTTATCAAAAAAGACTAAATAAAGCTAAAAACTTTAAACACAAAAACCACCAGCTTGTCTGGTGTTTTTTGTATTGTAAAAATAAGCCTGGCTGATAAAATGTATAAGTCTAATTTTAATGTGTTTATTATAAAGAATATGGAAACTCTAAAAAAACTATTTGGCGGTGTTTCAAAAGTTAAACTTATGCGGCTTTTTCTTTTTAATCCTTCCGCACCTTTTGAAATAAATGAAATATCTCTCAGAACAAAAACTCCTTTGCCTGTAGTTAAAAAAGAGTTATCAGAATTAAGTTCATCAGGTCTAATTAAAAGAAAAATATTTTTTAGAGAGCTGAATAAAAAAACTGAAAGCAAAGAAAAAATTAAGAAAATAAAATTATCTGGATGGATCTTAAATAATTCATTTGCATATTTGAAACCTCTTCAGGAATTATTGATAGATACTGCATTACTTAAAAATGAGGAATTAATGCATAGTTTGAAATCAACTGGAAATATTAAAGTGGTGATAGTTGCAGGACTTTTTCTTAAGGATTTTGATAATCGAGTAGATCTTTTAGTGGTGGGCGATAAACTCAAACCTGGTTTTTTGGATAGAGCTATAAAGCTAATTGAATCCGAAGTTGGAAAGGAAATACGATATGCTTCTTTAGAAACCGCTGATTTTAAATATCGCTTAAGTATTTGTGATAAGTTAATAAGGGATATTTTTGATTACCCTCATCAGGTTATTTTGGATAAAACAAATCTGTTGTAATTCAAGGATTTTTAGGAATTATTTAAAAGTAATCCACAGTCATTTTTGTTAAAAAATTGTGAAATGTTACAATAATTAAGTGAAATTGCGTTTATGCGCGCAAGTAATCCTGTCGGTCGAAGTGACAGGGTCCGTATAAAATTAAAATTTATTATTATTTAATTATTTTTTTAATATTATGTTATTACAAACATGGAGCGATGTATTTGTACAATCACTCCAAAACGTGTGGCTTGGTGTAGCGAATATTCTTCCAAATCTTTTAATAGCCGTTATTATTTTCTCAATAGGATGGCTAGTAGGAAATGTTTTGGAAAAAGTTATTGAACAACTTTTTAAGACTTTGAAAGTTGATTCAGCTCTTAGACAGGCCGGTGTTGATGATGTCACTTCAAAAGCTGGAGTTTCTCTAAATTCAGGTCTTTTTGTCGGCGCTTTAATAAGATGGTTTGTTATTATCGTATTCTTAGTAGCATCATTTGATGTCTTGGGTCTTTCTCAAGTAAATGATTTTCTTAAGAATGTTGTTTTAGGATATCTTCCAAACGTGATCGTATCAGTTCTAATTCTTCTTGTTGCAGCAGTAATCGCTGATGCAATGCAAAAAGTTGTTTCAGCTTCTGCAAAAGCAGCTAATGTTAGAAAAGCGAACTTGTTAGGAAATGTAGCTAAATGGTCAATCTGGGCATTTGCAATTCTAGCTGCTCTTTTCCAACTCGGCATAGCAGCAGCATTTGTGCAGACAATATTCACAGGTATCATTATTGCTTTATCTCTTGCAATAGGACTTGCTTTCGGTCTTGGAGGTCAAGAGTCAGCAGCTCATATTCTTGAATCAGTTAGACACGAAATTTCTGAGAAATAATTAAATTTTTCAGACTTAAAAAATAAAACCCCGTTCGACCGGGGTTTTATTTTTTATGCACATATTAAAAATTTTGTAATTTAAGCATGATATAATTAATCTTACTTAATATAAGGTAGTGGTTTGCTACTAAAATTAAAAATTAATTATTAAATTATATAAATAAAATATGAAAAAATTTATTTTGTTTCTTTTTGTTTCTTTATTTTTTATCACACCTTTTTCTGGTGTAGAAGCAGCTGTGATTACCGCCGCCAGCGCCAACGTTTCAGACGTTCAAACCGCTGTTAACGCTGCAAGCAATGGTGACACAGTTCAAATTCCTGCAGGAACAGCAACTTGGACATCTTCACTCTCGATTACCAAATC
>Ga0172379_10008272_pt1 | contig 13160 bp, 12 predicted proteins | sample GrowelOW334metaG_FD_119756 | JGI IMG/M metagenome (GOLD analysis project Ga0172379, IMG submission 119756) | Groundwater microbial communities from an aquifer near a municipal landfill in Southern Ontario, Canada - Groundwater well OW334 metaG | ecosystem: Environmental > Aquatic > Deep... | reverse complement strand
GCGGTAGTCTTGAAAACTACTAAACGCGCAAGCGTTTCGGGGGTTCAAATCCTCCTCCCTCCGATCTTGAACGTAGAGATTAGAAAGTAGAGAGTTGAAATTAGATCTTCTCCTATGCTCTATTTTCTAATTCTACTTTCTATTTTCTGATTACGGAGGGGTACCCAAGTGGTTTAAGGGGGCAGTTTGCTAAACTGTTAGTGGGAGCAATCCCAGCGAGAGTTCAAATCTCTCCCCCTCCGTTTTTAGTAAGTAGAAAGTTGACAATAGAAAGCTGTAAATAGACGTAAACATCTATTTTCTACGCTCTACTTTCTGCTTTCAATTATCTTTTTGTTCAGAATTTTCGAATGGTAGCATCAGATAGAATTTCGCTTGATCCAGACTGAACAAACCCGAAGATCAATTGGGTCTTTTTGTTTGGCAAATAAGAAATACGATGGACCGTAAAGTTTTCCGGCGCCATCGGGACCATTGAAAATTTCTTTCCGTAATGTTTGATGACCGCATCTTTACTGATAGTAGCTTCGGGCCTAACTTCCAGCGCTACATCGTTAAATCCGAATTTTGTTAACGTTATATTAATTACACTAAAATATGGATCCTTATTTTTATCTTCTTTGCTTTCGATATAATCCCACCCTCCCGGATGATGTTTTTTAGTGAAAGCCGATCGAGAAAATATATTGTCCAACGTCTTTAATGATCTTGCCGCAGTGATCGTATCCAGTTGTTTTAAAATATTTAGTACAGGGGATTTTGCAGAGCAAAAACTAGAGAGAGAACCGAAAATCAGTGCGAATAATATTGCCAGTGGAATAACTTTTTTTATCATTTTGAGATTATAGCATAAATATTTTGCATAGCGTCAAGGAATAAAGATGTACTATAATATCGTATATGCCCACCTTATCCGATATAAGATCCGAATTCAAAAAGCTGGCCAATCCCGAAAAAGCTAAGTTCCTCTCTCGCTTTTTTAAAACCGGCAAAGGAGAATATGCCGAAGGCGATATCCTTATCGGGGTCACCGTCCCTATAACAAGAAGCATTATTAAAAAATATGCTCCCCTACTTACACTCAAAGAGACGGAAACTCTTTTGCGATCAAAGATCCATGAAGAACGACTGGCCGCCTTGCTTATATTAGTAAGCAAATATAAACGTGGAGACAATATTACAAAAGAAGCTATTTATAATATTTATCTAAATAACACAAAACATATCAACAACTGGGACCTGGTCGATGTTTCAGCCGAGCATATCGTTGGCGCATTTCTTAATGAAAAAGACAAAGCCCCACTCTATAAACTGGCAAAATCTGATCTCCTGTGGGATAGAAGGATCGCAATCATTGCGACCTTTCACTATATAAAGCTGGGAAAGACCGAAGATACCCATAAATTAGCCCAGCTCCTTTTATCCGATAAGCATGTTCTGATCCATAAAGCGGTCGGCTGGATGCTCCGCGAAGTCGGTAAAAGATGCTCAAAAAAAGAGCTGGATAACTTCTTGGATAAAAATATTACTAAAATGCCCCGCACAATGCTCCGCTACGCAATAGAAAAATATCCGGAAAAAGAGAGAAAAGCACTGTTAGCGATCAAATCCGTTTAAGGATCCGGATCACTTCTTCCCCGATAACAGCTTATCGATCTGCGCTTTCGCAAATGGTGTCTTTGAAATGATCTCCGCTGCTTCTCCGCGCGTAAGGTAAGATGCAGGAGAAAAACTCTTGCCGCTTAAGTATTCAAAATACCCAAGCTCTTTGTCCGCCGCGATCGAGGGCGCGGCCCAATGTCCGACGGCAACGTCCGGAAAAGGTTTCTGCCGAACTCTCTTCTTTAAATAAACCCCGGAAAATCTTGCCATGACAAGCGCCGCTTCCGCGCGGGAGATCCGGCCATCGGGCAAAAAGGTCCCATCCGGATAGCCTTGAATATACCCCTTCTCAACCGCCATGCTAATGTAAGGCGCCGCGTCGCTACCTATGGGAACATCCAAGAATTTTATTTTTACGTTATTGCCGACATCAAATCCTTTTGCCTTCACTAATAGCTCTGCAAAGTCGCTTCGCGTGATCTCTTTTTTCGGTTTAAAAGTATTGTCGGGATAACCGGACATGATCCCCAATGTGGATAAATATTCGATCGGCATGCGCACAAAGTAGTCCGACGGTACATCGGTAAAATTAATTAATTTTGGCTTTGGAACGATCGTCGGAAAAGGAATATTGTTCTGTTTTTCTTCCTTTTTCTCCTTGACCGTTTTCACCGTTTTTACTTCTTCGGGCCCTTTGTATCCGATCGAAAAGAAATGCGCCGAATTGTCGCTGATCTCTCCGAACCGATGATAAGCATAATCAAAAGTAAATCCGCGGAAATTCATACCAACACCAAAAGTAAGGTTATTATCGACCCCGATCCCGCTTTCGCCGGCTTTAGGCTTTTGATCGACACCAAACCTTAAGGCAAGCGTTTCTTGCGGTGCGTATTCAACCCCAACATGAAAAAGCGAAGGCCGCCCAACCTGGTTCTGATTTTCATAATCCGCGATCAGATCAAGCTTTTGAGATGAATTACTTTTTATTGCTATCGGCCCAATTATTTTAAATCGGCCGCCAAGCCGCCACGACATCGGAACACCTTCCACGACCTCCGGCTCTCCATTTCTTGATTTCCATACAAATTTTCCGCCAAAACCGGCCGGCAGAAAGTTTTTACAGACCAATCCAACATTGGCCCAATTATTAGGTTCAAACTGAAGGCCAAGATCCGCGTCCATCCCTGCCCCATTGGCGTCCTGCATCGGCGCTCCGCCGCCTGAAAAACCTTGAAGAAAAAACTTAACCGCAGCGCCAATGGAAATATTATCTCCAAATTTTCCGCGGGTAAGGCTTCCCAATTTATTCCCATAAGAGATAAATACCTGGCCGTTGTTATAGTCCGTTGTTCCATATTGCGACACGACCGCCGTAGAGCCGGTTCCCGTGATCGTAGTTAGTGGAATTCCGCCGGTCGAAGCATTTAAATATCCAAGGCCAAAGCGTCCAAGAGGCGAATTATCGGAGGCACCGAGCATAAAATAATTGATATCCCCCAGCATCGTCCCGTTCATGCTTATAAAACCTAGGTCTTTTCCTTTTGCGAGTCCCGCTGGATTGGTAAATATTGCGCTGGAATCGTCGGCAAATCCGGCATAAGCGCCCCCCATTCCCATCGATCTTGCCCCAATGCCTATATCCGTAAGATCAATTACTCCATAAGCTTTTGTTAAAAAAAGGAAAATAAGAGCAGAAAAAAAGAATAACCCCCGCAAATTTGATTTAAATATTTGCATTTACTCTCGGTATTATCTACTTTTCCCCTCTCAATGTCAACCGCCTACATTTGTGTTAAAATGTAGATATATGCTTGATAAAATAAGAAATTTTTCTATTATTGCCCACATCGACCATGGCAAGTCGACGCTGGCCGACCGCATACTGGAATTTACGAATACGATCTCCAAAAGGGCAATGAAAGCCCAGGTCCTTGATAACATGGATATCGAAAGAGAAAGAGGGATCACAATTAAGGCCCAGGCGGTCAGGATCGAATACAATGGCTATATTCTCAATTTGATCGACACTCCCGGCCATGTAGATTTTTCTTATGAAGTATCAAGATCGCTTGCCGCCTGCGAAGGCGCCCTATTGATCATTGATGCAACTCAAGGGATCGAAGCTCAAACTCTGGCAAATTCATATTTGGCGATGCAGAACAACCTGACGATCATTCCCGTCATCAATAAGATCGATCTTCCAAATGCCGAGGTTGATAAAGTCCTTGAAGAGATAAAAAATGTTTTTGGCTATACAAAAGAAGAAGTGATCCTCACCAGCGCAAAAGAAGGGATCGGAATAAAAGAGGTCTTGGACGCGATCATTGCCAGGGTTCCGCCGCCAAAAGGAAATAAAGATGCTTCACTGCAAGCGCTGATCTTTGACTCCCATTTCGATGTCTATAGAGGAGTAGTTTCCTATATTCGGATCGTTAACGGATCGATCAAGATCGGAACAAAAATAAGAATGATGGGGACAGGATCCGATTATGAATTGCTGGAAGTCGGCACCCTTTGCCTTGGATTATTCAAAAAAGATACTCTTTCTGCCGGCGAAGTCGGATACATGATCGCCGGCGTAAAAAACGTTAGGGAATGCCGGGTCGGCGATACGGTAACGGAAGCTAAAAATCCGGCTAAAGAAGCACTTGCCGGCTATAAACCGATCAAGCCGATGGTCTACTGCGGGATCTATCCGGTGAACTCCGGTGATTTCGAACATTTGCAGGATTCGTTCGATAAATTGCAGTTAAATGATGCGGCATTATTTTATGAAAAAGAGACCTCGACCGCTCTGGGTTTTGGTTTTAGATGCGGCTTCCTGGGACTTTTGCATTTGGAAATTATTCAGGAAAGGCTGGAGAGAGAATACAACCTGGACCTGATCGCAACCGCTCCGAACGTGATCTATCAGATAAATTTCAGGAATAAAAAACCGATCTTTATCGACAACCCGGCTGATTTTCCGAATCCTTCGGATATTGAATCGATCGAAGAACCTTTCTGCAAGCTGACAATATTTACACCCAGCGAATATGTCGGGCCGTTGATGGGTATCACGACCGATAAAAGGGGCCAATTTAAAGGGATGGAATATCTTGATCCAACGCGGGTAATGCTTAGCTACGAGATCCCGTTGTCAGAATTAATTTCCGAATATCACGACCAGATGAAATCCGTATCAAGAGGCTATGCCTCGATGGATTACGAACTTATCGGCTACAAGGTTTCCGACCTCGTTAAAATGGATATTTTATTAAATTCCGAACCGGTTGACGCCCTTTCTACGATCGTCCATCGCGACAAAGCACATTATGTCGGAAAGCGGCTGGCTGAAAAATTAAAAGAGGTCATTCCTAAACATCAATTTACGATCCCTATTCAAGCTTCGATCGGAAGCAAGATCATCGCACGCGAAACCATTTCGGCTTTAAGGAAAGATGTTCTCGCAAAATGTTACGGCGGGGATGTCACCCGAAAAAGAAAATTACTTGAAAAACAAAAAGAAGGCAAAAAGCGGATGAAGCATATCGGCTCGGTCGATGTTCCCCAGGAAGCGTTCATGGCCGTGTTAAAACTTAGTGAGTAATCCCTATGCTCCATCCTAGTCCCTTTTCATCCCTTCCAATCCCTTCAATTTATATCCACATCCCTTTCTGCAAGCAAAAATGCAATTACTGCGATTTTGTGTCGTATGCGAGGAAGGAAGACTTGATTGATGATTATGTCGAAGCATTGATCAAAGATATTTCTTCCCAATTTTCTAATCTCTACTTTCCACTTTCTACTATCTATTTTGGCGGCGGCACACCTACGCTCCTAAAACCAAAGCATTTCGAAAAAATATTAAAAGCGTTAGAAAGCAGAAAGCTGAAAGCAGATAGCAGAGCTCAGGAAGTTTCGATTGAAGCAAATCCGGGAACTGTATCGCTTGAATTCCTGAAAAAATTACACAACATCGGCATAAACCGCCTCTCGCTCGGAGCACAATCTTTTAACGATAAATATCTAAAATATCTCGGCCGGATCCATAACTCCAAACAAATTTATCAAGCGTTTGAAAACGCAAAAGAAGCCGGCTTTGAGAATATTAACCTTGATCTAATATTTGCTATTCCGGGACAAACACTGGAAGAATGGAAAGAAGACCTGGCTGAAGCCTTAAGTTTGAAGCCTGAACATCTATCTACATATAATTTACAAATCGAGGAAGGAACACCCCTTTGGGGAAATACTAAATCCGAAATACTAAATCCGAAACAAATCCCAATTTCAAAATCAAAAATCATAAACGAAGATTTGGATGCGAATATGTACGAGTTAACCATTGAAACATTAACAAGCGTTGGCTTCAAACACTACGAAATATCAAACTTCGCTAAACCGGGTTTTGAGTGCCAACACAATATCAATTATTGGAAAATGGGCAATTGGCTCGGGATCGGCGCCGGCGCTCATTCGCATGTTAATGGCAAACACTGGGAAAATACGAGCAATGTTGAAGAGTATATCGGTAGTGGTGGTGTCAGGCGAAACGGTTGCCGTCTGGCGCCCGACGTTTCGCACGACCTGCCTGCCGGCAGGCAAGGCGCCACCGATCAACGTGAGACGCTCTTCATGGGCCTAAGATTGCTTGATGGGATCAACAAAGCACATTTTATTGGTTTCGAAAAAGAGATAGTAGAGCTAAAACAGCAAGGGCTGCTAGAAGAATCCGGCGACAATATCCGTCTTACAAAAAAAGGTTTATTTCTCGGCAATTTGGTTTTCGAAAAGTTCGTCTAATTTATGGCTTTAGCTTTTTCTTGCAATCGCCGCAAAAAACATGCTCGATAATATATCCGGAATCATCTTGATAAACGGCTTCGATCGATCCTCGGGAAATAAAAACCCCTTTATCAATATTACTTTGTATCTCGGGTGAAAAAAGGAACGGTCTTACGATCCTCAGATCTTCCGGAGTGGTTACATCCCAGGCAATTTCCTTGCTGCAGCTAAAACATTTAATAAAAACATCGATACCTAATTTACTTTTTGCTTTCTTACATATTTTGCACAGCCTGGTCGAATTATATTTTATTTTATCCGGCGACTTTTTTGAAAGATATTTTATGCTCTCAACGCATTCTGCAATATTCCCCGCACCGGAATTTTTATTAAAAACAGATATATTCCCGCATTTATCGCAATGAAACGAAACGGTCATTTGCGGCCTTACAACGGTATAGCACATTGCCGCCGGGGCTTTAACCTCCTGGGGCTCCCTTTTTAGATCACTCAATTGGCCCAACAGTTTATCCTTAGGCTGTTTCTCCGCCTTCGCCGCTCCGGCAAAAGAAAAACAGAAAATAACGCTCAATATTCCGGCCAGTGCTTTCGAAAATCTATTTAAATAGCGCATTGTTTATCCCCCGCACGTGTATATTAATAGCATCAAACAAAAACGTCAACCTTTATAGTTTCAATAGCCCTCCCCTTGACACCACTTTGGATAAAATGATATTATTAGCACTCAAGAGGTTAGACTGCTAATGATAATCCATAAAATAGAATTAGACGATAGAAAGAAGAAAATACTGGAAGCCATTGTCCGGGATTATCTGCATACTGCGGAACCGGTAAGCTCCCGTAATATCTGGCGCGCCTACATGGACGAACTCTCCCCTGCCACTATTCGAAATGAAATGGCCGATCTTGAAGCTATGGGATTGATCATGCAGCCGCATACTTCCGCCGGCCGCATCCCTACCGACCAAGGCTATAGATATTATGTAAACAATTTAATGAAATTGCGCCAGCTTACTTCAAAGGAAACCGGAATAATCGATGATGGGCTGAAAAGGATCAATCATGATATTGAAGACGCCCTGCACAACACTTTGAAGGTTCTGTCACAATTACTTGAATACGCCTCCGTTGTTGCTACATTGAACAACAAAACCAGGCTCTATTCGACCGGATTTTCTCATATGCTCAAGCAGCCTGAATTTTCGGATATGAAATATACCCAGCGGGTCATGGAAACAATTGAGGAAGAGGATCTAATGGTAGATATCGTCCGCGAATATACGACCGAAAAAGGGGTCACAATAAGGATCGGTTCAGAAAATACCTTTAAAGAGATCAAAGACTGCAGCGTAGTTATGAGCTCGTATGAAATAAAAGATGTCGCTTCCGGCGGTATCGGCGTCATCGGCCCGACCAGAATGAGCTACGCCAGAACCGCAGGGATCCTTGAGGCTATATCAAGACAGTTGGAATCTTTCATGGAGGATGATCCAAATGAGTGAGGAAATCAAAGAAATTATTGAAGATTTACCACAAGAAGAAAAGAGTGAAATAGACCTTTTAAAAGAAGCGCTTGATGAAAACAAGAACAGGCTGCTTAGGACCCTTGCCGATTTTGATAACTTCAAAAAGAGGGTCCAACTGGACAAAGCGCAATTCATCCAATTCGCCAATGAGACATTGATAACCGAGCTCCTTCCCGTTCTCGACGGTTTTTCAAGAGCAATGGAATCCGCATCAAATTCAAAAGCGGAAGAAGATATTAGAAAAGGATTGGCATTAATTAAAAAACAATTCGAAGATACTTTAATTAAACATGGTGTGAAAGAAATTGCTTCACTTGGCCTTCCTTATGATCCGAATATACACGAAGCAATAATGCAAAAGGAAGACAAAGGGCCTGCGGGAGTAATTCTTGAGGAGATGCAAAAGGGATACGCTTTGAATGGAAGGGTTATTCGACCATCTATGGTTATAGTGTCCAAGAAATCCGAAATTCGAAGTCCGAAACCCTAAACAAATCCGAAATTCGAATATTAAAAATATTCTTTAGAATTTTGATATTTGAATTTGTTTAGTATTTAGTTATTAGTATTTAGATTTTAAATAAATGAGGAGGAAAGAAAAATGGCACAAGAAAAGATCATTGGTATCGATTTGGGAACAACTAACAGCTGCGTAGCAGTAATGATGGGAGGAGAATCGACCGTCATCCCAAGCGCCGAGGGAGGAAGGACTACACCATCGGTAGTGTCCTTCATGAAAGACGGATCAAAAACCGTCGGACAGGTGGCAAAGAGACAAGCTATCACGAATCCCGAGCATACAATAGCTTCGATCAAGCGCTTTATGGGAAGAAGGCATGATGAAGTAAACGAAGAATTAAAATATGTCCCCTATAAAGTGGTAAAAGGGAGCAAAGGCGAAGCCAGCGTCAATATCGACGGAAAAGAATATTCACCTCCGGAGATCTCGGCCATGATCCTTCAAAAGATGAAGCAATCCGCGGAAGCTTTTCTCGGAGAAACTGTAAAGAAAGCAGTTATTACCGTTCCCGCCTATTTTAACGACAGCCAGCGCCAGGCGACAAAAGATGCCGGCACGATCGCCGGGCTCGAGGTCGTTCGGATCATTAATGAGCCGACCGCCGCATCGCTTGCCTACGGCATGGATAAAAAGAAGAACGAAAAGATCGCGATCTATGACCTTGGGGGCGGAACTTTTGATATCTCTATTCTTGAAATTGGGGACGGCGTATTCGAAGTTAAATCCACAAATGGAGACACGCACTTAGGCGGAGATGATTTTGATCATAAGATCATTAAATGGCTCCTGGATGAATTCAAAAAAGACCAGGGGATCGATCTTGGAAAAGATAGGATGGCAATGCAGCGCCTTAAAGAAGCGGCTGAAAAAGCAAAATGCGAATTATCGACCGCCTCGGAAACAGAGATCAACCTTCCTTTTATTACCGCAGACCAGAGCGGACCAAAACATTTGGTATTAAAATTAACACGGGCAAAACTTGATCAGCTCTGCGAAGATCTAGTCGAAAGATCCCTTATCCCCTGCAAACAGGCACTTTCCGATGCCGGCCTCGCCGCCAACCAGATCGATGAAGTGATCCTTGTCGGCGGACAGACCCGCATGTTAAAAGTCCAGGAAGCAGTTAAAAAGTTTTTTGGCAAAGAGCCGCATCAGGGGGTAAATCCCGATGAGGTCGTTGCGATCGGCGCGGCGATCCAAGGCGGAATTTTGGCAGGAGAAGTTAAAGACCTTGTCCTTCTCGATGTTACCCCCCTAACGCTTGGGATCGAAACATTGGGAAGCATTATGACCCCATTGATCGAAAAGAATATGACCATCCCGACTTCTAAAAGCCAGGTCTTCTCGACCGCGGCGGATGGACAAACTTCGGTTGAGATCCATGTCCTTCAGGGAGAGCGCTCCATGGCCGCGGATAACCGCTCGCTCGGCAGGTTTCATTTAGATGGCATTCCGCCGGCACCAAGAGGCATCCCTCAAGTTGAAGTCACCTTTGATATTGATGCGAACGGAATATTGAACGTTAAAGCAAAAGATAAAGGGACCAACAAAGAACAAAAGATCACGATCACCGCATCTTCGGGCTTATCAAAAGAAGAAATTGAAAAGATGAAAAAAGCGGCCGAAGCTTCCGAAGCGGATGATAAGAAAAAAAGAGAAGAAGTCGAGGTCCGCAATCAGGCAGACGCCCTCGCCTATACCGCTGAAAAAACCTTAAAAGATGCAGGCGAAAAGATCGACAAAGAAAGCAAAGAAAAAGTAGAAAAACAGATCGCAGAGGTTAAAAAGGCGCTTGCCGGGACAGATACGGCCGTCATAAAACAGGCATTGGATGCCCTTCAAAAAGAAGTTTATGAAATGTCGGCCAAGCTCTATAAAGATGCGGAAGCAGCTAATCCGCAAGCAGAAAATAACCCTCAACCCGGCGCAACCGGCGAAGAAAAGACCGTTGATGTCGAGCATGAAGTAAAAGAAGATAAATGAGCCGGGATTTTTACGAAACCCTTGGAGTAGGTAAAAATGCTTCGCAAGATGAAATAAAGCGGGCATATCGCAGCCTTGCCAGGAAATACCATCCGGACGTCAACAAAGAATCCGGAGCTGCCGATAAATTTAAAGAGATCAATTCCGCTTATCAGACCCTCTCCGAACCCGGGAAACGATCTCAATACGATAATTTTGGTCATACGGAAGGCGGCGCGGGCGGCGGGTTTGATTTTAGCGGAGGCAGAGGCGGTTTCCAGGGATTTGAAGGATTTGGAGAATTTTCCGATCTTTTTGATACTTTTTTTGGCGGGCAAAGAGGAAGACAAAAACAGGGACCCGCACGCGGCGAAGATCTTAGGGTCGATCTATCGATCACCCTTGAAGAAGCAAATGAAGGGATAGAAAAAGAAATTGAGATCCTGCATTTTGTTGCCTGCAGCGCATGCAAAGGAAGCGGCAGCAAGCCTGGGACATCCCCTACTCGCTGCAGCACCTGCGGCGGCAGCGGACACGTCCAAAAGGTCCAACGAACCATTTTAGGAAATATGGCGCAGCTCTATCCTTGCAGCGCCTGTTCGGGAGCCGGAGAAATAATTACGTCTCCCTGCGCAAGCTGCAAAGGGACCGGGAAAGAAAAAAAGAAACATACCATAAAAGTAAAAGTTCCGCCGGGAATTGATTCGGATTCAAGGTTGCGGGTAAACGGAGCGGGAAATAACGGAAATAAAGGCGGACCGCCCGGCGATCTTTATGTTTTCATTAATGTTAAACCGCACCCGAACTTAATGCGCGATGGAGAGAATCTGCATTCCAAGTCTCAAATTACTTTTATTCAAGCAATTCTGGGAGATACAATAAAGATCCCGACCATTGATGGCGAAACTACTCTAAACATCCCACCCGGAACGCAGCCAAACTCAAATTTCAGGCTTAAAGGAAAAGGGATGCATTTCCTGAACAAAAGGGACCGCGGCGACCAATATGTGCTGGTCGAAATAAAAATACCATCTAAAATAAGCAAGCAGCAGGAAGAACTTTTAAAGAAATTTAATAATGCCTAGAATATTTGTTCCCATTGATAATTTTCCCAATATTCATGGATCTGATGCCCACTATGTTAAAGATGTATTAAGATGCGGCGTTGAGGACGAGATAACCATTCTTGACGGCAGCGGAAAAGTCTTCAGGGCAAAGATCGCGGAAATCGGAAAAGATATTGTTAAATGCCAAATTATTGAAGAAATTATTAATGATACTGAGCCCCACACAAAGATCACTCTCGCGCAAGCGCTCCCTAAAAGCAAAAAAATGGACCTGATCGTTGAGAAATGCACCGAGCTCGGGGTCTCTAAAATAATCCCGATGTTAACCGAGCGCTGTATTTCCAGAGATATTAATCTTGAACGGATAAATAAAATTGCTAAGTCCTCCGCCCAGCAATCAGGCCGGGCGATCATCCCTGAAATATCGCCTTTAACAAATTTCCAGGAAGTAATAAAACTTAAAAACACTTATGATCTGGCATTGATCCCATGGGAGCTTGAAAAAAAGACGACTTTAAAAGATCTGTTAAAAAAGAGCAAGCAACCTAAAAATATTTTGGTTTTGATCGGTCCTGAAGGCGGATTTTCTCAAACAGAAATAAAATTGGGTACAAACGCAGGTTTTTTCACGGTTAGCTTAGGAAATAGGATCTTACGGACCGAAACCGCCGGAATATCAATTCTTTCCTCAATCTTATACGAATTCGAATAGTCTTTTAGGTCAATTCGTGATTGTTTTATATTGAATAAATAATTTGTGATAATTCGGGAATAATTAATTAGTGAATAACACCAAAAAAAGAGGAGGGCCTCTCCTCTAAAGTATCCAAGTTCTCTTTAAAGTATCAGGCCCTCTCTCTTTTATAATACGAAAGGTTGGCTGACCGAAATGGTTAAGCCTTTTGCCGAACGTTTACCGGTTCCGGTTCCCGCTCTAACAACGCCATAACCGATTTCAAGTGCAGTTTTTCCTAATCCTAAACCCAAGTCTCCCATGATGCCATAATATACTTGGCCACCATAAGTACCTGTGGTTTTTCCGGTCCCATAAAGAGCGTAGTTTACACCACCTCCAATATAGGAATCAACACCACCGAGTAGTGCTGCTGGCAACATGATAACTCCGTCAACATAGAGTGGAAGGGCATAGATCTTTTTATCATAATTATCTTTCCCATAGAATCCACCTAAGCCAACTTTATATTTCACTGCGTCAGCAGACAATCCAACCCAAGTTCCAAAAGCCATAGGATCACTAAATACTAGATCCATTCTGACTCCCATCGCTCCAGAAGCAGGTCCTTTACCATTGTAAAGGTATGTTCCAGAGATGTCGCTATTCAATCCCCATCCGAATGCCCCAGCTGACGTGGTCTTAACTGGAGTTGGGATCGGAGCAACTGGTCTTGGTGCTGGGATCGGCGCAACAGGTGCAATCGGTGCAACTGGGCGCGGGGCCACTTTCTTTGGAGCTACTTTTTTAGGTGCAGCTTTCTTCACTACTTTCTTTTTCGTGACAACTTTTTTAGTTGCCGCATCAGCAGTGTACGCTACTCCCAAAAGCAGTCCACAAACAACAAACAATGCAATTAATTTCTTCATTATATTTTTCACCCCCTTTTTATGATTGAATTATATCAATACTCAGTCTTTTGTCAACAACTTATTTTAAAATATTTCCCTTCGATAACCCAG
>Ga0172379_10008271_pt1 | contig 13162 bp, 46 predicted proteins | sample GrowelOW334metaG_FD_119756 | JGI IMG/M metagenome (GOLD analysis project Ga0172379, IMG submission 119756) | Groundwater microbial communities from an aquifer near a municipal landfill in Southern Ontario, Canada - Groundwater well OW334 metaG | ecosystem: Environmental > Aquatic > Deep... | reverse complement strand
GACCAGGAATGATCTTTCTTTGGGATCCGCCTGAGGAACCAATTGGCACGTTGATGGCCATCTCGTGCACGAGTGTTGGAAATTCTGTCACGATTCACTTCATGATAGTCGACCATGAATTCAATACCATGTACTTGACCGAGAGTCGCGGTCACGAAGACGAGAACTTAGACGGATTAAATCTGATATGGCAGCCATAAAACCACTAGAAAGTATGTCCACTATGCAAGGGACAGGCGCGCCGACTTATTTCCTCAGAGAAGAAATCCGCCCGGGCGATGCATGCATCCGTCCCGGAGATTCCTTCTCCGGAGAAGGAATCTGGCTTGTCATCCACGTTGAACGCCCGGGTAATATGTCGATGTGGACATCAATGATGGAAATCACGTATCTGACGAGCGCCAAAGATCCTAGATCGATCGTGAAAACGATGGGTTATTCAAATGAGAAACACTCCATCGATTATTGGATCATTGTGCGGTGACAAATGTCCACAGAAATGATCTCCTTCCAGGAGACTTGATCATCACCGACTTCGATGAGTTCTGGATGGTATTGGCAGTAGAGAAGGTGCACAGAGTGGCTGCCTTTTTATCTAATTCCAACACGAAGTTGACATTCATCATGCAGGGAAGTCACGCCACTTTCTCCGAAGGAATCATCTATATTTCAGACCCGTTGAAATGTCTTGTCAGTGAAACTTACCACGTGGTGGCGCATTCGAAGCCCACCGAGTAATACACGTGCAATAGAGGCCCTCATGTGTCAAGAGAATGAAAAGTGACGTCGGGCTTAGCTCTTCTCGTCTTATTCATGGTTGATTATAATCCTCGCGAACGCCATGAGGATTTGACCCCGACACACAATCCTCAGTCGAGGCCCCGACGCTTCCGGTGATGTCCACCTGTCGGTGAGTGTTGCACCACATTCACTGCGGTGCAACCCATTGCACAGAAATGGTACGATGTAGAGGTCTAAGTGATATGAAAACATCACAATTGGTTCCCGGAATCGCCTTCATCGATGAAAAGTGCACGTGGATTATCGTGTCAGTTTCTGATGCTGACAGGCACGGGTTCACTCGTGTTATGATTCTCTCTGTCATTTCTGATTGTTCTCCTCCCTGGAGAACATTCTCATTTGAATGGCAGAAGAATTCTCCTCATCCCTTCTCTGACGCGCCAATCATGTTTGATCCCAGATGAAGATGAAAGACTTGAAACCTGGAATGGTCTTCATCAACAATCTCGGGCACGCGACCATGATCGTTTACGTTTCTTCTCGGTCGGCTCCCGTCGTTAAGATTGGATATTTGTATGCGGGTATTAACTCAGGTCACGCGACATTGTCGTCCTTTCATATCGATGCCGATGAAGATCTCTTTGATGATTACATTTTGACATGAAGACCAAAAATTTGAAACCTGGAATGGTCTTCATCAGCTTCGAGTGCGAGTGTGTGACCATGATCGTGTATGTTTTTTCTCAATCGGCTCCCGTCATCGAGGTCGGGTATATACACCTGTGCGCCGACATGCCGAATCATCCAATCATGACGAACTTTCATGCTGAAGCCGATGATGACGTCTTTGCCGATGATGACTTAGCATGAGAGCCGAGAATGTTAGACCCGGGACCATGTGGGAAGCAACCTCCATGAACGTGTCCTATTTCGTTTTTGCTGTCTCCACCCGCGAAGATGATTTGTTCTTGTCCGATGGCATCCTGGTCTTCGACATTCTTTGTGTATATGAAGGCTCAAAAATAGACTTCCATAAGTTCTATTTCAAACCTCACGACAATGTGTTCTCTAATAACTGGTGCAGGCGAATTGGATGAAGAATCTTGAAGGTCAAGATTTTGTGATACGAGGATCTGATCTCCGGCCCGGGATGTGTTTCAGGTCTGATTATTTGAATGTTGTTCCCGCACCGGTGTATATCGTCGTCTCTGTCCAACGAGATTCGAATAATCCCAAACGTATCTGTGCATCGTTGTTTCGTTCAAATCCTCCTGGATTTGTGTATGAATTACATCTCGACACTGAACTCGCATTTAGTTCGCGATATGACACGAGGATAGGATGACCTGGCGCACATCAGACATTCATCCAGGAATGTACTTTTCGAACGATTGGGGAATGTGGCTTGTTGTTGGAATTCACGGGGAACATGAAGATTTCAAAACACTGACGTTCTTGGTGACACCGGTCGAATGAATAAAATCATTTTGAGTTCCACCATTGTGATGCAAACATCCGTGACAGGCGAAATCGTATTCCCATCGGTCTATACGAGGCTCGGATGACTTGTCGAGGATCTGATCTCCGGCCCGGGATGTGTTACGTTGATGAATCACGTGGAATTTGGTTCATCATCGGAGTGTATGCACATGATGACAAAAATTACAGGAACGTCACGTTCTTTAGGAAGATTGAATCATACACGTATCTCGCGACACATGTATTCAGCATGTATGATTCAATCTTCCCCACGACCTTTACGAGGATCGGATGATCTGGCTTGCATCAGCTCTTCGACCCGGAATGCACTTCATCAGTGACACTAGATCATGGTTCGTCATCGAAGTTCACCTCAAAAGTGATGACATCACCGTGACATTCTTATTGACTTCATTTGATGTTTTCAATTCACGTGTAAAAAACACACTCATACTGCAAAAATTCTTGGACGATGAGATCGTCTTCCCGTCGAATTTTACGAGGATAGGATGACCTATCGAGTGTCACAACTTCGTCCTGGAATGTGTTTCGTTGACGATGTTTTTGGCTATTGGTACATCGTCGGAATTCACAAAGAAGATGACGAAAATTATAGAACTATAACGCTCTTGGTACACCCCGCGTCGCGAATTCCGTACGTTACTGCCTTTATTGAACACAAACACAGCAACATATTCTCTTCGCAGGTGTTTCAAAGACTCTGATGAAACATAGTCTCGTTAACGCACACGACCTGAAACCTGGGATGTTGTTCGTGTCAACGCCTCATTTCTGGCTATATCTCGTCATTGCCACGTATTCAACAGCATACAGCCAAGTCAACGGGACAAACATTTGTTTTCTCATCACGTCACGTGATGGATCGTCATGGTTGTCAAACGAATTTCATCCCATGTGGTCGCAACCCACACCGTCACCGATTTTATCGACATTGCCGTTGATGAAGAGGCTTGCATGAAAGCGAATCAAATCAAGCCGGGAATGTATTTCTTGTCGCCATGGGAAACGTTCCTTGTCATCGGTGTTCAAATTGAAGGCACTTACACTAACTTGACATTCTTAACACAAGGTAACGCATATAGCAGTCGTATTTTGTGTTCGTATGTAAAATCTGACAGCCAGCCGTTTACGTTTACTACGGACACTCAAAGGGTTGATGTATGAATAACGTAGGCATTTCTCCTCATGATTTGAAACCTGGGATGATCTTTTTCGTACCCAAGGAATATGGAGGAGACGTTGAACTTATTGTTTCCGTGGTTCATAATCTTCAAGACTCTTCGACCATTGTCAACATTTTTCACTGCAAAACGGTGACCAACGTTTTTGAATACCACGAAAACCTATTTTGCAGATTGTATATGAGACGCTACACATACTACACAGACACGCGCGAAGGCATGATGTTATACAGGGGCGAATGGGAACATGTCCGAGCTTAAGTCATCCAATTCATTCGCTGCCGCTAATCTGAAACCAGGCGTTTGTTTCAAAATGCGCGCGAGAAATTACACATGTTTTGCAGTCGGCGTCGATCTTTCTGTTCACGATAAAATTAATGTGATGTGGATTATCCTAACCGATCGAAATTTCATGATCAGACAACAACGATATGACAAAGACGAAATGTTGTTCATCGAATGTTGGGAGAGATTGAATTGAAACGCGTGGTACTCTTACCTTCAAGTTTAGGTGAAAGGTACATCACGTATCGCTTCGGAGAGCTTAAACCCGGGATGTTGTTCGTCGGGTTTAGGTACAGTTACCTTGTCATCAGCCGGCACCACAATCGTCTCACGCTCTTATGCACCATGCCTGGGACTGCGACATTCATCGATGAAATTTATGATACATTAAATGCCATTGTTTTCGATGGTCACTTTGAAGTGTTCCAACATGAAATATCAAATGGGAACTGACATCGTTGCGAAAGACATTCGACCGGGAATGGCGTTTGTCAGATCGGATATGAGTTGGTTGTGCATCGCGATGGAGATCGGCATTGACGGTCGTGTTTGGCTCACGTGGTTGGCGTGCAATTCATCTAAAGAGTATGATATAATCATACCAGGTTACGGTTTTCTACCCAATTACCACGCTTTTCACGAAAGTTATCACGTATTGTGTCAGACATCACCGACCACACGATCAAGGACATCCGACCCGGACAGCTCTTCGTCGACTTTGCGTCAGAAACGTGGTGGTTGATATTGTCGATCGTCCCTCCGACAACAGACGATCGACAACACGATGACCATCGCCATAACATCACGATGTTACGTGTCGCCTATGGCGTGATGGCATTATGCACCTACGATTTCTTAAAAGATTCTTCTGCTGTGTTCACCCGCCAAGTTGTCATGATTGACCCGTGAACTATTCGCGATGAAATATCTCATCGATGATGTTCGACCTGGCGACGCATTTATCGATGCAAATCGATGTGACATGTGGTTGATACTCTCGATAGTCCAAAAAATTCGCGGCATTTATGATGTGACGATCATGTACAATAATAACGTGAGTTCACACGTGTCGATCGCTACATACAGATTGACAAGTCAATCAGAAATTTTTTGGAATAACGTGGAAAAGTTTGTGTCGTCATGAAAGCGGAACAATTGCGACCTGGGATGGTGTTTATCATCTCGCGTGGTGGAGAATCTTTGACTGAGATGATCATTTCGAACGTGGACGATCATTACTACGACAACGTAAACCTACTCGTCCTCGTCATTGATCATGTGAGGTGTCATTCTTATGTACGTGAGTTTGTGTTCGCTCGTGAAAGAGAAGTCTTCAAAGAATGGAGAACGCTTGCATGACATTCTACAATCGAGACATCAGGCCAGGAATGGTGTTCGCGTTTCACTATGATAATAGTCGACTGACAGCGGTGAATACGTTTATCGTGTTGTCTGTCGAACAAAACATGCTCGGTGGCATCACATTTCGATATATCTCTGTTGACGATTCGGTATGTTCTTTCGTTCGAACGGTGAATGTGGCTGTTAATGGAAATTTCTTCTCAGGTCACGGATGGTGGAGACTCGCATGAGTTGTACTTTGGCACGTGATATTCGACCTGGAATGATCTTTCGTTATAACGCGCCCCACTTCGACGAAGACGAATTCGAAGAAATAAGACTCGTGATTGGCATCACCATGAATGCTGACGATATCGTACGTATGACAACTCTTAGTCATTGTACGAATGAAACACGTGTCAGAGTGTTCGATTATTCTTATGACGTCAACGATGAACTATTCGAAAGTCCATGGACAAGACTGTTATGAAGATGTCAGATATCAGGCCCGGAATGGCGTTCATGTCCGTTGCCGATGAAGTTGATTTGGTCATTGCTGTCCGTCAAGACGGTCGAGATTTTTGGATCACGGTTGTAACCGATCGATATTCAAAATCAAGAATCCTGTCGTGGACTGCGGCAATGTCTTACGAAGTGTACAGAAATTGGTATAGTCTTCACGAATGAAAGCCGATAAGCTCAGACCCGGGATGATGTTTTGTATACCTTGTAACATTACCATCTTCATCATTGCCGTGGCCATCGACGACAGAACAGACAATGTTCGAATCACGAGTGTCTACACAAACTACAGCAAATATTCAATAACATGCCGCACATTTCGACGACACGAAGACATCTACGTAAGTTGGACGAGTGTAGGATGATTGCATCAGCCATCAAACCCGGGATGGTGTTCGTGTGGATCGACAAAGATCCCTACAACTGTGAAATACGCATGGTCATTGCGATCACAAAAGATGCCGGTTCGGATTTGATGACTGACAATATGAACATTACGTTTTTCTCAACTTTACATCAACGCGTCTATGTTTTTTCGTATTGCTATGATCATAATGAAGAAGTGTTTTTTCATCCAGAATGGAAACAAACATTGTAATGCACAACGCGTTGAGTATCATTCCTGGCGATGTGTATGTCAACGTGAATGGGCGAGTGACGTGCATCTTTCTGTCAAAAGAATATACGAACTACGTCGACATGGGTGATCGTTACAAGTTCACGCTTATGATGGTGTTGAAAGACGGTCGACTTCTCATCAACGCCTGGGATGGTTACAGACCTGAGGATTGCGTCTTCGATAATGGATGGAAGAAGTTGTAGATGACGCGCCGAATTCACAAAGGAATGCACACTAAACCTGGTGATGCGTTCCTCTACAATCAGCGTTTCAATTGGGTGTATGTTTTAATCGTAGCAAAAGTCGCACATAATGACAAACAGTTTGATTATGATGTTGTCATCATGACGTCGTATCATAGTGCAAGGATTGAAAAATGGTGTGGGATCGGCGAAGAGGGTGTCATCCTCGACCAATCATTTCGAAAGTTGTGAAAGTGTATCATTCACAGTGATACAATGGAATTGTAATGGATTTGCCTTTGATGAGAGACATTCGGCCCGGGATGGTGTTTTTTCATCCGGGCGCGGGCGACGGTCTCAGAAGCGAAACACCAGAAGTGATAATTGTCATGTTCGTCAGCGATTTGAATCAGCACATGCTCATTGACGTGTCTTTTTTCGTCGCGAGGAGGAACAACAAACCGTGCATCATCAAATGGCACGGCCAAGCGCCAAACGAGCCTATGTTCTTGCATCCTTGGGTGAGAATCATATGATCATGAAGGACATGTGTCCGGGCATGACTTTTATGATTAGAATGCAAAAGCACGACCTGACTGATGTACTGATGATTATCAGTGTTGAACCTACTATCTCTCCTCTTTTGTCAGAAGAACAATACACATCTATCACGTTTTTCGTAGTTAACAACTATGATATTCAGTGTCATGTCGATTCTTTGTATCGCCTCAACACGTTTGATTTCATCCCGCACTGGGAACGTATCTTGTGATTCCCCCTCCGATCAAGATAAAGAATCTCAAGCCTGGAATGATGTTCATACGTCTGGGAATGAGCGTCCTCGTTGTCAGCATATTTTATCCCACTTGTAGCACGTGCCACGTGATCACTATCGTCGCCTCGGATGAGGTTGATGAGGATGCAAGATCAAGAGTTCACGATTGGGGCCCTTGTGAAAAAGAACTGTACGCGTTCCAAGGTGGCGCGTGGACAAGGCTAACGTGAAGTCTGATTCACAAATCTCTCGAGACCCGCCGACTGTGAGCATCGCTCTTCGAGACTTGTTGCCTGGCATGATGTTCTACTTTACGGGACACGACAACAGATCTCCAGGTGTCGTGTGTTCATTTGTCATCGGAAAGTATGAATCAGCCAGCAAACGTCCTGCTAAGACGTATGATGTCATATTCCTCACTACGGATGACGACAAGAGTTTCATCGAAGTCGTAAGAGACTTTTATGCAACTGATCGATTTTTCGGCAGCCCTTGGTCAAGAATCAAATGACTGGCACTGAAATCAAGTTCAAAAATCTGAAGCCCGGGCATGCGTATCGTTATTGCCTCGATACGGAATCACCTCTTACAGTGTGTTACTTCGTTGTAAGCGTTATTCATGATGATTTATCCTGCAAATGTGATGTTTCGGTAGTAATTTTCAATAGTCAATATGAAACACCCGCATTCGCGTTATGGTCCAACAAAGAGTGGGATGATTTGGCATTCGGCGTAGGCTGGGAGGTGTTGTGAAGATTACTCGAATCACCCCCGGAAACGTCTTCATTTCAAAGACGTCGAAGACAAGCTACTTCATTGTGAGTAATGTTTCATCGTCTGAGAACGCTTGTCGATCGATCACGGTTTTACGTGTCAACCATGAAAATTGTACCTCAAGATACATGAAGTGGGGCGGGATGTTAAACACAATCACAGTTTTTGAATATGACGATTGGATCGTGTTGTGATTGCTGAACAGATGAGGCCCGGAATGGCTTTCATGAGTGTGCACCTCAACGAATTTATCACGTATTTCATCGTCGGTGTTAGCCATTTTGGCGGCGAACGCGGTACACGTGTTAATTTCATCAGAGCAGCATCATTAGACATTCCGGGAACAGGCGAATGGACACTGTGCCATAGCGATGAAGTATTCCCAGAATCAACTTGGACGTTATTATGATTGCTGAACAGATGAGGCCTGGAATGGCTTTCATACGTGTGCGCCCCACAGAATTTTTCATATATTTCATCGTCGGCGTTCGGCGGGGCGGCGGAGGGGGCGCTGGCCGTCGCGATCACGGTACGATGATGATGCACGTTGATTTCATCAGAATGTCATCGTTGGTTAACGTTCCGTTTATAGGTGAATGGACACTGTGTCATAGTAACACAATGTTTTCAGAATCTGGTTGGGAATTGATGTGATGTACGTAAAAAACCTGAAACCTGGGATGATGTTTTCACATGGTTTTGCTAAAATTGTATACATGGTGATTTCGATTGTCAACATCACGCAAAAGTTTGAAAAGATCTCAAATTTTCATGTCGTCGTGTTGACAATGAATAGTGACAAGTCGGACATTACGTCGTTCAACACAGAAGACATTGTCATGTTCAATACGGGTTGGTGTGCATGGCACGACTGACGTACAACGATTATGATGATTTTAGCCATAGCCATTTTAACAATCCCGATATAGTTCAATCACACATTCACGCGACCGACCTAAGACCGGGAATGTCATTTCGCACGCTCCCAGGAGTGTTGTACTTTGTGATTTCTGTGCGTCATCTTGATTTACGCACGATTGCTTCTACAATGATCATAATCACCGGTGACGAAAACGAAAGAATGTTCAGAATTTCAAACGTGACATTCGATATCGATCGGATCTTGTTTCCCGATTGGACAAGAATTCATGAATCAAACTGATCTAAAAATCAGAGGTGCTGACTTTCGTCCAGGCAGTGCGATGACGAACGGATCAAAGATCGAATTCGTCTTGAGCGTCGAAGAGGAACCAAACGGGACGATGATCATGTCTTACATTGTTGTCAACAATGATGGAACGTTTCATTTTTATGAAGGCGTCATCGCTCACTGTGATGCGTATTACTATGAATGCTCGCGCGGTTGGCACGAGCTTTAATGACACATGTGAAAGTGTCCGAGACAATGTGATATGATGAAGTCAAGCCTTGACATTCATGCAAGAGACATGCGACCCGGAACATATATGATCAGTGGGCGCATGACATATTTTATCGTATCCGTTGTTCAACATGAAGAAAATCTGTTGATGACAATTCTAAAGACTTCGCCCAATGAAACTGGAATATTCCAGACTTCCTCACGACCCGAACAATTGTGGATTCACACGGGTGTAATCATAATCCCAGCGTGATTTTGATATGTCTAATATGAAAGTAATGTTGGCGTCCGAAATCCGGCCGGGCATGATGTTCATCATGAAGTCGAACACAAAGTATACTCGTATATACTTTGTCATTAGCGCCTATTCAGTCGCGAAGAAGATGCCAAACACGGGTACACTGACGTCAATCACGTGTTTGAGACTGCACGATGGAAATTGTGACACACGTTTGACAGGATTCTTCACAGAAGAATGGGCTTCGGATCGTCCTTGGATTCACATATATGCATGCGACAAGATCATTGAGTGAGTTCGAACATGAAAGTGTTGGCGAGCGACGTCAAGCCTGGGATGGCATCTATAGATCGTAACGGCCGTGCATTTTTTGTCGTTGCTGTCGCGCGCCAATCGGATACAACGACAAAGGTCACATTCATTGCGACTCACATTTCAAGTCAAGGACCAGCTATACATACGTACAATTTTTACCATAACGAGGCTTTCTTTCATGAGGACGAGGATTTGCTGTGAACGTTCCGTTAATCTTGTCAAAAGACGTCAGGCCTGGGATGGCATCGCTCGATTCTCAAGGTGACATCATCTTCGTCGTGTCAACCACGAAGGAAAAGAACGATTCCATACGTGTGACGTTTCTCATTTTGTGGAATCCGGAACGGGGTGATGATCCGTTGGAATTGAGGTCGTATACTTGTCATCGTCTTCATGCTTTCTTCAACAACGATCCGTCTAACAAAGAACTCATCTTGTGAAAAAGGGTATACTTGCGAAAGACATCAAGCCCGGGATGATGAGTCTGATGACGACGACCTCTGGCGCGATGAAGGGATATTTCGTCGTATCGGTCATCATTGATATGAACATTGTCACGTTGTCATATATCATTATTGATGACTTTAGTGGCCTTCACATGTCTCCACGATTCATGACCACAACATACTTTGCTGGCGAACAGTTTTTCGGGTACGAGAACGAAGTTGTATTATGAGCAATCATACGATCGCAACAAACGTTTGTGATATCGTACCAGGCATATTCGTTTATAACGAACACGACGGAGTCGTCACATTTATTGATACGGTCATTGCCGTCGATGAACTCGTAGATGAAGGGTTTCGAAGAATCATTGTGTTGGAGATTCAAATCGATCATAATCATATGACCACATCGACAAAATTGAACACGTATACATGGCGTGCAGACAAAAAATTCTGGGATGATGGTCATATCATATTTCCGGATTCAAAGTGACATCTATTATTGATGATGTTTGTCCCATTTTGTCAAGTCACACCTCTGTGGTCCCGGGAATGGTGTACATCGAAAAATGTCGAGGTGGATTCCATACATTGGTATTTGTTATTGCTGTTACGGCATGCTCGCTAAGTGTTAACACAAGTGCCATTATCATACATGCACTGTGTATCGATGGTCCCGAGATCTTGTTCACATCGTGGCAACAAGACGATTCACAATCACAAGACGCCTATTTTAAACCTGAAAAGATGGTGTTATACGACCCTCGTGTGTCACATGAATAATCGTGACATTCTTGATTGGGATATAATCATCACATTATGTTGGTAAATCAAATGAGGCCCGGGTGCATCGTTGGATTTTTGGATCGTCCGAGGTATCAAGGTGAAATTTTTTATGTCACGAATTTAATCATTGCAATCATGGCGACAGGAAGGTTCGTGGACAACGATAAAACCGAACAATTGATGTATGTGCAATACGTTTCGTACGACCCTCTTCGAGGTTTGGACATTTACTATATCCTCACAGGAGAACGCTCAACATTTTTGCCAAGTGACGACAACATTGATGTGTTATTCAATCCTATAGAATGATCGATTCTTTATGATCTGCCAAAGTGAATTTGACATGAATTTGGCATATAATAGGTAAAATGAAGGCTTTTCCTACGTACCAACGTATTGATTCTTTGACCTTGACGTCATATTGTACCTTCACGGGTACAGGAATCGACAGGAAAGTCTTCTCATTCGCACTGGACAGGAAAGAGCTCGAGCGAGTCACACTCCCAGTTGAAACGTTTGAAAAAACGGAATGAAACCTCTCGAGATAGGTCAAGAGGTTTGCGGACATCAGGTCGTACCGGGTATGGTCGGGTGGTGGTGGGATCTGTCGGTGATGTTCGTCGTGTCGGTAGAAAAACACCCGACACGTCATGATTGTGTCATGATCAATGTTATTCGCGTTTACGAACCCAAATCGTCAAGAGGAACGATTATCGATCGTTTGTTGCTCCACAACACATGTACAATGTTTCGAGTGGGACAATTGATGTATGTACCATGAAATGTGACCTTCGGAAATTGCGGCCAGGTGACATGTATGGGTTCGATTCGAATTTCTTTGCACTCGTAATTTCACTACGTGAGTATGATGACGATAAAATTTCGTTGAGCGTGTTGGTGCAAAGTTTCGATTACGAAAACATCCTAACGACAAAATTTTATGTCACTGAACACTGTTACTACAAATTTCACCCTTCGTGGATCTGGCAGTTCGATGACGGCGGGCGACATCAGACCCGGTGACATGTATAGGTTGATCAACTTCAACGCGCCGATGGCTTTTGTTATCTCCACAGAGAAAAGCAAAACGCATCATGATAACGTCATAGTGACTGTGATGGCCCTCGTCTATGGCAAGTTACGCTTCATGAACATAAGTTACGAATCATCAACAATGATTTCTTCATTGGTGAAACTTTCTGTGTAAAGTGCCTCTTAAAAGAGGTAAAATTGATTCCTCAAATGAAGATGGTGACATGTGGTCGACCATCAAAGAAACCCTTGAACACTGAGAATTGATAATGGCTGAAGAAAACAGGAACGAACGAGATCTGATCCTTGCCCCGAATGAGTACGCGCTTGTAAGCGATGCAACGAAGGGAAGCATTGACTGTTACGCAGGTCCGTTCAAGACCAGCCTCGCGGGAACTGACAGATGTGTGATCTTCGACAACAAGACGAAGAAGTTCAAGCCCGTGTCGTTGACGGACGGCGTTCAGCTGTTCAATACTGCACCCGAAGGTTGGTACGCCATCCTGAAGAACGTCGCAGAAAATGACAAGCACCCTTCGGGTTCGGGCAAACTTTCTACGCCGAATCTTCTCATCGGAAAGAAGGTCAACATCTCTGGACCGGCGAGCTTCGCGCTCTGGCCCGGGCAGATGGCCAAGGTCATCCAGGGACACAACCTTCGTTCGAACGAGTACTTGCTCGTCCGTGTATACGATGAAGAGGGCGCCCGAGCAAACTGGTCAAAGGCCGTCATCAAGGCACAAACTGATGCTGAGATCTCGGCACAGAACTCGAAGACGAACGCGTCTTTTGACATTCCTTCTGAAAAGGACCTGACGATGGGCAAGCTCTTCGTCATCCGTGGCACAGATGTGTCATTCTACATCCCGTCGACTGGTATCGAGGTCGTTCCGGAGAAGATCAACGGCGAGGAGCGCTACGTCCGTGAGGCAGTCACGCTCGAGCGTCTCGAGTACTGTCTTCTCCTCGATCAGAACGGTAACAAGCGTTACGTCCACGGACCTGACGTTGTGTTTCCACGGCCGACTGAGAAGTTCGTCGAGG
>Ga0172379_10008270_pt1 | contig 13162 bp, 9 predicted proteins | sample GrowelOW334metaG_FD_119756 | JGI IMG/M metagenome (GOLD analysis project Ga0172379, IMG submission 119756) | Groundwater microbial communities from an aquifer near a municipal landfill in Southern Ontario, Canada - Groundwater well OW334 metaG | ecosystem: Environmental > Aquatic > Deep... | reverse complement strand
TTTGTTGAATTGTTTTTCTGCAACCGCAATCTCAATCAGCAAAACGGGTTTTGTTTTTGTGGTGAGTGCTTGGATTTGGGTTTTTAATGTTTGAAACGTTACCGTTTCTTTGTTTTCATCGGTGAAAACTATCGTGTCAATCGTTCCGTCTCCATTTTCGTCAAACGCGAGTTCTTTTGATTTTACCTAGGTCAGACCTAGGTAAATTAATACGCGGAGTAATCCTGCATGCGCGGGGCTAACCTGTGCATTTGTTTGTTTTTTAACGGGGTTTACTTCCCTTTCAGTTTTATGGATTTGTAGATGATGAGAATGAGGGAAATGAGAAAAAAGAGAACCGCAAAAAACCATGTTACTGATTCTCTGTCCATCCCCATACCGAAACTACCCAAACTACCACCGCTTGATGACGGCGTCATCGCGATAAAAAAAATGGAAATTGGAATCCACCAGTAAGAGAAGTTTTTCCATGAACGAAAAATATCCTCTGATTTTATCTTAATAAGGACCAAAATGGAAAAAAGAAAAACAATAGGAGAAAGAAGAATCGGATAAAACATAAAATTTCCATAAAAATATGTATACCAACCTTCACACCCATAACTACGACCATTTATTATCACATCTTGAAAGTTTTTACACAAACCAAAAATGTCTGGGAACATCGGTATAAATGCTACAACAAAAACAACAACAGAGATAACGAGAATACTTTTTAATATTTTTTTGTTTTTCATACCTCTATTTTACCACCAAACTTTTAATTTGCCCAAGCATACTTATCAACTCATCGGCTTCTTCTTTTGTCAGCAAATTTTTCTTTTGGAATTTTGCGATGGTTTTTTCCAATTTTTCAAACGCTTTCGCGGTTTTCATTTTTTCCTTCTCTCATTTTTATATTCTTTGTCCAAAACCTTTTCCAGTTTTTCAATTTTCTTCAAAAGTTTCTGTTCTTTGTTTGTCGGAAGATTGAGCGTTTTTACCATTCCTCTCATGATACCAACAAGATCGTCGGCGGAAATTCCAACGCCGGAATCAATGTTTGCATCCATCGTTCCGTCACCGTTTATGTCCAGTTGCAATGTCGGAACCGTTACCGATAACGGATTTGTTTCAACCATCGCGACAGAATTTTGTAAAACGGGAATATCAGCGAAAGTGGTGGTAGCGATAGCGGAATTTCCTTGCACGTTTTCAATATCCAGCGTAAATGTTCCCGATGATTCGCCGATGAGTTTTATCGTGGTTGTACCGTTTTCTTCTGTTCCGGCATATTTGCCTTCTCCCATTTCAAGATAATAGGAATTCGGGATTTGTTCCTCTGTGAAGCGAATATCGCCAAGATTGGTGCTCGTTGAAACGCCCGTATGGTCGCCAAACGAGTTGTATATATCAAGAGAGACGGGCGAGTGGATTTTGAGACGAAGTTTTTTTATTGCATCAGTTACAGGTGGTTTGGTCTCGTAAATGTTATTTGTCGGTAAATAAATATTCCGTATAATACCCTTTATGAGGTCTTCTAATCCTTCTACTTCAAAAATATCTTCATGCGTACGGTTATGACGAAGACCAAATTCTCCAGAAACACCCCATTCCGTATTATGCTCTAGCAGATTCACATAATACGCCTTCACCGTACTGCTCGCCGTTGCGCTCGGAACCACTACCGTCCCGTCTCCATCGCTCGTCATAATCGGCTCGTGATCAAGAACCGGATGTAAACCGCCATAAGTTTCATACGTTTGTTTGTAGTTTATTCCGCTTACCGTATCAATCCCCCAACCGGCGATTTGTATCATTTCAACGCCCGCTGGCGGCGACCAATTATCCAGCCAGACGTGGTTTTGTTCGCCCTGCATCAACAGAGTTGAATTTAAGGTATTCGGAGTATACATATCGCTCGCCATCGGCTTTGTTCTTCCTTCGTCGCCCAAAAGAAAACCATGGAGTTCAAGCGGATTTGAGATAATCGTTCCATATTTTTGACGATAAATCGCCGTAATCGGTGCCGTTGCATCAAATGTTGCCGCCGGATCAAGCACTTGTCTGAAATATTCGGGCGACGGCAAAAGATTGTATCCGCTCGGCATACTCTCGCCAAAAGTTCTTGCTGTAGCCGGATTCATCAAAATCGGGAACATATCTCCCGGCAGTCCGTCGCCGTGCAAAAGCGAAGAAATCGCTTGCGGTGTTCCCAATTGCGGAACAGCAACCATTATGAATTTCTCAGCCATATTCGGTCTTCCGACCTCCACCAGTTTGCTCAAGAGCGCTTTTCCGACGAGTCCGCCGTTTGAGTGCCCGATGATAATGACTTTTCCAGTATCGGAACTCCCGGCGAGTCGTTCAATTTCTCCCATCATGGAATATGAACCGTCCGTTGTATTGATCGGATTATTCACTACATCGTCAATGTCGTATCGCCAGTCATATGGAAACGGTTTCCATTCTTTAATCGTTCCTGCGGAAAGCAAACTATTCATAGATGAAATAAAACTTTTGTAAATGTTCCCCTGCAAAGTACCCGTCCAGTCGGGAACGACATTCGCTTGATCAATAATATCGCGGGTATATATTCCGCTATCTAAACTTTCTCCCGTCGCGGGATCAAGATATAATTTTTCAACATCCGCGTTTCGGTTCGGTTCCCATAATTGGTTTTCAAGATCTCCGCTCATAAAGCCTTGACGATACAACCGACTCGCCTCCAAACCCGGTATGTTCATCATCGCCGTCTGACTCGGTTCCACCACTGTCCCGTCTCCGTCAAACGTAAAGACCGGCTCGGCGTCAAATTTGTAGGTGGTGCAGAGCCCGATGTGGAGCCATCCGCAATTCAAGATTCCTTTATACTCAAACGCTTGATCCGTTGTCGCTTCTCAAAAAAATTGCTACACTGCAAAAGAAGATTTATGAAATCACAAAATCAGCGCGGAACCGAACGAACGACTAACGATTTTCAGTAACAGTTTATTATGGCCTATACCGAAATTTCGCCGAATTCATTCTTTTACCAAACAAAAAAACGATCCGAAATACAGAGGATCGTCCTCCGTAAACCCTCAAATTTCGCCGGTTTTGCAAAAATACACAGGGTAGTCCTGTGTATTTTTCTTTGCCGCCATTACCAAGGGCAACCCTTGGCAAAATCCGACCATATTTTAAGCCGGATATTTACGGGCTTTTTTAAATCAAGAACAAACAAAAAAACGAGCCGCGCGGCCCGTTTTTTGTCGTTTGACGTTATGTTTATTTAATCCCGATTCTGCATCTTCCGCAATTTCCACGATTTTACAAGGATGAGAATTGTTGCGAAAATTGCGTAACCACCTACGGATACCCATGTAATGGTTTTTTTCATGTTTCCAAAAAAATAATAATCATCGATGCTCGGAATAATAGCAATGAGAAAAAACGAAATAAGAACCCACCACAGGGTGAATTTTATCCATGCGAGAAAAGTTTTTTCTTTGAGAAAATAGGTTATAACGCTGAAGATGAATATGGGTAAAAAAACAACGGTAAACGACATCATATTTAAGATAGGGGTGTCACAAAATATAGCTGTAGTCGCTTGACAGTAAAAATCATGAAGATAAAGTGCTGTGGAAGAAATCAGCATCAACACCACACTTATAACCAAAATTGTTTTTTTGTTTAAATTCATATCATAATTATATCATTCGCTGTTAATATTGCACGCTTACTGAACTGTTTTGTGTGGATATTGTGAGTACCGCCACTCCTGACTTTATACTTTTTGTAACTTCCTTATCTCCCTCTTTTCCTTTGTCGCTAATTTTCGTTTCGTTTTGTTCCGAATTATATTCAGAGGTTATAATTTGCGTATTTTTAATGATGACATTTTGAATCAATCTTTTAAGTGTTCCGTCTTTATTCAACCCCCATTCGTAATTAAGCGTTGTTTTTGGAACAGAGGTGGCTATACCATTATAAATAATGGAATCAAAGACAACTTGTAGTTTGCTTGACTTCTCTTTGAGTTTTGTGAAAGGAATTACCGTGGTATTACCCGCACTATCGGTAATGGTGGTTGAACTGACCCCCTGAAAGGGAAAAGCACTTAACTCTCATTCGTCTGGTATAATTAAACAACTATGAGAGTAAAGAAAAAGTATTCGGCGGCGCAAAAATTTCAAGCGACGCTCTCCGTAATTAAAGGCGAAAAGTCCGCGGTTGAAGCGGCTCGCGACCTCGGGTGCCACCCGACGCTTATCGGAAACTGGCGCGATATGCTTCTCGCCGGAGGTTCGCTCGTTTTTGAAAAAGAAAACAGTGAAGGCGCGAAGGAACAAAAAATCGCAAAACTTGAACGAACAATCGGAAAGCTCGTCGTCCAAAACGATTTTTTAGAACAAGTGCTCGATCGCTCGAGTTAACGGTTAAAGAAAAAAGAGCGTTCATTGAAAAATATCAAAAAGAAGGTAAACCGCTTTCGTGGTATATGCAAGCCATCGGTTTATCACCGAAGTGTTATCTTGAAAAAGACGAAACGGAAAGCAAAGAAGAAGATAAAATATGGAAAGAGAGAATTGAAAATGTTCTTCTTGAATATCCGTATTACGGCAACGTGCGAGTGACAAAAGAGCTCAACCGAAACGGATTTGCCGTCAACAAAAAGCGCATCGCCCGCATCATGAAAGAAAACGGATTGGCTCAAAAACGCCGAAGAGCATGGACAAAAACGACCAATAGCCGACATTTGCTTCCGACCTATCCGAATCTGGTGAAAGACATTACTGCCAGTTATCCGAAACACATCTGGGTTGCCGATATCACCTATGTGCGACTCTCAAAAGGATTTTGTTACGTCGCGATACTCCTTGATGTCTTTACGAAAAAAGTCGTCGGGTGGAGCGTGGAGCTTCACATGGAAACGTCGCTCGTGGTTGATGCGCTCAAGCTCGCTCTTTGCGGAGGCGCACCGGAGTATCATCATTCGGACAGAGGCGGACAATATTGCAGTTACGAATACACGGATCTGCTCAAAGAAAACGGCGTGAAAATCAGCATGGCGGACACGGGAGTTTCGGTTGATAATCCGTACGCGGAATCTTTCAATCGCACACTGAAAGTTGAAGAAGTCTATCTTGCGGATTACGAAACGATTGTTGACGCAAAAAAATCAATGAAACATTTCATTGAAACGGTGTACAACAAAAAGCGACTTCATTCGTCGCTCGGATACAAACCGCCGGAGGAGTTTGAAGAAGAGTGGTTGAAACAAAACGAAAATCGGGATATTATGTGAGTATTATTAACCCGCCGGATGAGCAAAAAGAGGGATTCTTGCTTTTCCCATAATGGGGGTCAGACCAGTTGAGGTGGCTGTCATTTTAACGGTCGTATCTCCTCCCTCATCTTTCCCCATAAATACGACATCGTTCGTTGTTGGATTGAAAGAAATAACGGCTTCGGGAGGAGTAACATCATACAACGCCGTACCATTTACAACGGCGGGAAGCGAAACATCAATAACATTATCAGCATTGAAGTCAACATTGAGCCATGTGGAAGGAGTAATTTCCGTTTGCGGATCCCATACGAGAGTCGCTTTCGTTGTTGTTGCGGTTGGTACTGCTTCAAAGGTGGTGGATGCTGTTACTGTGTCCCCGACCAATGTTTCAACATCAAGCGTAAATGAACCGGAAGCGTAAGCGTCAAGATTAAGTGTGTGAGCTATTTCCGCGGGAACCATTATGGTCTTGCTTTCGCCAAGCTCAAAATATTGACTTCCTTTTATACCGACTTCAAGAAATCCTGTTTCCGGGGAAATACCTGTGTGATTTCCAACGGTATCGTATACGTTTAGATTGAGAGGCGAGTGAATCGTGTATTCAACAAATTTTTTGGTGGAAACGAGAGTTGAGTTATCGGTTGTGATAAATTGCGGTACTGAAATATTTTTCTTTATGATAGACAATATGAACGGACGAAGCTGGGTAACTTCAAGAATATCTTTGTGGTCACGGCTTGTTGTTGTCAATGGTTTATTATACTCTTCCAAATTTACCCAATATTTTTTCGTTGTATCCGAAACGGGCATATAGTGAGCACTTTTTTCCATAACCGTTTTGTCGCCGTTAATTGTTCTTCTATCATCAATTTTTACCACGTCGCGATATTTGCTACAACGAGGAACATAATTACCTATAATTGGAATATATGTTCTCCAATCTACGATACACTCTTTGTTTTTTGAATATCGCAAACCGGCAGGTGTGGGAAGTCCCCACCCTGCGATTTCCGACACTGTTGTATTTGGTCCCGGAGTCCATTGGTCTAAAATTCTATGTACTTCCGTTGAAGAAGCGAGAAGAATCGCGTTTGCCTTTTCGGGAGAACTAAGATCTTTTTCTGTTGGTGTTGATCGTCCTTCTGCTCCAAGAAGATAATTGGTAAATTCGGCATAGGTATCAATACTGGCACCATATCGTTCGGTTGTGGCGGTATCTATTATATTACCCTTAAACTCAATAAATGGCTCGGTGGCAGAAACCCCAAAAGCTGGCGACGGTAAAAGGTTATATCCAACCGGCATGTTTTTGAAGAGACTTCTTGTCCTCATTGGAGATATAACGACTCCGCCGGGGCCAATATCTACCCCAAAAAGAATTCCTGCTGTTGCATCGGGAGTACCGACCTGCGGAACGGCGACAAAAATAATATCGTCAATTTCATTAGCGAGAGGATTACTGTTATCTTTCAGTTTTTGAACAAGAGCTTTGATTATCAACCCGCCGTTTGAGTGCCCGATTAATGTAACTTTTCCCGTGTCAGACGATTCCTGCATCGCTTTAAGTTTGTTGTAAATATACGCCGAGTAAAAACCTTGACTTGTGCCGTATGAAAGTTTTCCATCGGAAGATAACGACCCATTTTGAAGAATATCTTCAAGAGAAAGACGCCAATCGTAAGGAATAATCTTGTAATCGGCAATGGTATGTTCTTGTCCATTTTTCCACGTCTCAAGATCGTTCATAAATGACGCATATATATTTTTACCAATGCTGTCAATCGCTCCGGCGGTTCCTTCTTTCGTATACAAAGGAAACAAACTTTTACCATTCGCATCAAGAGCAAGACGTTGCTGATAACAATCTTGCCCGGAATACCATCGCTCATCTTCGCCAAAAGCCGTGAAACACACTGAACTTTGCTCAAAAAGACGACTCCCCATCATTCCAGGGAAAAATATAATGTTACTGTAACCCGTCGTAAAAGAAAGTTCACCGGTTGTTGGGTAGTGAAGTGTTCCTCCATTCGCTTCAAAGTGGTAGCCGTACTTTCCTTGCGGAAATGTGCCGGTGAAAACGTACCACTCGCCGTTTTGGAAATCACCGTCGTTCGTCGTAGTCGCCGAAAGCGTGAGCGCGTAACTTTTGGTTGTATCGTTCGCATTTGTCCAAAGCGTCACATCACTCGGCGCGGTTGTTCCGGTGTAGAGAACATTAAAAGTAAATTCCGTCTTGTCCGCAACTCCTTTCGTGTCTTGTGTTCCGTCGTTTTCGGTTTCGGTCGCGTCAGAAAGAGAGGCGACCGATTCTTTTGTCGGGTCGCTTGTTAAAAACGGAATATAATCCACGAGTCCGGTTATTGCATCGCCGGTACCAATCGGTTTTGGTCCGGTGTCGGAACCCCACCAGTTGTTTGTCGCATTAACGGGAACCGCAGACCCGTTGTAAATTCCGTTCCTTAGATTGTTATGAATGGAGCTCTGTGTAATGCTTGCCGAACCCGTACCGTTCATAATCCCGTGATTGGAGGCATGAGAAATTTCGGAATTTGTGACAGTCAGCGTTCCGTTGTTGTATATGTTTGATGCGCTTCCCGTGGAATATCTCCCGCCGTATCGTACCGCCGAATGATCAAGGCTCGCACTTCCCATGGAATAAATAACAATGCTTCCCCAATCGTCCGGTGCCGGTGTTGTGGCGCTTCCGTTTTCATTTGTATCGCCGAAAGCGGTGTCGTCGTTGTATGAAGTAATATAAACCGGTTTTTCCTTTGTTCCCTGAGTGACAAGATTCCCGTAAATCAGAAAATTTGAAAAAATCAATTTCAAAGCAACACCTTCTTTAAGTATGAGCGTTTTCCCCGAAGCAACAGTCAAACCGGTACTTGGAATTATATACGGGATGCCGTCAGCGGTCCATGTTTGATTCGCGCTCATAATACCGGAAACATAAAAACCGCGTACGCCGGTACCCGAAGCTTTGTTTCCTGAATTGGAAATGATCAGACCTCCGGACATCCACAAAGAGGCGGCCATGTTGGCGGCGAAAGTATTGCCGGTAATATGAATATCGCCGGAACCCAATGCATAAATTCCGTATGTTGTATTGTTTTTGATAATGCTTTTATCTATGGTTGTTGTACCATTTTCATGTTTTATTCCGTACGATGAACAATTTGAAATGACGGAATTGGAAACATTGAGAGTTCCGCCGTTATTGTAAAGACCGTTATACCCATCATAGCGAATGATGGAATAATCAAAATTCGCCGTTCCGCCGGTTACCGCTTTTATGTGTCCCCAGTTGTAGGGCGCGGGAGAAGTTGCTTCGTTGTCCGCATTTGTATCACCGCCTATTGTGTCATCTTTGAGCGAAGTGAAATATATCGGCAAAGATTCAGAACCGAGAGCGTTCAGCGTTCCGATAATGTTGAGAAATGGGACGTTTTGATATGCGCCCGATAGTTTCATAATAACCCCGGGGTCAATGTTGAGCGTTTTTCCCGATGGAATGATAATTGTACCGAAAAGGACATACGGAAGACCGTCAGCAACAAGGCGTTGTTCCGCCACTATCGTTCCACCGATGATAATACCGCGAGTGCCTGTTCCGTTTGCCGTGTTTCCGGAATTTGAAAGGTTCAGCCCGCCGGAAAAATCCACGGAAACCGCGCCGGAAGCATTATCGGAAAAAGTATTGCCGGTCAGCGCCACGCTCCCCGAACCCGAAACGGAAACGCCGTACGAAGAACCGGAGGAAATTACAGAATTGGAAAGAGAAAGAAAGCCGCCGTTACTGGAAATATTCGTTCCACCATACCGTACCGTTGCATGGTTTAAATTTACAGCGCCGCCTGAAGCAATATTGATACCGCCCCAATCGCCGGAAGCGGGAGAGGAAAGACCAAGGTCTCCATTTGTATCTTCAACGATATCATCTTTGAGAGAGGTGAAATATATTTGTTCCGTCGCGATTTCCGATGTATTTAAAATACCCGAAATGTTCAGCGACATTCCGGAATCAAATTTGACGATTACCCCGGGATCAATCGTAAGAGTAACGCCGGCGGGGACTGCAACGCTTGCTGTTGAAATGACGTACGGACCGCCCGCGATTGTCCAAGTCGTATCGCCGGGGAGCGTTCCGGAAACGGGGGTGTAGGCGAAGGCGAACGACGGAGCGAAAAAGAGTGTGATTGCAAAAACGATGATTTTTGTTTTCATGGCAATAGATATTTGATTATCTTTGCGGACACAATACCTCATTTTTGAAATTATCGCAATATTTATTTATACCATTCTAAGAGCCTACCCCAATAAGGTTTTGCGCATCCGAACAGAAGATTTCGCGGTGTAGCCAGAAAGACCCCCTATTGGAATAGGCTCTAAGTTAAGAATTACAACAAAAGCCGTTGACATTTTAAAAATTCAAAGAATTTCCAAAATGGACGGACTTTACGGACTTTACGGACTTTACGGACTTTACGGACTTTACGGACTTTACGCCTCCCCTCCCTCTCCGTCCTTCTCGGCGTTTTTTACCGTCGTCGTGCTTGTCGCCGATTGCAGGGGAAGCGCTTTGTCGTTGTCGGCTTCGGGTATGGGGGGCAAAGAAGAAGAGTTTGAATCTCCGGCATGGCTTATGGGTATCTCTTGTCCTGACGCGACATCGTATCCGATCGTTTCCACTTCCCCATTCAATCCTCTTTTTTCAAACAGAAGAGCAAAACGCGGGTTCTCGTATTTTCCGTCAATCGTTTTCGTTATCTGCGAAGTCGCTCCGGTTTCCATATCGTAAACGAACACGTGCCACACATCATCAAAAAATGATTGCCACGTGATGAATTTTTCGGAAAGATTCGGGAACATGTCGTTTTGGGCATTTGCGGTAATTTGCCGAATTTCAAGCGCTCCGGCCGTTACATCCGGCGTATAAAACACCTCCCAATTATTATTCACCCAGCCCTGCCATACCGCGCTTTTTCCGTTTATGCGGGGGTTCGTGCTGTTGTAAGGAGTATTCGTTATCTGCCGGATTCCCGTCGTGGTGGATATCCTGTCATAGAGCATTATTTGATAGTGTCCGCCCAAGAGAGCTTGCCACAAAACAAGAGAGGTTCGCTCATCGTATGAAGGAGCGTCATCATCGTATGTGTTTGACGTGATCTGCGTTTTCTCATACGCGTCCTCGTAAAAAATTTCTTTATCATCATTTATTCCCGCTTCGGAATATACTCGCGGCGTGCGGACGGCCGATGTTTCCGTCGTACTGGAAAGTTTGGAGGAAACGCAATAAAAGCCACCATCGTCCATCGGCGTGCATTCGTTGTCTTTGAAAAATACTTTCGGCTGTGCGACGGGAGTCGGCGTTTCCGGAGGGATGGCGGGTGCGGCGGGTGCGGGAATTTCCTCTGAAATTTCTTCCGCATTTTCTTCAGGAACGGCTTCGTCTTCCTCATCTGTCGCCGTAGTTTCCGGCTCTTCTTCGTTTGAAATCATTTCTTCCGTCGCTCCCGCCGCGTTTTCTTCCGAAGGCGCAACCGTTTCCTCTTTCGGCGGAATATCCGCTTGTTCTTCAGGAGAAGTTTCGTCGGAAACAATCGGTTCGGCGCTTGTGCTTGTGCTCGCCTCCTCGGCAATGGGAACGATTTCCGGTTCGGATGTTTCTTTTTCGGGGACGGCGGCGGGGTTTTCCTCCGCGGGTATTTCTTCGGTTGCTGTTGTGATGTTTTCAGAGGAATCGGGCGGGGCGATTTCCTCGGGCGCAATAACGCTTTCCTCGGGTACGACGACGGTTTCCGCCGGCGGAGTTTCTTCAATCGGCGTTGCCGCGTTTTCTTGCGGCGCAGATTCATTTTCCGTTTCCGCCGCCAATATTTCGGGGAAAGAAGGCGGAAGTTCTTCGGCGTACACGGGCACGAGAGGATTGCAGGAAACAAAAACAAGCAACAAGAAAGAAGCCGCTTTTGAAACCGAGGCAAAGGGCGAAGCAACCGGATTGGCGCGCGGAACAAACCGCGGAAGATGCGGGGCGGAAATTTTCGGCGGAGACTTTCGGTCATTCAGAGTAACGATAAGACCCTGAGCCGGAATTTTCTTTTTTTCTTCCACGGCAAAATTACCGAGAACCACGACGTAATCACTCGTTATTCCCCCCGTATCTTTTTTTATTTGTTTTGGCCGTATCACTTTTCCGGAGCGCCAAAAAAGACGTCTTCTCTTCAGGCAGACTCCGTATTAATAATACCGCATTTTGGGACAATTTTTCAGCAAAGTTATCCACAACGGCAACAAAGTATAAGTATCTGGTATAGGTATAAGTATACGAATGACAACGAGCGGAACCAAGGGCAGTCCTTAAAGAGGAGCGCAGCATAGCGAAGTGACGGGGAAAGGACTGCCCTTGGTGGAGCGAACCCTGTCAGAAGAATTGAATTAAAATGAAGTGGTTAATTGGAGATGGTATTACAAGGACTCCCTTTGTAAAAACCGACATAAAAGACATAAAAAAACCGGGGTCATAAAAGACCCCGGTTGGTGTTAAAAAACAAATATTACTTATCTACGAAGATCGGCGCGAAAATTGACGGGCCGAGCTTTTTGTCTATCAGGAAGAACGCTTGTTTCGGAACGTCAAAATCCGCCTTGATGGACAACGCGAAACCGTTGTATCCGATGAGCGAACCGTTCGCCACGAAGTTCTTCATGTGCATATAGGTGTGCCAATGGCCGAAGATATCAAGATCAACGGGGATGATTTTATTCCATTGCGCAATCGCTTTATTGACGGGAATGGTCAAACCGCCGACCCCGCCTTGATATCGCAGAGAATGTCCGTGGTGAAAACGGATTTTCGTGCCATAGACATCAAAATACGAATGGTAGCCTTCCGCAATAATAAACTTCACGCGCGGTTCCGAAGCGAATCTTTGCCGCAGAGAAGAATACAAGAGAGATTCAAGCGAGTTGCCCTGCTCGGTGGAAATATGCACTTTTTTCGTGATGCGCGTGTGATTTCCGACGTGGCAGATGAATGTTAAATTCAGTTTCGTTTCTTCAAGCAGAAAAATGATTCCCGACTCAAGAAGCCCCTGCGCGAACAATATCGCTTCCATCGGACGAAGCTGGCAATTTTCCAGCAATTCTTCGTGAATGTTTCCGGAAATAAAATCGCCGAGAAGCCCTATGACCATGTTATTGATTGTGACATCCTGCTGTTCTTTTCTCGTCAGACTGACGATCTTTTGAAAACATCTGTCCGCGCGTTTTTTTGCGCGTTCAAGATTGAAAAAGTTTTTTCCGTTGACCGTTTCCGCACGAACCAATTCTTCGCAATGCCAATCCGAGAGAATGGCCATCGCCGTCGCTTCGGAAACTCCGAGACTGTTGCTCGGCACGATGACATGCGTACTGTGATTTTCATCAAGTTTGCGCATAACGGCATTTTCTTTTTCCAGCAGTTCCACTTGTTCCTGAAGCGCCTTATATTTCTTTTTCAGATCGCTTTCTTCGGCTTTTGCTTTGCGGACATTTCTGTCTTCGGCGATTTCTTCGCGCAGAGTGCGTTCGGAAAAGATATGATCCAATTCTTCGTGCGTCTCTTTTTTGAGAACGATAAGTTCTTCGGGAGACGACATTTTTTTGGCTTTTTTGCGGGCATCCTGAAGGAGTTTTAATCCTTGTTCATACCACGCGACTGTATTTTTCGTATCCATCGGTACCTCCTTTCTTTCCCGCCATAGTCCGCCTCCGCCATTTGGCGGATAACGAACGACGGCGGTTTTGTTTCAAACATCTGAACCACAGATAATGATACCAAACGCGAAGCGCAAAGCAATAGTGACACGCCGTTGTTCATACCCTTGCGTGCTTTGTCAACAAAATTCCCGTCTGCTAATTCCAGCA
>Ga0172379_10008269_pt1 | contig 13162 bp, 13 predicted proteins | sample GrowelOW334metaG_FD_119756 | JGI IMG/M metagenome (GOLD analysis project Ga0172379, IMG submission 119756) | Groundwater microbial communities from an aquifer near a municipal landfill in Southern Ontario, Canada - Groundwater well OW334 metaG | ecosystem: Environmental > Aquatic > Deep... | reverse complement strand
GTGACTCTTCAGCAGGGACAAATTCTTCTGGCCGTCGTCCTTTCTCTTGCCTTTCTGCCTCAGAAAACGTACACTGATAGAAAGCCGAAATACAAAACTCATAAGTCAAAATAATAGTGGTTCCATTATTTGAATGTAAATTTTTGACTTATATTTTTCATATGAAATTGCGCCGTTTTATCTTATTTCTTTTTGTTCTGCCCGTGACAGTTGCATTGGATCTGGTTCTTTACGGGATCACCCAGTCATGTCCGAGCTGTACAAGTTTCACTCAATGGCTCCGGACCGAAGGCGCATTATCGTTTCCCATCATTGTTGAGCTGACTGAGTGGTTTCAGCAAAGAATTGTGTCTCGTATTGTGGAAAAAGGAGAAAAACGATGAAAATTGCAGTATTGGGAGGCAGGTTTGATCCCCCCCACATCTTCCATTTTTGGACAGCCCAGCAGATTCTTGAAAATGTACCGGGAATTGATCAGGTGTGGCTGATGCCCGATTACAGTAATGCGTTTAAACCGATCACCGCATCCGCATCCGAACGGATCGAGATGCTCCACTATTTGGAAACAGCCAGAATCCGGCTGTCGACTATTGCCATCGCCAAAGAGACGATGACCTATACGGTTGATATCGTAAACGATTTGGTGAAGGATACGGCAAACCAATATTATTGGGTTGTGGGCTCGGATGCGCTTGCCGAGTTTACCCGGTGGAGGGATTATCAGAAACTTTCGCGGCTTATCCGGTTTCTTGTCGTCCCCCGGAAGGATTATCCGATTAAAAACCTTCCCCAGAACTTTTCCCGTATAGAGGGGAATCTGATCCTTTCCAATATATCCTCATCGTTTATCCGGGATCGTATCAAACGCGGGAAAACGGTTGCGGGTTTTATATTTCCGGAAGTAGAGGAATACATACGAAGAAGAAATTTGTATAAGTAGCAAAATAATTAATCTAATGGACCAACTTAGAATAAATTCCAAAGAAACCGTCAGTAGTATAACTAAATTTATTCTGACCTTTTTCCACCATTCTTCTTTTTCTCACGTAGTCCTTGGGTTGTCCGGCGGGATTGACTCTGCGGTTGTAACAGCGCTTTCAGTCCAGGCTCTCGGCTCCGAAAACGTTTTTCCCATCCTTCTCCCGTATGGGGATCTAAATCAGAAGGGGATTGAACAAGCAAACGCCCTGATCGAAACTCTTAAAATCCCCCTGTCCAATTGCGCAACCATTAATATTCAGCCCTTTGTCGATCCTCTTATCGGGCTTGACCCGGGGATGGATCTCTTACGAAAAGGCAACTTAATGGTTCGCGTCAGGATGATCATTCTCTATGATAGCGCAAAAAAAATACACGCACTTGTTGCAGGAACGGAAAACAAGACAGAATATCTGCTTGGTTACTACACGCGTTTTGGAGACGAAGCCTCCGACGTCGAGCCGATCCGGCATCTGTACAAAACGCAGGTTTACCAGTTAGCCCAAGAACTTCGAATCCCGGAGTCGATCTGTAGTGCCGTTCCAACCGCCGGACTTCAGGAAAACCAAACAGATGAAGGGGATTTTGGGTTTTCTTATAAAGATGCCGACCAGATTCTTGCTCTATATTATGATAAAAAATTTTCTCAGGAACAGGTAGCAAAGGAAGGGTTTAATAAAGAAACAATTGAAAAAGTATTGAACCGGTCCGCGAAGAATCGATTCAAACACGAGACGCCGTATACGATTGAAAATTTCAAATTATAAATTTTAATTTCAATTTATGAGTCAACGTAAACTGATTGATGACGCCAAAGACCTACTTCTCAATATGCTGCCAAGGGCCGGGCAAATGGTCAGGAGTTTTTTCCACGCTGAAGATCTTCCGAGTTACAAAAAAGGGGTATTGGATATTGTGACGAAAGCAGATCTGGAGTTGGATGCGTACATTCAGAGGAAACTGTCAAAAGCGTTCCCGGATATTCCTATTCTTACCGAGGAAACGTTTAAAGGGGATTTCGATGATTTTAAAAACCTTCCTCTCTTGTGGGTAGTGGATCCGTTGGACGGTACGGCCAATTTCTCCCGGGGGGATGTAAATTTCTCCATCAGTGTCGCTTTAGTTGCCAAAGGCGAGCCGATTGTGGGCTCGATTTTTGCTCCGGTTCCAAGCCGGCTTTTTTGGGCGACTCGAGACGATTCGTACGCTTATTGGAATGGTAGGAGAATCCATGTAAGTAATGTAACGGAAATAGACCATGCCGTTGTTTGTACCGATTGGTCCCATGTTTTGGATACCCGCGACCAGACCACCCGTTTCCTGAGATCCGTGTATGGTCGGGTGCGCCAGGTGAAAATTCTGGGAAGTGCGGCAACCGACATCACTCTTCTTGCCCGGGGTGGGGTAGACATCTACCATCATGTTTGGCTATATCCGTGGGATGTGGCAGCAGCAGGGTTGATCGCAAGTAAAGCCGGAGCGACCGTAACTGAAATTGACGGAAAACCGTGGAACGCATTTTCCAAAAGCGTTCTGGCTGCAAATCCTGTGCTTCATGCGGAGATTTTGAAATTCACGGTTTAGTAAAATTTACTTGTGTTTCTGAACATCCGTATGTTAGCATAATAAAAACTATGTATGATCTTCTCATCATCGGTGCAGGTCCGGCGGGATTGACGGCATCGATCTATGCCTCCTGTTTCCACCTCTCGCATCTTGTCATCGGGAAAGTACCGGGCGGCCAAATGATATGGGCTCCGGATATCTTGAATTATCCCGGGTTTACGGAAATTACCGGAAAAGAATTGACAGGCCGTATGGTAGACCAGGTGAAAACTAGGGGAGGAGAGATTGTGACACAAAGCGTTACGAAAATTACCCATTACCCATTACCTGTTGTCGACAACGATGGGAACAGTCAGAATGGCTTTGAAGTAGAAACAGAAGATGGTAAAAAATATCAGGCAAAAGCTCTGATTATTGCAACCGGAACCGAGCGAAGAAAGCTGAATATTCCCGGGGAAATGGAATATACGGGAAAAGGCGTTGCATACTGTGCTACCTGCGAACGGCAGGATTATGAGGGGAAACTGGTTGCCGTCGTCGGAGGCGGAAATAGTGCTGTACAAGCAGCGGTCCAACTGGCCCAGGCTGCAAAAAAGGTTTCGATTTTTTACCGGGGGACAGAGCTTCGGGGCGACGGAGTTTGGCTCGAACAGATAAAGAAAAAGGACAATATTGAAGTGTTGTACCAAACGGTACTTGCGGAGATAACCGGAGACGGAGAAAAGGTGACGGGGATAAAGACTAAAACGGTTACGGATAATAAGGAGTCATCCGAGCCAATGGACAAAGTTTTTATCGAAATCGGCGGAGTTCCCGGAACCGCGCTCGCTGCACCCATCGGCGTGAAAGTAGATGCCGGAGGGTATATTGTTATCGGCAATAAGCTTGAAACCAGCGTCCCGGGAGTATTTGCCGCAGGGGATCTCGTGAGTGCAGGATTTTCGTGCGAACAGATTTCTTCGGCAGTGGGTTTAGGTGCCCGCGCATCATCATCCGCGTTTGCCTACCTCAAAGGTAACAAAGCCCCAAGTGTCTGGGGTGCCTCGCAAATCAAGAGATAACAAATACCAATCCGCGCCGTTCTATAGAAGGGTATATTCCTTGCCGTGAACTTGACAACTGAACTCTCTCCATATATAATTCCTATTAAGTTAACAATAATGTTAATTAACTAAGAATTATATGGATGTACAACTCTCTCAATCCAAAAGCACACAACTGGGAATATCCGTTGTCCAAATCGTTCGCGAAGAATACGAAATGATTCTGTTAAGCAGGATTTTTGACAACCCTTTGGGTAAAAAACTCGTATTCAGAGGAGGTACGGCGCTTCGGTTAGCGTATGGTTCGCAAAGGTTTTCCGATGATTTAGACTTTTCTCAGACAGATCCGATATCAACTGAGGAATTTACCAAGTGGGCTGAAAAAACCGCTCGGGATAATTCCAACATGGAACTTGTCGAAGCTTTGAAAAAATATTTTACGCTCTTTGCACTGTTTAAAATAAAAGATCCCGTACTGCCGGTTCCTATCAGTATCAAGGTTGAGATCTCGATCCGAAAAGAAGCGTGGAAAAAAGACAAAGACTATTTTCTCATGTCAATCCGAAGCGAAGTGACTCCGTTGACGTTGCTTGCGCAGGTAGCTTCACTTACGAGGATTAAAAAAGAAAAATTGACCATTAAGCCCCTTCGGATCCGGGATATTTTTGATCTTTGGTTCATCGGTCAGCAATTGAAACAACCGTACCCGATGCAATTCCGTCCATTCTCTCCCAATGAAGTAAAAAGAGAATTATACCGATTACTTTCTGCCGGAGCGCGGGAGTTGATAAAATCATGGCTACCCAACGGATAAACGTCATAGAATTGATGAAAACCCTTCAATCCCTCAACCGGGATTATTTCACTGTTGCGGATCTTGAAAAGATCACGAATCTCTCAAGGAATAGTTTACGCGTAGTATTAAATCGGTTCGTTAAACGGGAAGTACTGACGCATCTCAGAAGGGGAGTCTATCAGTTAAGCTCATCAACGGTTGATGTGAGGAAAATAGCCAACCAGCTATATTACCCTTCCTACCTGTCTTTTGAGGCTGCATTGTCGACCTACGGTATATTAAGCCAGGTGCCGTATACGCAAACGTTTGCCACCTCGAAGAAATCCAAAAAAATGATGGTGGGAAATACGGAAGTAGAATACTCTCAGATACAGAAAAGTCTCTTTTTCGGGTATGTACAGACAAACGGCATCTATATTGCGGAACCGGAAAAAGCCCTGCTGGATCAGGTGTATTTGGTCAGCCGGGGTAGAAGGATGCTTGCGATCGATGAACTGGATTTAAGAGGAATCAATAAGAAACAGCTGAACGAATATGCCGTACGATTCCCTGACTATGTCGCTCCTCTTATAAGTCAAATTAATCAGAAAATTGGGCTTATATCCGCATAGAACTTGGAAACTAACCCATCTGGGGTGCCTCACAAATCAAGAGATAAACCGGTTCGTTCTTTCTATCTTTCTATACATTATATATATAATACTCCAGGCTTTAATAAAAAAGGTAAAAAACTTGACAAGGCCTATATAATTATATAGTATTAATTTATTATCAATATTATAGGTTATTATTCTTTTAAATTAACTTCTATGAATAATTCAAAGAAACTTGTAATATTTGACCTCGACGACACCCTTCATGAAGCGGAAAAACACCTCATGGGGTTAGGTTGGAACCACCTTTTAGCTCCCTGGAATTCATATTTCAGGGACTACGGTCAGGATAAAACAAATCTTCGTCAAGCTCCGGCTCCGGGACTCGGAGTAAATACCCGGCAAGTTATCCAGTTTTTTATCAATCGCTTAGGAATTGATCTGAATCAGGTAAAAGACCAAGACTTGAAAGACGTAAATTTTGACGAAAAACATATTCAGGAGCTTCATGCACTTCGTGATGAAGAACTAAAAAAGAAAGAGCAGTATAAAGATTTAGACACCTTTTTAGAGGGCGTATACAATGATCCAAACCTTTCTGACGAGGGTAAATTAGATTATGGATATTTAGATCGTTTGAATGAAGAGAAATTGAGGGCAAGAGGTATTACGGATAGTGAAACAATTGAACAGCTTTTGGCAGAGCGAGCTATAAAACAAGAGCATATTCGTAAAATCGTCAACGTTATGGAACGGGAAAGGATTTCGTGCTTACTCCCGATCGTTCAAAAAGAAGGGGTAAAAGTCATTCCGGGAGCTTTGGAAATGGTGAGCCGATTTAAGCAGGCGGGGTATGAATATGCAATCGTGACTCAGTCTCCTTTGGGTCTTGCTCGTGCAATTTTTGAAAAAATGGGGCTAATTGAAGATGTTAAACCGGGACGAAATGATGGTCGGGATACGCAGGTAATTGCGGGAACCATGGTAGCAAAGCCAAAGCCGGATAAAGAACCGATTCAAAAAGCAGAATGGATCGTTAACTGGGAAGCTTTTGATCCTCAAGAAAGAGCAGACATCAGACAAGCGTTACGGAACACTCCCTTAGGAGAAAAAACGACACGTTATCAGGAGCATCAGACATTGACGGCAAAAGCAAGAGTCGCGGAATTATCTCCGGAAGAAAAGGCCAAACTGAAAACTCTAGACGAAGCCGGATATGGTTCTCCGTTAACCAAGGATGAACGGAAAGCAATGTTTGGCGATTTGAAAAACATCTCTCCTAAGCGATTTGATATTGTCGGAATCGTTGGTGACTCCGGATCTGATGTCGCAGCGGCAAAAAACATGCGTGATGCGGGTTATCCGAATTTCCAGGCAATAATTGTGGAGAATGAATTCAACCAAAGTCCGAAAGCGCAAGAAGGGCTAAGGAAAAAAGGAGAATTTACATTCGTACACAATTTGAATGAAGTGACACCGGCGATATTTGAACGACCCGGACAGGGATCAGAGGGCGCGTTCTCTCCTCCGGGAAAAGAACGGGGATAAGGTTGTTCTATCTGTTTGCTGTTATTTTTACTCTTCAATTAGTCACCCCGAATCTTACGAGGGATCTTTCAGTAATTCTACATGCTTGTACTGATTTCTCAGACTTAATTTTTCTTATATATCCGACTTGATCAGTGTTATTCGAGCTATTATTGCTACGTTTCCAATAATTATCTCAAACCCGAGCTTGTCTACCACCTTCTTAAAAAGAACGACCCTCGATATTGATGAAAAACTATTAGCTAAATTAGCCTAATAATTCCTCTACCGAGGGTCTGTTGTTGTACATTGGAAGGCTGCTAGAGCTTGCTAAAGATGTCTTCCTTGACTCGGGGAATGTCTTTTTTGGGAACTCCCATCATTCCAAGGACCTTTTCAAGATGCTTACTAAGTTCCTCGCGATTGTCCAGGATCACTGCGGGGGTTTGTTTTTCGTGAGTTTCCGAATATGCCTCACCTACATTATGAGCCTGTCTCAGCGAGAAAAAGCGGCCTTGGGCGGAGGTCCGAATGATATTCAATCGATTGAAGGGGGCCGGGATGTAGTCAACTCCTCTCCGATTATACGGCTCCTCATCCTTGGGTTTATAACCACGTCTTTCCAGGCCGCCGATCCACCATTTTCCACCCTTCACTGTGAATTCAACTTCTTCCCCGGATGGTTTAGAATCGATCTTGAGGGTGTTGAAGGCATGGATGCTTAACGATCCACATCGATTCCGATCAACACGAGCCTCCACCAGAATTTTTTCCGTGAAAGTATCTCCTTTTCTACAAGCAAATAGCTTTTTCATATATCTATCTCCTTTTCCGAAAAAAGAACGTCCGAATAGACAACTCTCTGAGTACATCATCGTATACCCAGGGTGTTGCCTATCCGGTACGGAACAGCCTTCTACAAATTTCAAAGTACAAGAATCTAAGGCTAAATAGACCAAAAAATCAGGCAGCAAATTGTTCCTGAGTTCGATTTATTTAGTGCCGCCATATTAGCATAGTATGGCCATATTATCAAACTATAGGGCATATTTTGGGACAGTTTTTTTGCGATTGCTGATAGTCTTCCGTATTAAGTAGTGGAGCAATCCGACCACTTGACGAGCGGTGTATGATAAAGTATGATTTATGATAAAGTATGATGGGATGGGTCCGAAGGGGGATAGATAATAAATTAATTTTATTAAATCACTATCAACAAGCACTAAACTACTATGGCTTTAAGTGAAGTAAATCCCGCTCAATACATACATATAGGTCCTCCTGAAGGCAAGCCAGACGACGGATCCGTACGAGTTCCTGTAACACTACAGACTACAGATGTCCTAATTTCTCCCGTACTTCCTCCAGGGATCGCAAGTTTTAAGAGTATAATCTCTGCGCCCTGTGGATCTGATGTCCCAAACTGGAGAGATCCGAAAGATCCTTCGTATGTTCGTACCAGGCTTCCGAGAGATCTCAGAGATTCCGCTAAACGTGATAGGGCATTAGCTCGAATGGGTTCATGGGGCGTTCGTAGTCCCGGATCCCTCATAGATACTGCAGGCACTCATGAAGCTGCGGGAATTGTGACGGAATTCAATCCTGAGCCAGATGCGGAAAAAGCACAGCTTCCAATCGCGGGATATTATCCCAAAATCGAAGGCAACCGGATTACTGGATTGGAATATGGAGTCCAAGGAATGGATACCAATAATCTTAAAACAGGAGGTCTGGCGATTTCGTTAGCTTCGGATAGATGTCGTACCCATTTGACCCAAGTAAATCCTGCGACCGGATTTCCTGACGCATGTCCTCGTGATGACAAAGACGGCCATGAAGAAAAAATGGTACCGGGTCGCGCTCATGAGTTACCCGGTCATTTAGTCAACACTGAAAAAGGACTTCTTTTTCCTTCTCGATTATTGGTTGGTGCTCCGCCTGAAACTGAAAAATGGGTACAAGAAAGGCCACAAAACCTATTTCTTTTGTCACAAGTAGAGCCGCTTAGTTGTTGGCAGGAAGCTCTCCGCAAAGAGCTGCCAAATCCGGATGGTGTAAAAACCGTTTTATTGATTGGAGATGGATTAAATACCGCACTTGGCGTTCTTTATATGAAATACGCATTCCCGGATGCCAAATTCGTGGTAGTGGGCCGGACGGATAAAAAACTTGATGTGATTGCAAAAGCCGCTCCCGGTCGTGTAAAAACCATTAAAACTGAAGATTTTACCCCAAATAACGGATATCACTATGTGGAAAGAGAACTGATGGGAGATAAATTTGATTTAGTGATCCCTACGATCCATGTCGATACCCTGAAACCGTTTGATAACATTACAAAACCGGATGGAGGAGTCATCATCTGGGCTGCTGGACAAACGGATGAAGACCATCGACATGTTTTTAAAGGAGTTGGAGATGAGAATAGACTTCATGCCTCCTATGGAAATGTTGCGGGGTCTGAGTTTGTCGCGATGCAGTTTTTTGATGCATTGGTTCGATATGATCGAGATGCGCTAAATAGTGTAGCAGAGTATCCGTTTTGGATTGCTGAGAGTCTTGAAGACGCAGTAGGTCCTCTTGGGAAATTATTATCAACCGGAAAATTTTCAACCAGACTTGGCGATGAGCTCCGTCCGACTTCCCGAAAAGTATTAATCAAGACTGCTCCTGCAGAAGTTGCCAATTTATATGATCACGGAAATACAGGTATGGTATATTCGGCGGGTATGCCCCCATCAGGTTCAATGGGACTTGAAGGCTGAAAAAAGATTCTGGTTCCAATCATTTAGTTAAGATATAATTCCTCTTAACCCATCGTTTGATTTTTTACAGATATGAAACAAATCGTACAACATTTGATGGTTGTTCCCAACGGAAAAAATCCGGAAGACGGATTTCGGGTGGAGTATAAACAGTCGCCTGTGGAATTATTCTCCCGACCTCCTGTCGGTATATCCTATGTGAATATCCGCTATTCCGCACCGTGCGGAAGTGACGGAGGTTCCCGGGGATACTATTGGGGCGGACGGTTTCACAAGGATCTGTATAAAGACACGGAGAAGCTAAATGAAAATATCAAACTTTTGAAGGAGGAAGGAATTAAGGATTCTTCAAGCGTGGTAAAGAACCTTTTGTATACTCCCAATCACGAGGGAGCGGGAGTAGTAGCTTCTTCGGAGCCAAACAAAGATGAGTCTCCGAGGGAAATCGCCGGATTTTTCCCCGTATTTTCTTCCGATCATAAACACCTTATTGGACTTAACTATGGCAAACGCCGCGTTGATTTCCAGAAGATGAAAAAAGGGCAGCGTGTTGTAGTGGATGCCGCTCTTCGGTGTGACCGGCATTGGCAAATCGCGGAAGGCGGTTTTCCCCCAGATTGTCATCGGGATACGAAAAACGGACACATCCGGAAACGCGTACCGGGGCATATGGAGTTCCCGGGATTTTCATTCTCTGCTCCCAAAGGGCTTCCATATCCCAACCATATGCTTTCCGTGGTTCCAAAACAACTGAACAAATGGATCGACGAAGATGCAAAAACCCATGAACAGATTCTCGTGATGGTGGAGCCTCTCAGTTGTTGTCTAGAGGCGTTCCATCCGGTTCTCTTATCTGGTGAGAAGCCTCAGGTGATCGTCATATTGGGTGATGGGCCTAACAGCGCACTTCTGACGCTTGTTGCGTCTGTAGCCTTTCCGGAAAGCATGATCTATGTTATTGGCCGGACGGACCGTAAACTTGCATCTATCGCGTCTTTTAATCCGGACAGAATCCATCCGATTAAAGAAGGCCGGCAGGAACATGAAATCGGCAGGGTTCAACTGAAGAAAATTCTGGAAGGAAAAAAACAGAAAGTGGATATTTTGGTACCCACGATTATCATGCCAACCTTATCCGATTATGCAGACCTCGTCTCTCCGTCGGGCCGCGTGATCGTGTGGGCTGCTGGTCAAGTGGGGGAAACAGATCCGTTCCGGGGAGTTGGTGATCCCGCCAAACTCCATCATTCCTATGGAGGAAAAAACAAGATGGAATGGTCAGCACTTCAGATGCTGGATGCATTAGCGGAGACGAATCCTAAACCGTTATCGGCACTTGTTTCCTATCCTTTTTATCTGGTGCCGCTATCGAAAGCAGCGGATGTAATGGGACAGTGGTTGACAAACAAAGGCAGGTTTAATGTGGAAATGGACGGACGGATGACATCGGCAAAAATTATTTTCGGGCATGGAATAAAAAGTTAAAGTTTAAAAGTTCCTCCTTCATCAAAGCTTCGAAGGGCAAGTAAAATTCAAAGTAATTAAAAAAGCGAATTTATTTAGTTTTGAGGGATTTTTTATAGTTATCGAGGGCAAAATGAAAAGCGGCAACAGCAGGTTCTTCTTTGGGGAAAACAAAGTTCACGTGTTTCATCCATTTTGATACTCGTGTTTTCAAATCTTTTAAAATCGGAAGCTTGGACCGGAAAGCGCCTCCGACAAGTACAACATTAAGATTATCTTTTATACCGACGCGTTTTGCAGCTGCTTTGATTGAACAATCCATTTCATCAATCATTTCTTCGACAATACGTTTTGACGTTTTATCGCCCTTCATGGCAGCTTCCGTGACAAACGGAGCCAGGGACGCAATTTTGGGGCTGTCAATAAACGGTGCTCTGATGGTAAGCGGCAGATCCGCGAAAAAATCTTTCAAAGCAAATTTTTCCTTAACGACTTCCTCTAGCACGGTTTTCGGGCCCCGGCCGTCAAAACTTCGGGTAGCAGCAATAATTGCTTTCATACCCATCTCATAGCCTCCGGTTTCGCCCAGCCAATGATTCCAGCCGCTGACAATTACGTCTTCTCCCTTTTTGTTGACTCCGAAAACTGCAGAACCGGTACCGACAATAAGGACAATTCCATCTCCGTTCGGAAGGCCGGAATAGAGTGCGGTACGAAGGTCATGATCCATGACGCGGGGTCCGGTGATTCGAAGAAATGGCGTGAGGCGTACAGCGCGGTCCATATTCCGAAGCGCCCTTGGTCTTCCTCCGGCCATGCCGACATACAGGCTTTTGATTTCAATGGTATTTCCCAGTTGTGAGGTGGCGTTTTTAACCGCTGTAACGATGTTTTCAAGAGACCGTTCGACTCCGACCGAAAGAGGATTGGCGGCTCCGGCGGTACCGTGTCCTATGATTTTTCCGTTTAAGTCTCCGGCTATGGCAACCGTTTTTGTTCCGCCGCAATCAAGACCTAAAATAACATCCATCATGATCGAGAAGAGTACTGAATTTTTGATAAACTGTCAAGTTGACAAACAAGTTTTTCCTGGCTTGAAAGATCGACGGGAACGCTTTACGATGGAGAGATTATGACGAATCCATCTATTGCCGGTTTCGGACTCACGGTCGTTGATGTCATTATGCGGGTTGAAGATATTATCGTTAACCACAAAAATCCGGTGGAGGAACAGGTGATTCAACTGGGCGGAGTTGTTCCCACTGCCTTGGTGACCCTAAGCCGTTTGGGGTTCGGGACTGACCTTTATACGATGATTGGGCATGATGAATTTGCGAAAGTGCTGACGGATATTTTTACCCGCGAACACGTCGCCGTGCATCCGGCGGATATTCCGGATGGTCATCAGACTCCACTATCCATTGTTGCGATAGACAAACATACAGGAGAGCGGACCGGGTTTAATGCCCAGGGCGTGTTTCCGGAACTTGAGCCATCGGTGTTTAAACCTGTATTAACCGACCAAACAAAAATGGTTCTCATAGACGGACATAATCCCCGGTGTTCTTTAGCATTTATTAAAGCCGCACACGATTGTTCCATTCCGGTTCTGCTTGATCTCGGTAATCCTAAGTTGGGTATGGAAGAATTGATGCGGATGGCCAACATTATTGTTGTTCCCCAGGCATACTGGCGGACGATTTGGCCCAATACCCATCCGGAAAAAATCATTTCAGAGTTCCTGCGCCACGGGCCGAAAACCGTCATCCTGACAATGGGAGAGGATGGAGCGTTAGTAAGTGATGGGCATAAACCGATATACCAACCCGCCCATGCGATCCGGGCAGTAGACACGAACGGCGCCGGAGACGTGTTTATGGGATCTTTCGTTTACGGACTTGCGTCAGGATGGGATCTTGAAAAAACCGTTCGGTTTGCAACCGGCGCAGCGGGTTTCAGCTGTACCCAGTACGGAAAGGAAAAGAAAACTCCAAGATCAGTTGCTCAAATCGAAGAGTTTATGGAAAAAGTGCCTCTGAAAAAAACGGGGTAGTAGAAATTTGTTTTAATCAAATAACAAGTAACAAATAACATTGGAGTTAAAATTCCGATCCTTGATGCTTTGTCTTTTGTTGATTTAATACCAAATGTTATTTGTTGTTATTTATTACCTGAGTGCAATCTCGACTAATTCCTTAAACCTGGTTTGTGCTACGGTATTGAAAAATTCCTGCTGTTTATCTTCCGGATATTCGTAAAAATCCTGCCAGACGGACCGGCCGGCAAGAAATCCGGATGCGCCATTTTGGATTGCCACCCCAAGGTGTTCTTTAAACTTATCAAACGGTTCGCCTTTTGTCAGAAGGATCCACGGGATTCCATTTAGCATCTTTGTCAGTTCTATACATGATGGTTCGTCATCCGGATACT
>Ga0172379_10008268_pt1 | contig 13163 bp, 6 predicted proteins | sample GrowelOW334metaG_FD_119756 | JGI IMG/M metagenome (GOLD analysis project Ga0172379, IMG submission 119756) | Groundwater microbial communities from an aquifer near a municipal landfill in Southern Ontario, Canada - Groundwater well OW334 metaG | ecosystem: Environmental > Aquatic > Deep... | reverse complement strand
GCTTGATGTTGATGCCCAGCGCCTGGACCATTTCGCGGTTGGTGGAACCGGCCCGGATCATCATGCCCAGCCGGGTCTTCTGGATCAGCCAGTAGAGACCGCCGGCGAGCAGCAGGCAAATCACCGAGATGGCCAGTCGATAGACTGGGTAGGACAAGTTATCGGTCAGCGGTATCGAACCCGAGAGCAAGGCCGGCACGGCGACGCCATGCACGTCGTCGCCCCAGACGAGCGAGCGCAGTTCCTCGAATACCAGAATCAGGCCATAGGTCATCAGCACCTGGTAGAGGTGGTCGCGCGCATACAGATGACGGAACAGCAGCCATTCCAGGAGCATGCCCAGCAGGACCGTCAGCGGGATGCCGAGCAGGATCGCCAGCGCCAGATTACCGGTCATGCTGGCCAGCGACCAGGCGATGTAGGCGCCGATCATGTAGAAGCTGCCATGGGCCAGATTGATGATGCCCATGATGCCGAATATCAGCGTCAGGCCGCAGGCCACCAGGAACAGCAGCAAGCCGTATTGCAGGCCGTTGAGGAGCTGAATGAAGATGAAGGCCGTATCCATGGGGCGGACAGCATAACGGCGGCAGCGAACTGCCGCCGTTATGTGACAGTCATTTACTTACGCCTTGCAGCCGCGTGCCGGATCGGCCAGCGCCTTCCAGGCGACATTCACGACCTTGTTCTCCTTGCCCACCACCTTGCGCAAATACATGTCCTGCACCGGGTTGTGCGACTTGGACAACGTCCATTGACCGCGCGGACTGTCGATCTTGGCGGATTCCATGGCCTTGATGAGGCCCGCCTTGTTCTTCATGTCGCCCTTGACCGCCTCCAGCCCGGCCGCCAGCAATTGACCGGCATCGTAACCCTGCACCGCATATACGTCGGGTTGCAGCTTGTAGGCCTTGACATAGGCCAGACGGAAAGCGTTGTCCTTCTTGGTGTTCAGTCCGTCCGCATAGTGCAGCGTGGTTTCCACGCCTTCGGCGGCATCGCCCACGGCATCCAGCACGCCGTCGGTGAGGAAACCCGACCCATAGAGCGGGATCTTGCCCTTCAGGCCGGCCGCCTGATAGTCCTTGAGAAACTTGGCCGCACCGCCACCGGCAAAGAAGGCGACGACCGCATCCGGCTTGATACTGGCGATTTCCGTCAACAAGGCCTGGAACTCGACCTGTGGGAATGGCAGGTAAAGCTCCTTCACCAGCTTGCCGCCCTCCTTCTCGAAGCCTTCCCTGAAACCGACCATCATCTGCTCGCCGGCGGCATACTTCCAGGTGATGAATACGGCGGTCTTGTGTCCCTTGGCCTTCATCACCTTGCCCAAGGCATGGGTGGTCTGCCAGTTGGAGAACGAGGTGCGGAAGATGTTCGGCGCGCACAGCGCCCCGGTAACGTCGTCGGCGCCGGCGTTGGGATTGATCCACAGCGTGCCGGACTCCCTGACCACCTTGGCGATACCCATGGCCACACCCGAGTGCACCGTGCCGATGATGACTTCGGCCTTGTCGCGCTGCACCAGCTTGTTGGCGTTTTCAGCGGCCTTGGGCGGATCCGACTCGTCGTCGACTTTAAAAAACTCCAGCTCGCGGCCGGCGAATTTTCCGCCGCGTTCCGCCAGGGCCAGGCGAAACCCGTTCTCGATGGCGACACCGAGTTGGGTATAGGTTCCGGTGTAAGGCAGCATCAGGCCGACCCGAATCTTGGCGGCAGTTCCCTGGGCCTGGGCCAGCGATACCGGCAGCAGCGCTCCTGCGGCGCTGGCGCCCGAAAACGCGGCCAATGCGGCGCTGCTTTTAAGAAAATCACGACGATTGTAGTCAGACATCTCGTTCTCCTCGCTTTAGGTTTAAATAGTTATCGTCTGCGCTGCTTGGTGACGGTCGCAAAATCATAACTCATTTGCTTGCCTTCGGCGCAAACGGCAGGTTCCCGGATGCATCTTCCGCATCCCTTGATCCAGATCAATCTTGTTAGATGACAAACTGTTTGATATCCAACTATACTGTTGCGAGACGCTTGCGGCGGATTCGACCATGCCGCATCGGAGCATATGTTGAACCAGATGAGAACCAATTGAGGCGATATCGAAATGACGCACAAGCTTAGGGAGCCCGGCACAGAAATCGACTTCAGCCATCTTCCCGATCTCATCGGCTATCAGTTGCGGCTGGCGCAGATTGCAATTTTCAAGGATTTCGCGACGACGTTGGGCGAATTGGATATTACGCCGGGCCTGTTCGGCGTGTTGACCATCATCGAAGCCAACCCCGGACTGAAGCAAACCGAGTTGGCCAAGGCGACGCATCTCGACCGTTCCACGGTGGTCTCGGTGATCGACAACCTGGAGGGCCGTATGCTGGTCGAGCGGCGCGCCGCGCCCACGGATCGCCGCTCGAATTCCCTCCACCTCACCGCCGACGGCAAGACGCTATTGAAAAAACTCAAGAGGCTGGTCGCCGAGCACGAACAACGAATCAAGAGCAATTTGAGCGAGGCCGAGCAGGCCACGCTGATCCGCCTGATGCGCAAGATACTGCCCGAGCATCGTTAACCAGGGTAATTAGGAGAATCGAACATGGACATCCGCCAAAAAGTCGATCTGCTGTGCCAGCGCATGTACGACACGCCGCAGTTTCCCAGCCAGGGAGCGGTGCTTTTCGTTGACCTGGAGCGACGCACCACCCGGCGCAAATACCTGTCCGTCGAGGTGCTGCGCTCCTTTCTCGGCGGTCGCGGCGCCAACATGTATCTGCTCTATAACCTTTTGCAGGAAGAGCTCGACGCGCTGAATCCGGAAATTCCGCTGATCTTCGGCGCCGGCACGCTCACCGGAGCCATGCCTTCCGCCACGCGCGGCAATTTCACCAGCAAGTCTCCCGAGTCCCACGCCATTCTCGACACCAATGGCGGCGATTACTTCCCTGCTTTCGTCAAACGCCACGGCTACGACCACCTGGTCATCCACGGCCAAGCGGCTCAATGGTCGCTGCTCAAGATCGCCTACGACCAGGTCGAATTCCTCGACGCGACGCCCTATGTCGGATTGGACAACCTGGACCTGGCCAGAGCCGTCGAGCGCGATTTCGACTGCACCGAACGCAAGGACATGGCCATGGCGCGCATCACCAGCGCCGGCGAGAACCTGGCCCTGTGTAGCGGCATCATGGGCGGGATCAAGGCGATCTGGGCGCGCGGCGGCGCCGGTGCGAAAATGGGCGCGCACAAGCTGAAGGCCATCATGGTGCTGGGCAAACCCATCGAACAGGAGGAGAAGGGCGCGCTCAAGGCCTACAACAAGGTCATCGGCAAGAAGATCACCTCCACCAGCGTCATCAAGAATGCCCTGAAAAAAGTCGGCACGCCTTTCCTCTACAAGCCGAGCCGCGTGCTGGGCGCCATGGGCGCCCTGAACAACCAGCAAACCACCTGGCACGCCACGCTCGACGCCGACAATTTCGACCCTTACCGGCCCGGCATGGACGGCTGCTTCAAGTGCCCCGTGCATTGCCGCAACCAGAACGACATGCTGCCCGGCGGCAAGGGTGGCTGGGGCGCCGCCGCGCTCAAGGGCCTGGACGGCAACGCCAGCTACGACAAGGCCCAGGCGCAAGTCGAGCATCAGAAGCTGCGCACCTACCGCGGCATCCGCGGCGACGATGCCTATGACAAGTACGACAAGGGCGACGGTCCGGAATATGTCACTCTCGGCAAGTTCGGCCCACTCATAGGTATCCAGGAGCCCGAGCAAGTGCTGCGGCTGAACAACATCCTCAACGACCTGGGCCTGGATTCCGCCAGCACCGGCAGCGCCATCGCCTGGGCCATGGAACTGTGGCAGCGCGGCATCATTGGCGCGAAGGACACCGGCGGCCTGGATCTCGCCTGGGGCAACTACCCGGTGATCGAGCAACTGCTGTTCATGACCGCCAAACGCGAGGGTTTCGGCGACACCATCGCCGACTCGGCGCGCGCCGTGGAGACCGGCAAGTATCCGGCGGCGGCGCTCGACTACTGCATGGCGGTGAAAGGCCTGTTCCAGTCCGACCCCCACGACGCGCGCATCCTCAAGGCTTTCGCTCTCGGCCTGTCGGTGGCGACGCGCGGCATGGACCACCTGCGCAACCGGGTCACGCTGGAGATCAACGCGCGCATCAACGACGATCCGGAATTCAAGACCGCCCTGTACGGCGGGACGGTATCGGCGCTGCCGACCGCGTATGACGGCAAGGAGAACGCCGTACGGCGTTGCGAAAACACTTTCGCCGCCGGCGATTCCGTCGGCATGTGCCGCTTCAACACCAAGCTGTTCAACTCACCCACCCTGCCCGACTGCGAAGACTTCGCCCAGCAGCTCAGCGCACTCACCGGCGAGCCTTTCGACGCCGCGAAAGTAGACGCGAACGGACGCAACATCAGCGGCCTGGAGCATATGCTGAATTTCCGCCTCGGCTTGCGCGCCAAGGACGACACGCTGCCCAAGCGCTGGTTCGAGGAAGCCATCGTCGCCGGGCCCTTTGCCGGGGAGAAGATCGACCGTATCCAGTTCGAGGAACTCAAGGGCCGCTTCTACAGGCTGACCGGCCTGAATACCGAAGGCACTCCCGCCATCGCCTGGCACCAGCAACTGTCGATGACCACCACCGGATTCGCGGTGCGCGTCGATCTGCCGCGCGCCCTGCCCGGCGCTCCGGAAGACGCCATCGTCATCGACCAGCCGGTCGGCAACGTCACCGAATTGCGCCGTGAATTGAAGCGCCGGTTGCCCGAGGCGGCCGCCGCACTCGACGACAAGATGCTGAATGTCGCTGTCAACGGCCATATGACGCTGTCCGGCGAAGGTACCGCGCCTCTGGTGAGTGGTGACCGGGTGACGCTGGTGCCGATTTTCGCCGGCGGATAATCACCGGTGCGAATTGACTGAATTCCGGCCGGCGTAGAATTCAACTCTTGCCCATCGCAAGGCTTGAACATGCAGTTCCAAACACCCGCAAACGACGCAGCCGAATCAGCTCAAGTCGATTTGCCCGCCTACCTGAAGCGTGTCGGCTACGCGGGCGAACTACAACCCAGTCTGCCCGTGCTCCAGGCCCTGCACCTGGCGCACGCCACACACATCCCGTTCGAGAACCTGGACATTCTGCTGGATCGACCGATCCGCCTGGACCTTCCCAGCCTGCAAGCCAAACTGGTCAACGCCGGGCGCGGCGGCTACTGCTTCGAGCAGAACACGCTGTTTTGCTCGGTGTTGCGCCAACTGGGGTTTTCAGTCAGCCCACTCGCCGCGCGTGTCCGCTACCGCACGGCCAGGGTTCTGCCACGCACCCATATGCTGCTGCTGGTCGACGTTGCCAGCGAGCAGTGGATAGCCGATGTCGGGTTCGGCGCCGATGGTTTGCTCCTGCCGCTGGCGATGCGCACGCCCGAAGCGCAACCTCAATTCGCCTGGACCTACCGGGTGATCGAAGAGGAAGGGCTGTGGGTCCTGCAATCCCGGATGGACTCATTCTGGATGGACCTGTATGCCTTCTCGCTGGAGCCCCAGCAGGCCGCCGATTACGAGATGGCCAGCTACTACGTGTCCACCCATCCAGCCTCGCGCTTCGTGCAATCGCTCACCGCACAACGGCTTTCACCTGAGGTACGGCACGTCCTGCGTAACCGCGAACTGTTCGAGGATCGCGGCGACACGCAGAGCGTCAGGATGCTGGCGGACGACGACGACCTGCTGGATGTTCTCAAGCACACTTTTGGCCTCAGGTTTCCGGCCGGGACGCGCTTTAAGTGCCGGTGAGCCGTCGGAAGCCGAAATTCGAAGGGCCCGATCAGGAACTCGAACAACGAATTGCCGGCCGCATCTCCCAACCATGATCGGCGAACAAGGAATTGGAGCCTTCGCTTATTCCATTTCACCCGATCAACGGGCGCTCCATTGAATATATTGTCAAACATATGAATCTGAAGGTCTCGTGCCGCCGCGATGACTGGCCGATCACAAACTGTCCAACCCGGTCACTCTGATCTACGATGAGATAAAGGCAATGAAAAATGGGATGGGGGTCAAGGGCATGCTTGACGGTGGCGCGACCCGCTATTCCTCTCTGCCACAAGCGTCGGGGAGTGACCGAGATGCCGGATGAACTCAGAATCCTGATGCTGGAGGACCAACCGGCCGACGCCGAGCTCGCCGTAACGGTGCTGGGCAAAGCCGGCATGGTCTTTTCGTCCCGGTGCGTGGATACCAGCGACGGCTTCACCGCCGCGGTGGAAGAATTCCGTCCCGACGTCATCCTTGCCGACTACCGGCTTCCCGGCTTCGACGCTCCGGCGGCGCTGTTGCTGGCGAAATCCCTCTGTCCCGACATACCTTTCATTGCCGTTACCGGCGCCGTCGGCGACGAGAAGGCCGTTGAACTGCTCAAACTGGGCGCCAGGGACTATGTCCTGAAGGGCAATCTTGTCAGGCTACCGCTGGCGATAAAACGGGCGCTCGATGAGGTCAAGGAGGGCAAAGCGCGCCGACTGGCAGAGGAGGCAATGCATCGCTTGAACCGGGAACTGAGTGCCATCAGCCACTGCAACCATATCCTGATGCAGGCCGAGGACGAGCAAACCCTGCTCGACGACATCTGCCGCATCGTTTGCGACGAGGCCGGCTACCGCATGGCCTGGGTGGGATATGCCGAGAATGATGACGCCAAGACCGTGCGACCTGTCGCCTGGGGAGGCTTCGACAGCGGATATATTGCGGACGCCAAATTGACTTCGGCGGACGGCACGGAACGCGGACAAAGTCCCGCCGGAAGAGCTATCCGTGGCGGCGAAATAATCTGTGTCCAGGATATTGCCAACGACCCGCAAATCGCCCCGTGGCGGGACACAGCCTTGCTGAACGGATATCGGTCCGTAATTGTCCTGCCGCTCAAGGACGAAAACGCGAAGGCATTCGGCATACTCCTGATCTATTCGACGGAGGTCAACGGCTTCACCCCAGACGAAATACGGCTGCTGGAAGAACTGGCCGGCGATCTGGCGTTCGGCGTCACGGTCCTGCGCGCCCGCGCCGAGCACCAACGGATGGAACAGGCGCTGAGCCAGCGGGAGCAGGCATACCATACTCTGCTGAAGAATATCCCCGACCGGATTGTGCGCTACGACCGGGAGATGCGTCGGATCTACGTGAACCCCGCCTGGGAACAAGCCTGCGGCCTGTCCGCCGAGGAGGTCATCGGCAGACCCCCGGCTGATATTCACGGCATCGCCCACCCGGTAGTGAACGAGTATTGGGAAAAACTCGAAGAAGTGCTGGAAACCGGAACACCCCAGGCAATCGAGATGACCTTGCTGAACGACCGTGGCGTGACGTTTTATATGGAATACCGCATCGTGCCGGAATACGATGCGTCAGGGAAAGTGGTCGGCGCGCTAGCCGTCGGACAGGATGTCACCGAGCGCAAACAGGCCGATCAGGAGCGACTGGCCCGTCTTCGCTTAGTTGAAAGCCTGGACCGGGTCGACCGCGCCATTCAAGGGACGAACGATCTGGATCAGATGCTCAGCGACGTGCTCGACGCCACGCTGACGATCTTCGATTGCGACCAGGCGTGGCCGGTGTATCCCTGCGATCCCGATGCGATATCCTGGCAGGTGCCGATGGAACGCACCAAGCCCGAATATCCGGGTGCAAATGCGCAGAGGATTGAGATACCGATGGAGCCGGGCGTCGCCGGGACCTTCAGGACCGTGCTCGCAGCGGATGGGCCGGTGAAATACGGTCCGGGGACCAAGCATCCGTTGCCGAAAGAGGTGTCGGAGCGGTTCGGCTTCAAGTCTTTCATGGCAATGGCCCTGTACCCCAAGGTCGGTAAGCCATGGCAATTCGGGATATACCAGTGCGCTTACCCCCGGGTATGGACACCCGACGAGGAAAAGCTGCTGCAAGAGATCGGTAGGCGCTTGACCGATGCGCTGTCCACGCTGCTGGCGTATCGCGACCTGCGGGAAGGCGAGGCCAAGTACCGCTCGTTGTTCGAAGCCATTCCCAACCCCTTTTATTACAAGGACTGCGATGGCCGCTTCATCGGTTGCAACATTGCCTTCGAACGCTACCTGGGCATATCGAGGGACGAAATTGTCGGACGAACGGCGTACGATATCCAGCCCAAAGAACTCGCGGACGTCAGTAGCGACGTCGATAAGAGATTAATCGATCGTCCCGGGAACCTGGTCTGTGAAGCCAAAGTAAGCTGGGCCGATGGCTCTCTGCGGGACGTCATATTCCACAAGGCCAGTTTCACCCGGGCCGACGGCGGCCTCGCCGGCATCGCCGGCATCATCCTCGACATCACCGAACGCAAGGCCGCCGAAAAGGAGCTGGCGAAGCGCGAACGGGAATTCCGCACCCTGGCCGAGAATAGCCCCGACCCCATCTACCGCTACGACCGCGACTGCCGCCGCCTCTATGTGAATGCGGTGGTCGGCAAACTCATCGGCAAGCCGGCGGAAGCGTTGATCGGCACTTCACCCGCCGACGGTGCGATTCTTGTTTCCGAACAGAGCAGGAAGCTGATGGACGCCATCCGCCGCGTGTTCGACAGCGGCGAGAACGACCAGATCGACCTCGACTTCATCACTCAGGCCGGGGAGCATCGCGACTACCAGATGCTCCTGGTGCCCGAGCGCGATGAGGGGGAACATGTGGCGACCGTGCTCGCCCTGGCGCGCGACATCACCGCCATCCGCACCGCCGAGCGGCGCATGAGCCACTTCCTGGGCAACTTGCCCGGTTTCGTCTATTCCTTCCGCATGTCGCCCGACGGGCATGGCAGTTTCCCCTTCGCCAGCCGCGGCATAGAGGACCTCTACGGCCTGCGGCCCGAGGACGTGAAAGACGACATGGCGCCGCTGCAAGCCCTGGCGCATCCGGACGACAGGCAGCGCATCGGGGCCGCGCTCACCGAGTCGGCGCGGACGCTGACGCCGCTCCTGGTCGAGGTTCGCGTCCGGCGTCCGGGCCAGCCCGAGCGCTGGATCGAGTGCCGCGCCCTCCCGGAACGTGAGGCCGACGGCGGCATCCTCTGGCACGGTCTCATGCTCGATATCGACGAGCGCAAGCGCATGGAAGGCGCGTTGCTCGATTCACGCAACTTCCTCGACAACATCATCGACGGCATCGCCGACCCGATCTTCGTCAAGGATCGCCAGCACCGCTGGATACATTTCAACGACGCCTTCTGCCGGCTGATCGGGCGCAGCCGCGAGGAACTCCTCGGCAAGTCCGATTTCGACTTCTTTCCCGAGCGTGAGGCACGGGTGTTCTGGGACGGCGACGAGGCCGTCTTCGCCAGTGGCCGGGAATTCACCAACGAAGAGGAAATCACCAACGAACAGGGCGACACGCGCCACATCTTCACCCGCAAGACGGTGTTTACCGGCAGTCGGGGCGATCCTATCCTGGTCGGCATCATTTCTGATTTCACCGAGCGCAAGGCCGCCGAAGATCAACTCCGCAAACTCTCCCAGGCGGTGGAACAAAGCCCGGAGAGTGTCGTCATCACCGACATCGACGCCCGGATCGAATATGTGAACGAGGCCTTCGTCAAGACTTCGGGTTATAGCCGCGAAGAAGCCATCGGCAAGAACCCGCGCATCCTGAAATCGGGTAAGACCCCGCGGCAAACCTATGTTTCGCTGTGGGACGCGCTGACCCATGCGCGACCATGGAAGGGCGAGCTATGCAACCAACGCAAGGATGGCAGTGAGTATGTCGAATTCGTCCGCATCATGCCCATCCGCCAGCCGGACGGAAATATCACCCACTACCTGGCCGTAAAAGAGGACATCACCGAGAAGAAACACATGGGTGAGGAATTGGACCGTCACCGCCATCACCTCGAAGAACTGGTCGCCAGTCGCACCGCGCAACTGGCGGAGGCACGGGAGCAGGCCGACGCCGCCAATGAAGCCAAGAGTGCCTTCCTCGCCAATATGAGTCACGAGATTCGCACGCCGCTCAATGCCGTGCTGGGGCTGGCGCGGATCGGCATGCGTGAAAACCAGGGAAGAGGCACCGGCCATACTTATGTGCGCATTCTGGAATCCGGTCAACACCTGCTCGGCGTGATCAACGATATCCTCGACTTCTCCAAGATTGCGGCCGGCAAGCTCAGCGTCGAGAGGCGGCCCTTCGCCCTGTTCGCCGTTATCGACAATGTGAAGAGTTTTGTCGCAACGCACCACGCGGAGGGAAAGGGCTTGGCGCCGGTCGTCTCACTCGCCCCCAACCTCGACGCTTGGGTGGAGGGCGACGCGATGCGCCTGGCCCAGATACTCACCAACCTGCTGTCCAATGCCATCAAATTCACCAAGAGCGGCGAGGTGCGGCTATGCGTCGCGCGCGACGGTAACAACGTCTGCTTCCAGGTGATCGACAGCGGTATCGGCATGAGCGAAGAGCAGTTGGCGCGGCTGTTCCAATCCTTCGAGCAGGCCGACAGTTCCACCACGCGCAACTATGGCGGGACCGGTCTGGGGCTGGCCATCAGCCAGAGCCTTGCCCACCTGATGGGGGGCGAGATCAGCGTGGACAGCCGTCCCGGTGCGGGTAGCGCCTTTACCCTGGAGTTGCCCCTGCCGGCGGCGGCCGTTCCGGCACACTTCAGCCAGCCCGGCGGCGCCATAAGTGCGGCCGGCCCACGACTCGCCGGTCTTTCGGTGCTGGCGGCCGATGACGTGGAGGTCAATCGCTACATTCTTGAAGATCTGCTGGCGCATGAAGGTGCCAGGGTCGTCTTTGCCCATGACGGACAGCAAGCCTTGGAACGGATCGACGAAGTCGGAGCGAACGCCTTCGACGTGGTGCTGATGGACGTGCAGATGCCGGTGATGGATGGCATCGAGACGGCACGGCGCCTCGCGACGATCGCTCCCGATCTTCCCATCATCGGCCTGACCGCCCACGCCCTGGCCGAGGAGCGGGACAAGTGCCTGGCCGCCGGCATGGTCGAGCATGTCACCAAGCCAATCGACACGGACCTGCTGGTCGCGGCCATACGGCGCCACGTACGCCTCGGCGTTTCGGCGTCGGATGGATTCGCCCCGCCGGCAAGCGCGCCGTTAACCCTGTCGACTCCGGTGGCGGGCCTGATTGACCGCGCGGCCCTGCTGGCCCGCTTCAAAGGCCGTCGCGCCTTCATCGCACGGCTAGCCGCCTCGGTGCGCAAACACCATGCCGCCACACCGCTCAAATTGCGGGAGGCGGCGGGCGCCGGAAACCTTGAGACACTGGTGTTCATTGCCCACAGTTTGAAGGGCGTCGCCGGCAATCTGGATATCCGCCCGCTGCGCGAGGCAGCCCAGGCGCTCGAAGCAGCCGCCAAGGACGGACCGGGCGATGCGCGAACCCTGGCCGGGCAACTGGCCGACGTCATGGAAGTCGCTTTGTACGAATTGGCCGAACTGGAAAACGACGGAGAGAACGGTGAGCAAAGCCATGCCGAGTTGTAGCCCATGTTGCCGTAGACTAGGCTGGGAATTGGTGAACTGGGAATGATCATGGACGTTGCCGCCCGCATCCTCGTCGTCGACGATGAACCGGCCAACCGGTTGATCCTGGAGGATATGCTCAGCGACCACTTTGCCGTACAGGCGCTGGGCAGCGGCCGGGAGGCGCTGGATTACCTGATGGCCGGCGCCGCGGTCGACCTTATCCTGTTGGATGTGGTGATGCCGGGAATGGACGGTTTCGAGGTATGCCGGCGGATCAAGGCCACGCCGCGTCTAAGCGACGTGCCGGTGCTGTTTCTCACCAGTCTCGACAGCGCGGCGGGCGAGGAGCGCGGTCTGTCGCTCGGGGCAGAGGACTTCATCCACAAGCCGTTTTCACCGCCGGTGGTGTTGGCGCGAATGCGCAACCATCTCGAACTCTTCCACTCCCGGCGCCGGTTGCGCGATCGCAACGCGGATCTGGAGCGGATGGTGGCGGATCGCACGCGCGAAATCTTGCGCCAATCCGAGGAACTGATGCATCGGGAGAAGCAGGTGATCGCCGCCCAGAGCGCCACCATCACCGCCTTCTGCGCGCTGGCGGAGGCACGCGACAACGAGACCGGCAACCACATCCGCCGCACCCAGCGCTATGTCGAGGCACTGGCGCGGAAGCTATCCAGCCATCCGCGCTTCGCCGCCGAACTCGACGAGGACACCATCCAGTTGCTGTTCAAGTCCGCCCCGTTGCACGACGTGGGCAAGGTCGCCATTCCCGACCGCATCCTGCTCAAACCGGGCAAGCTCGACCCCGAAGAGTGGGCGATCATGCAGCGCCACAGCGAATACGGATACGCCGCCATCGCCCAGGCCAGCGCCGATTTCGGCGAGGCCGCCGGCTTTCTGCGCTTCGCCAGCGAAATCGCCCATAGCCACCACGAGAAGTGGGACGGCAGCGGCTACCCCCAGAAGTTGGCGGGAGAGGCGATCCCTCTGTCGGCGCGCCTCATGGCGGTGGCCGATGTCTACGACGCGTTGATCAGCCGGCGCGTCTACAAGCCCGCTTATCCGCATGCCCAGGCCATGGCCCTGATCGCCGAGGGACGAGGCACGCACTTCGACCCGGACATCGCCGACGCTGTGTGCGCCATTGCCGGCGAGTTCCAAATGATTGCGACCAGTTATCGCGATGAAGACCAGGAGAACCAGCCATGACCGAGCCGGCACCGAAAATATTTATCGTCGATGACGATCCGTCGGCGCGGATGGTCGCCACATTTCAAATGGAGGGCAGCGATGCGCGCATTCGCGAGTTCGGCGACGGTGACTCCTGCCTGGCCGCGCTCGACGAGGGACCGGACATCGTCATTCTCGACATCGAGATGCCCGGCACCGACGGCATCGCGGTCTGCCGGGGCATCCGCGCGGCGGGGCTCGCCGAAACCCAGATCATTTTCGTTTCTTCGCACAACGATCTGGAAACCCGCCTTACCGCTTACGACGCGGGCGGCAACGATTACATCATCAAGCCGTACGATCCGGAGGAATTGGCCCGCAAAATCGACGTCGCCAAGCGCGCCATGGAGGCGACGCGCAGCGGCGCCATGCAGGCAAGGATGGCCCAGCAGGCGGCCTTCGCGGCCATGTCCTCGATGGGCGAGACCGGCGTGACG
>Ga0172379_10008267_pt1 | contig 13163 bp, 7 predicted proteins | sample GrowelOW334metaG_FD_119756 | JGI IMG/M metagenome (GOLD analysis project Ga0172379, IMG submission 119756) | Groundwater microbial communities from an aquifer near a municipal landfill in Southern Ontario, Canada - Groundwater well OW334 metaG | ecosystem: Environmental > Aquatic > Deep... | reverse complement strand
GCGGAGATTCAAATAGCGCGTATGCGTTTTGCACACAGTCCGGCGGGTATAATGTAGCAAATTGTACGATCGCTTCGAACGAGATAAGGGGTTTTTATAATTCCTACTATGCCGCAATATATGCTAACAATGCTAATGATTCCATGACTATTTCCCACAATACCCTTGTAAAAAATCTTTACGGCGTAAGAGTATCCGGGGGGACTATTAATGTAAAAAATAATATTTTTTCCGCTGCGCCTCGGCCCGGAAGTTTTAGGGCGAGCAGTATAGGGATCTACCGGACGGGTGGGACGGTAACTTCAACTTATAACACTTTTTACAATAACGCGGCGGATTATTCCGGAACTGTTGGCAGCAAATCAAATGATCAAGTAGCTGCTCCCCGATTTTTGAGTGCGGATAATAATAATTATTTGCTTGGGAGCGATTCCAATTGTATCGGCAATGCGGACGATTCTGGGAATCGCGGCGCATACGCTGCTTCGGGGACTAGTTCCGGGATCTTGACCGATTCTTATGTGGCAACCGATGGAGATGATGCCAATAACGGAAGCATTGGTACGCCATTTAGGACTGTTAGAACTGCCATGGCCTCGACTGAAAGCAATATCTATTTTAGAGCAGGGACATATGGATGTACGGCCGAAACGACGTCCTCCGGCCAGCAATTAAGGCACTATTTGGCTGAAGTTGCGACGATCGATTCGGGAACTGCCGCAAGTAATACTATAAATTTAGGAAGTAATTCAACCTTGGATGGCATATCGGTGAATAATACAGGAAACAGCGCTTATGCGGTTTATGTGCTGGGAAATAATGCTCAAATATTAAATAACACTATTTATAGAAATGGCTGGTCCGGGACTACAATGTACTTTGCTGCAAATACCACAGGTGGATACTTAAGCGGGAATACGATAACCAATGCCTATTTTGGTCAAACTGCCATTTGGCTTCGGGGCGGAAATAACAGTACGACGATCGAATCAAATACCATAACTGCGGATCGAGGGATCTATCATGAATATGAGACCTCTTCGAATGTGAGAATAGTAAGTAATAAGATAATTGCGCATAGTTCGGATAGTAACGCAACTGCCGGATTTGCTAATTCAAGCGGGGGGTTCCCGATAGTTAACTTCACGATCGGTTCAAATGAGATAAGAGGTTATTATAATGCGTCCGGTGCTGCAATTTATCTCGGTACCTCTGGCGGGTCGGCCACAATCAAAAATAATACAATTGTAAAAAATACGATTGGAATATGGGCTGTAAGTGGTACAAGTGCAGGAACCTATGAAGTTAAGAATAATATTATATCTGCCGCGCCGCGTCCCGGCAGCTACTTGACGAGCAGTATTGGCATAAACCGACAATCGGCGGCTGTAAATTCAAATAATAATACTCTTTATAACAACGCGACTAATTATTCCGGTACGGTAAACGGACAAACAAATGATGCGACTTCCTGTCCCAGATTTGCGAGTTCGGATAATAACAATTATCAATTGGGACTTGACTCTCCCTGCTCTGGGTCGGCGGATGACTTGGGAAACCGGGGGGCCTATGCTACGTTGGCGCTTGTTTCCGGCATTGTTACCGATTCGTATGTGGCAACGGATGGCAGTGACAGCAATAGCGGGACGATAGGCTCGCCATTCAGGACTGTTGCAAGAGCGATAGGCTCAACAGAAAGTATTGTCTATTTGAGAACGGGGACATATGGATGTACGGGAGAGACGTTTTCAATAGGCCAGCAATTAAAGCGTTATTTGTCTGAAGCAGTTGCGGTTGATTCAGGGACCGCGAACAGCCATACCATATCATTAACAAATAACACAACAATAGATGGAGTGAACATTAAGAATAGTTGTACCTCAAGCTCATATTATTCACTAAATGTTATTGGAAATAATACCCAAATATTAAATAGCAGCATTACTCGCGAAGGCGCAAACGGAGGTAGGGCGATCTATATGGCGAATAATACGACGGGTGGGACAATAAGGGGGAATGCGATATCAAATACATATGCAACGAGTTATGGCATTCATATGTATGGCGGGAACAATAATTTAACGATCGAATCAAACACGATTACTGCGGATTTAGGTGTTTACCATGAATATACAGCATCTGATAACATAAATATATTAAGTAATAAGATAATCAGCTATAGCGGAAATACAAGCAGTTGGTACGGCATTTATCACCCAAGCGGCGGTTTTTATTTGACAAATTGTACAATTGGCTCAAACGAGGTAAGAGGCTTTTACAATACAGGCTATGGCGCATTGTATTTCAACCACTCAAGTAACACAGTCGCCGTTACCAACAACACATTAGTGAATAACTTATATGGATTTAGGACAACGGCTGGAACTTATACCTTAAAAAATAATATTATCAGCAACAAGCCTGACGGCGGGACGCCAACAACCGGAAGCATTGGGGTTTATAACACTGCGGGAACGGTAACAGAAACCTATGATGATGTTTGGAAAAACGAAACGAATTGGTCGGGCGTTGCGACCGGGGTTGGGACAATATCGGCTGATCCTGTTTTTGTTAGCGAAGCAAGCAATAATTATAATTTGTCCCCAAGTTCCCCGTGTATTGCAGCAGGAACCCCCGAAGGGACGGATATGGGAGCCTATGATTACGTCGATACAACTGCTCCAACTGTTGAGAGCGTATCGTCGACGAAAGATAATGGGACATATACAATTGGGGAGATCATCCCGATAACAGTGCTATTTGACAGCATTGTGAATGTAACGGGCGCGCCGAGTATTGATCTTGAAACCGGCGCAACGAATAGGTCTGCCATTTATGCAAGCGGTTCGCGCTCGACAACTTTGACCTTTAATTATACGGTCGAAGCGGGGGACGCGAGCAGCGACCTGGACTATAGATCTTCAACTTCTTTAATTCTCAATGGTGGAACGATCAGCGATGAAGCTGGAAATGCTGCAAACGTATTATTTGCTAGTCCTGGGGCAACAAATTCCCTGGGAGCAAGCAAAGCGATCGTGATCGATACGACGGCTCCGGCAGTGCCCTCCTTAAGTTCTCCGGCAAACGGATCAACTACGAATGAAAGTACCCCGCCCCTGGTCTGGATTCCCTCAACCGGAGCGGTGAGCTACGAAGTAAGAATAGATGGAGTTGTGAAGACAACTACGACGGAAACGAATTTTACACCAACGATAGCTTTAACGGACGCTTCGCATACCTGGGATGTGAGAGCCAAAGATCTGGCCGGGAATTGGAGCGCCTATGCAGCCTCTTGGTCGTTTACGGTAGACACGGTCGGCCCGGGAGCTGTGGCTTTGGTTGCTCCGGCTGATGGGGCATTTCTAATAACTGCTACACCAACCCTTACCTGGGAAGCTGTAAGCAGTGCGGTAAGCTACGAAGTTCGGATAGATGGAGTAGTAAAGACAACAACGGAAGCGACAAGCTACGCAGCTGTGACCTTGACTGAAACTTCACATACTTGGGATGTCAGAGCGATAGATGCGGTTGGGAATTGGGGGATTTATTCGACACAGCGGAGTTTAACGGTGGATATGACGCTTCCGACAATAAGCATTACGGCGCCGACGAGCGGAATAACGATCACGGGTGAAACATATTCGATAGCTTGGACGGCGACGGACGGCGGGTCCGGATTAAAGACGACGCCGGTAACGATCTCTTCGACCAGCAATGAAACCTGGACGGTCTTGACCAGCAGTGCCGCGGCATCCGGCAGCTATACTTGGAACGTTCCAACAGTTGAATCCACCGCATATCGCATTAAAATAACCGCAGAAGACCAGGCTGGAAATATTGGAGCTACTACAACTGAATCGTTCACGGTGAATAATGCTTCTCCGACAACTTCTCCGGAAGCGGTCGCTCCGAGCGAAACCGCAACGAGTATAGATATTGAATTCGCCGAAAGTTTATCGACTGCGGGGATGGCCTCTGTTGAGGCGGCGATTCTTGCAGGTATCAATCCTCCCGCCCCCCGCGGGCAACCGGTAACGATCAAATTGCAGTCTCTGGCCGCTGCCAGGACCGGAACATTTGTTTGGTCAAATGGAAATAAAAAAGTTTGTTTTACCCCATCAACGCCGCTATTGGAGGGAGAATCGTATACGATCTCGGTTTCCGGCGCAACGTATGTGACCGGAGGGACTGTGGCGCCACTGCAAATGAGCTTTGTTGGCAAAGGGGTCTTGGCGGATGCGATCGTCCCATCGGTTGTGATCAAAGCAGAGGGAATTGCAATAAGAGACGGGGATTATATCGATGCTCGTCCAAGTTTTGAAGTATCGCTTGCCGATAACACTTCGATCAATGTTTCGTCTGTTAAGATGTGGCTGGATAATAGCACCGTAACTCCGACAACGGTCTCTTCTTCGGCTAAAGCAATGGTCGTTTCTTATTCTCCGGCAGCGGATCTGGCGGATGAATCAACCGCAACCCATTCGGTGAAAGCTGAAGTAAAAGACGGGATCGGGAATACTACTATTAAAGAAGTGACTGGACTGAAAGTTGCTACCGGGCAGGTGCAGGTGTTGGGGATGGCCATGTCGACGCCGGCAACATTCTCGCCTAAAAGAGACGGTTCTTCGATCGTTTCGTATAGTTTGAATAAGAGCGCGCCGGTTGCATTGTATTTCTATGGGTCAGGGGGAGCATCGGTCGTTTGGACAAGGAAATTCAGCCAGGGGGCTAATGGCGCTAAGGCGGGATATAACACGGTTACTTTCAACGGGGTTTCGGATATTTCCGGCACGACCCTAGCCAACGGCATATATGTCTACAAAATAATTTCGAATAATAAAGAGATCGGGAAGGGATATATAGTTATTTACGAGTGATAGATGCGGTTTTTTTCTACTTTTGAACTACGATCTTTCTAAAATCCGCAACCGACAAATAGAGATTTTCGATCGTTTTCAGCAAGGCTAGCCGGTTTAATTTCAGCCGCTCATCTTTGTGCATTACCATGACTTTATCAAAGAAAGCTTCGATCGGAGCGGTTAGCTTGGATAGTTCAAGCGCGGCTTCTTCCCATTTTTCGCTTTTTACTCTTTCACCGACTTCCCAGTTTATTTTTAAGTAAAGGGCATAAAGCTCTTTTTCTTCTGCATCTTCAAGATCATGTTCAAGGACCTGCTGGCGGGGAGCATTGCCGGCGATCCGGCTCAAGCGGTCGGCGGAGGCGATAACGCCTTCCAGCCAAGTTTTTTCAAGTAGGTTATTTAGCGCAATGGCTTTTTCCTGAACGTCTAAAACGTCGTTAAAATTATAGAGGGCGGCGTCGACGACATCATAACGGATCCCTCTATCAAGCAGGATCGGCTTTAACCTGGCAGAAATAAAAGTTAGGATCTCGGGTAATTTGGGTTTTAGTCCGTATAATTTTCCGGATTCTTCAATTGTTTCATCCAGGAGCAGGTCGATCTTTTTGCCTAGAATTATCCGGATGATCCCTAAAGCCGAGCGTCTTATTCCATAAGGGTCTTCCGAGCCGCTCGGGATATAGCCGGTAGAAAAAGCGCCGATGATGGTATCAAAACGATCCGCCAGCGCGACAATGGTCCCCTCCAGCGAGTTCGGCAAAGCGTCATCTTGCGATTTTGGAAGGTAGTGTTCAAATATTCCTTGCGCAACTAAGCTTCCTTCTCCCGAAAGTGCCGCATATTCTCTCCCCATTACTCCCTGGAGTTCAGGGAACTCATAAACCATTTTGCTGTTCAGGTCGGCTTTGCAAAGTTCTGAAATTCTAGCGACTTTTGTGATCGTCTTTTCATCCGCCTTAAGCCGTTTGGCCAGCCATTGCGATAACTTGCTGATCCTATTTGATTTTTCTGCCATATTACCTAATTTCTCAAGAAAGGATACTTTTTCAAGCTCGGCTGCCATTATTTTTAGAGGATTTTTCTTGTCTTCTTCAAAGAAAAAGCGGGCATCGGCGAGCCGTGCGGATAAAACTTTTTCGTTTCCTTCGACCACTTTTTTATCCGGGCAGCCATTCGTGACCACGACAAACTTTGGAAGTAGGTTATATTGTTCATCCACGATCGCAAAGTATTTCTGGTTTTTCTGCATAGAAGTTATCAGGACCTCTTTAGGTATCTCCAAAAATTCCTTTTTAAAGCTCCCAACGTAGACGATCGGGTTTTCCACAAGAAATGTAACTTCCGACAAAAGGGTTTCGCTGATGATCGCTTTTCCGCCGGCCTTTTTTGCGGCAGTTTCCACCGCTTTTCTGATCATCTCTTTTCTTTCGTCTTGGTCCAGAATTACCCCTAAACTTAAAAGTTGTTTTTTGAAATCCTGTAGGGCAAGGGCTCGTCCCTTGCCTCCCGCTCGGCAAACCACTAGGGCTTGCCCTACATTTTTTCGATAGCGATGTCCGAACGTTTTATTCGAAGATTGGATCCCTGCCAGTTTAAATTTTATCGTCTTTTTTCCGCAAAGAGCCATGATCGAATGGATCGGTCGGATAAATTTGAAGTCAAGTTCTCCCCAACGCATTGCGATCGGCAGGGGAAGGGATGTAATGATCTCGGGCAAGAGCGTTTCCAGTAATTTTTCTGTCGGTTTTCCTTTTGTCTCTTTCAGGAGATAAGCATAATTTTCTCGAACGATTATTTTTTCCGGTGCAATATTATTCTTTCTTGCAAAGCCGATCGCGGCCGGGGTCGGTTTTCCATCCGTTCCAAAAGCAATATTTGCCGGAGGTCCTTTGATCTCTTCTTTAATGTCTGTTTGCTTTTGTGGGAGATTTTCAATATAGAGAACCAGCCGGCGGGGTGTCCCATACGTCTTTATCTTATCAAAAGTGATCTTTTCGCGCTCGAGCTTCTCTTTTGCTTTGCCGGCCAGGTCTTCAAGCAGCGCCGGCATAAAACGGGCTGGGATCTCTTCGGTCCCTATTTCAAACAGTAGGTTCAACATATAATATTGCTATTTTTCTGGCCATTTTTCTGATTTTTAAAATGTAGGCCATCCTTTCCGAGACCGAGACCGCTCCTCTTGCGTCGAGAATATTGAAAGCGTGCGAGCATTTTAAAATATAATCATAAGCCGGGATGATCTCTTTATTGTTTAACAATTGCCAGGCTTCTTTTTCGTAAAGATTGAAAAGCTGGAGGAGAGAGTCGATATTTGCCGATTCAAAATTATATTTTGATTGTTCTTTTTCCTGCTGCAGATAGATATCGCCGTATTTTACGGTATCGTTCCATTTAATATCATACACGCTGTTAACTTTTTGGATGAACATTGCGATCCGCTCCAGGCCGTAGGTTATTTCGACCGGGATCGGTTTGCAATCGAATCCGCCGCATTGCTGAAAATAGGTGAACTGCGTGATCTCCATCCCCTCCGCCCATACTTCCCAGCCGGTTCCCCAAGCGCCGAGGGTGGGTGATTCCCAATTGTCCTCGACAAAACGGACATCGTGTTTTGCCGGATCGATCCCGATAGCTTTAAGCGAAGCTAGATAGAGATCCTGAATATTTAGCGGTGAAGGCTTCATGATCACTTGATATTGGAAGTAATGAAAGAGTCGATTTGGGTTTTCGCCGTAGCGCCCGTCGGTCGGTCTTCTGACCGGATCAATATAGGCGACCTTCCACGGTTTTGGCCCGAGTACGCCAAAAAATGTAGCGGGGGACATGGTGGCTGCCCCTTTTTCCATATCATAGGGCTGCCGAATGACGCAGCCGGCATCGGCCCAAAATTTGTTTAAATTATCGATAATTTGTTGAAAGTTAAGTGCTTTCACCATATAATTATAACATGCTCAAAGAAGCTATCAAGAAATTAGTTGCAGGGATCGATCTGACCAGGGAAGAATCGTCTTTTGCGATGGATGAAATAATGAATGGGAATGCTACTCCTTCGCAAATTGCTGCGTTTATTACGGCATTAAGCATTAAAAAGGAGACGGCTGAAGAGATCACCGGCTGCAGTGAAAGCATGCGCAGCCACTCAATAAAAATATTCCCGCAGGCGAAAGATCTGGTTGATACTTGCGGTACCGGCGGGGATTCTTCCGGGACTTTTAATATTTCAACGGCAGCGGCCATCGTTGCGGCGGGGGCCGGTGTATCGGTCGCCAAACATGGGAACCGCTCGGTTTCTTCAAGATCGGGATCGGCCGATGTGCTGGAAGTTCTCGGCGTTAAGGTTGATATTGATCCGAAAAAAGTTGAAGCGTGCATAAATCAGGCCGGGATCGGGTTTATTTATGCGCCCAGTTTTCATAAGGCAATGCGCTTTGCCGCCCCGACCAGAAAAGAGATCGGGATAAGGACGATATTTAATATTTTGGGGCCGCTCACCAATCCCGCGGCCGCTTCCTCCCAGCTGCTTGGCGTTTACAAGCGCGAGCTTGCATATGTTATGGCTGAAGTATTAAAAAAACTTGGAACGGTTCATGCGATGGTGGTTTGCAGTCATGACGGGTTGGACGAAATATCAATTTCCGCTAAAACAAGGGTTGCGCATTTAAAAGACGGAAAAATAAAAGAATATGATATAAAGCCGCAGGATTTTGGGATAAAAATCGCTTCGAAAAACGAGATCCTAGGATCTTCGCCAAATGAAAATGCGGAAATTATCCTGTCGATAATAAGAGAAAAAGAAAAAGGGCCCAAAAGGGACGTGGTCGTATTGAATGCCGGAGCGGCGATCTTTGTCGGCGGAAAAGCTGCGGATATTAAACAGGGGATAAAAATGGCGGAAGCTTCGATCGATTCCGGAATGGCCCAAAAGAAATTACAGGCATTAATTGATCTTACGCAAGGGGAATAAAAATGTTTATCAAAACGGTTAATTTGATCAAAAAGTATGGCGAAAAGACGGCGGTCAATGATGTCTCAATTGAGGTCAAGCAGGGAGAAATAATCGGACTGCTTGGTCCAAACGGCGCCGGAAAAACGACAACTTTTTATATGGTAGTGGGGCTGATCAAGCCAAATAATGGAAAAGTGTTTTTCGGCGATCATGATATCACGCACCTTCCGATGCATCGGCGCTCGCACTTGGGGATCAGCTATCTTCCGCAGGAGGCATCGATCTTTAGGAAGCTTACCGTAGAAGAAAATATTTTACTTCTCTGGGAACTTATGCCCGAGGTGCCAAAAAATGAATATGAGAGCCGGCTGATCTCTTTATTAGATGAGCTTGGAGTGACCCATCTTCGAAAACAAAAAGCATATTTATTATCTGGCGGCGAGCAGCGAAGGGTAGAGGTAGCAAGGGCGCTGGCGACTAACCCGTCATTTCTATTATTGGACGAGCCTTTTACGGGGATCGACCCAAAGACGGTGACAGACCTTCAGGGAATAATCAAATATTTAAAGAATAAAGGGATCGGGATCCTGATAACCGACCATAATGTCAGAGAAACCCTCGCCATCGTGGACAGGGGATATATTATTCATCAAGGAAAAATTTTGGTATCGGGAACATCGGATGTCATTGCTAAAAGCGAAGAAGCTAAAAAGTTTTACCTCGGAGATAACTTTACATTGTGATAAAGATAATCGACCGCTATATCTTTTTGGAATTGATCGAGCCGTTCCTTTTCGGCTTGGGGGCGTTTACCGCGATCCTTTCTTGTTCCATGATCATGTTTGAATTGGTCCGTGCGGTGGTGATAAACGGGATGCCTCTTTTGGTAGCCCTGCAGATCTTTGTTTATCGGCTGCCGGGAATTATTATCTATATTTTTCCAATGGCAACCCTTTTGGCGGCTTTATTGGCATTTTCAAGGCTTTCGCATGACAGCGAAATTACCGCATTCAAGTCGTCCGGTATTTCTATTTTCAGGCTGATCGTCCCGGTGATCTTCTTGGGACTGCTTGTCTCTTTTGCGAATTTAGTTTTTTCTGAAATTGTCGTTCCGGAAGCAAATCGGGCGGCAAAAAACCTGGTCATAGGGCAGGCGACGAACCGCGCGCCAAAACTGCAAAAAAATGTATTTTTACCGGAGCTGCAGCAGGGAGAGCTAAAAAGAATATTTTATGCCGAGACAATGGAAGGGGGAAAGCTTAAAGGGGTCGTTATTCAGGAGTTTTCCAGCGGAAAGCTTGCCCAAATTATTAATGCGGATGAAGCTTTATGGAATAAAGATAACAATCAATGGCTTTTTAAGAAAGGGACGGTCTACATCATTGCCCCGACGGGCGAGTATAAGCACACGATTAAATTCGAGGAGCAATTTGTAACGATCAAGTATTCCCCGGCCGATTTCGATATCGGGGATAAAAATCCGGATGACATGAATTACAATGAGTTGAAGGAATTTATCTCTTTAAAAGAAAAAATGGGGGTAGATGTCGTTGATTTCAAGATCCGGCTGTATATGAAGACGGCGATCCCTTTTGCCTCGCTTGTTTTTGCGGTGCTGGGCGCTCCGCTGGGCTTGTCTCCTCGCAGGACTTCCGGTTCCATGGGGCTTGGAGTCTCGATCCTGGTAATATTTTTCTATTATATTTCGACCTTTATCAGTATTTCTTTCGGTGAAATGGGGGCCCTTTCCCCGTTTTTTGCCGCCTGGTTTCCGAACTTTATTACGGGCGGAGTTGGCTGGTATATCCTTCGCAAGGCTGCCGATAAATGATCCCCAGCTTTTTAGTCCAGATCATTTTGTCTTTGCTTGTTATTGGCGGGGCGATCGCCTACATTGGCAATTATGTCGGTAAGTTGATCGGAAAACGGCGCCTCTCTCTTTTTAATATGCGTCCCAGATATACGGCGACGATGGTCACGGTGATCTCCGGTGTTTTGATCGCAGTATCTACTTTTGGTTTTCTTCTGGCAATTTCGCAGGATGCGCGCCTCGCGGTCCTGGGGCTTGAAGAAGTTAAAAAACAGATCAGCCTTAAGACGATGGAATTAAATACAGCCAATGAAACATTGTCAAAATTAAACATTGAATTAGAAAACAAATTACTTGAGCAGGAAAAACTTACGGAGGAACTAAAAGCAGCAAATAAAGAAGTAAAAAGCCTTCAAAAGGTTCGTGCGAACCTAACCAAGGAAATAAATTATACGCGGACGGGAAAAGTTTTATTTAGGGTGGGCGAGGTCATTGGTAATTATGTGATAAAAGGCGGGCCGGAAAAAGATAAGATCGAAAGCGGGCTTGCGCAGATTCTTTCGGCGGTTGAAATGAATGTCAGGGAAAAAGGGGTTAAGTCTAGCGAATCGCTGGTTTATGCGATGCCGGAAATATATGACCAAACGGTTGAAAAATTATTATCTTCAAATGGTATTACGATCGTAAGCGTTATTGCCGCCAGGAATGTTTTGTGGGGAGAAAAAGTGCCGGTGACCTTTAAAACGCTTGAAAATAATATGGTTTTCTCTGATGGGACAGAGATCGCACGGCTTGAGATCCCGAAAGGATTAACTTCCGACCAGCTTGAGAAAAAAGTATATGAATTACTCAAAGAGTCCCATCGGCTTGCGAAGGAGGAGGGAATTATCCCGGATCTATCCGGTTCTGTGGGAGGCGTCCCGTATGCTCAAATTGCGGATACCGCAAAAAAACTAAAGTCGTATAACAACCGGACTGCGATCCTTATTGTTCAAGCAAAAGGAAATATTTATTCCATTGGACCGCTGGCTTTGGAATTTGTAATAAAGCGATGATCTTGGCAATTGATCCGGGAAAGGAAAAATGCGGGGTCGCTTTGATGAGCGAAAATGGAAATGTGCTTTCCAGGAGAGTTGTGCCAAGACAGGAGCTTTCCCTCTCGATCATTGATCATGTTGCATCAAACAGAATTAATTCTATTGTTATTGGCGCCGGGCATTTTGGCAGTGAGGTTGAAACTGAACTGAAAAAGAGAGGGCTTTCAACAGAGATCAACTTTGTATCAGAGAAAGATTCGACTTGGCAGGCGAAAAAATTGTATTGGCAGCAAAATCCTCCGAAAGGCTGGAGACGCCTTTTTCCCACCTCTTTTTTATCTCCCCCGATACCAATAGATGGCTACGCGGCTGAAATAATTGGGCTCCGCTACCTGAAATTATTGTAAAAATGTGCCGAAAAAGATGTTATGGAAGCAAGCATATGTGTTACAAGGGCGCTGGTCAGATCATCAGATCAATTTCGTTGGAATTTTCCCACCCCTGACAAAAAAAAACCGGTTTCTCCCCACACTTTTTCAAGAAATTTCATGACCGGGAATATTGTTATTTTTCAACCCTACCATGACCAAACCTTTATAAGGCTTGAAAATCTCCAAAAAGGATATAATGAAAATGAAGGACTTTTGGTCCGCAAGGCTTTTGATCTGGCTTGGCGCGGGCATCTTGGTGTTTTCAGGGAAGACAGTCTACCATATATTGAACATGTATTAGCTGTTGCTGAGATCGTAAAAGAAAGAGGGCTTGGTGCCGAAGAGGTGGCGGCGGCACTGTGCCATGACCTGATCGAGGATTCCAGGATTGGCAATGAAAAAGTTACGAAAGCTTATTTGGCGCGGCGCTTAGGGGAAAGAGTCGCTTTTTTAGTCGACGGCGTTTCTGAGCTGGGGAAAGGAGAAGCGGATTCCGAAGGTTTAAGTCCTTCAAAGGTAGATATTAGCCGCAAATTTGTCTCCTACGGTAACGCTGATCTGGCTGTGATCGTTATCAAACTAGCGGACCGGCTGCATAACATGCGCACCCTTGCGTCAATGCCAAAAATCAAACAGATGAAAAAAGCGCTTGAAACATTGGGTGGCTATGTTCCCTTAGCCGATGCGCTTGGTATGTGGGAAATAAAAAGAGAGCTTGAGGACCTGTCATTCTATTATATCGATGAGCCGCAATATCATGGCATCTCCGCGAAAAGGAGTCAAATTGATGAGGCTACAAGAAGCGATATTGTCGCACTTGCCGAAAAACTTGCTGTGGATGAGAAGAAGCCAAAAATAGTCGTAGAAAAAAGAGGGGTCTATGAAATTTATGACCGGATGAAAAGAAGAGGGCTTTCTCTTGAAGATCTTTCGGCTTCTGACATTTGGAGAATAAATCTTGTAGTGGAGGACTATGACGCCGCATTTTCGATCCTGGGTCGGATCCAGCTAAAGTATCCCCGAGCACAAGGTGCAACAGGAGAATTCCATAATTATTATGCTATTCCTTTGCCAAAT
>Ga0172379_10008266_pt1 | contig 13164 bp, 6 predicted proteins | sample GrowelOW334metaG_FD_119756 | JGI IMG/M metagenome (GOLD analysis project Ga0172379, IMG submission 119756) | Groundwater microbial communities from an aquifer near a municipal landfill in Southern Ontario, Canada - Groundwater well OW334 metaG | ecosystem: Environmental > Aquatic > Deep... | reverse complement strand
TTCGCCCGCCAATAATGACATGAATGACCGGGGCGCGGCTACCATCGGCTTTGACGCGGCTTATGGGGTCGGCGGAGTGGCATCCACAACACTAAACGTCGCGACCTTAAAGCTGGACGTAACTAACGGGCCAGCCAATCAAACTGCCGGACCGGACGGCTATTATGATTCCCTGCATATTGATTTAAAAGGCATTAAGAATTCCACCATTGCCAAAGACTTCGGCACTTCCGGTTATACGGCCGATATTAAAACAATGTCCGCCGACGGCTCGCTTTTGGAAAGCGTTACTACTATGCCCTTCTTTATCACCCAGGGCGGCTCCAACACACTGACCGTTGTAGTTAATTGCGGAGATGTTGATCAGGATACTGGAACCATGTCAGTTTATCTTGGCTCGCCCATGACCGGACCGATGGAAGGTATTTCTTCGGTTTTTACCAACGGCATCGCGACATCCACCTTTTCCAGTCTTTCAGCCGGCCAGTATATGCTCTTTACTGATCCATTTCTGACAATCGGCGGCGCGAATTATTTAGGAAAGACCATGCCTGAAACTATCCAGGTTTCCGGGGCGGCAGAGAAAAATATAACCATAGAAAAGGAAGGCGCCGGAACGGGAAAAGCCGCGATCACGGTTTATCTTTTAGGCGATTTTTCTACCGGCGGCGCGGCTGATGACGTTGATATTTTTGCCAACTCGCCTTCAGCTTTCCGGGTAAAAACTCTGACTGATGTCGGCAATACCAACCCTAATGCCGCGCTTTACTTAACCGAAGGCGAATGGATGATGGGCGCCGGCATTGCCATGCCTAAAGGTCCGATGTCCGGACCGCCAACCATGCCGGATTGGATGGAACCCCAAAAAGTCGGCTTAACAGTCGGCATAGAAACAATAATTGCCACCAGCGGACCAGCGGTTATAGGCAACGCGCTGGCAACAACACTAAGCGTCGCGAGCACCAATTTCTTTAAAGTCGGCGATGTTGTAACTTTCGCTACCGGCGCGGCCGCGGCTACCAGCACGATAACTTCGCTCGCGGTGAACACTTCAATTACTGTGACTCCGCAAGGCAACTGGACGACTCTGCCGGCAATAAATGATACTATTACATCTGTCCGCGAATCTTCCGCCGGGCCGAATGACAAAAAAGTCCATTTCAGTATTTCATCTCAGGTAACTAAGGAAATAAAAGGTTTTGTGCTGGACGCTTCCGGCTCCGGTCTTGGCAATGCCGAAGTGTACGCTTACCAGCCCCAAGGATTCGGCGGCGCCCATACCACGGCTGATACTGCCGGAAAGTTCACCTTAAAAATCGGCACTACCGGAGTCTGGACCATTGGCGCGTTTAAGCCGGGTATGCCGAGCTCCAAAGAAAAATCCGTTGAAGTAAAAGATAATTCAGTCGGCACTGACGGAAATACAACGGCTGATATTTATCTTGACGGCGCGATCATATCCGACGCGAGCAATAATAATGCCGGAACCAACCCCTTAAGGCTAAAACTAAAACGGCCCGAATTCACCATTTCCGGCAAGGTCTTAAATTCCGGCGGCCAGGCGGTCCCTTACGCGCCGGTCTGGGCGTATCAGCCGACCGGCTCCGGGCATTCCGACACCATGACCGACTCATCCGGCAATTACATATTATACGTTGATGCAGGAACCTGGCGGATTGAAGCTGACGCTCCGAACGTCGGCTGGATGCAATATTCTCCGGACGTTGCCGTTTCAACCGCCTCCCAGTCCAATATTAATTTAAGACCCTCGGGAACCGCCACCTATTACACGGTTTCCGGCAGTATTACTATTGACGGTTCGGCTCAAAGCTATATCCCCCTCCGAGCCGTGCTTTATGACGCGAACGGCAATTACCAGGGACGCGACTACGGCGCTTCCACGGATTCAAACGGAACTTACAGCCTGTCTCTGCCGGCCGGCTATTACCGGATTGACACCTGGACCCAAAATTACGGCGAAGTGGAGCTGGTTTATGACCAGGTCGCTAATTCCTCAGCCAATATTAACGTCAATGCCGCGACGACTACCGCTAATATCCTGGTTTCCGCCGCGGAATTAGAGACCATTTCACTGCAGTTTAACAACGGCGCGGCCGCCCAAACCGGCTTCTTAAACGTTGATGAAGTAACCTTTGACGGAGCCAACCCGAAACCGACCGGCTATCATTTTTCAACGAAAATTGACGGCCTTAACGCTACCTCTACGATTAAAATTAAAGGCGCTTCAGCAGGCAAATACTATTTCTTCGGACTGGATGTCCCTGGATATGGCTTTTTCTCTCCGGATACTGCCAGCCGCCAAGCGCTTTCTAACGACAAGGACTGTATAAAAGTTACTGACGCGGCTCGGGCGGTTTACTTTACCCTGCCAAACGCTTCCACTGGAATGATTACGGTTAGCGGCACCGTTACCGACGGTTCCGCTGGTCTCGCTAACGCCTGGGTTTGGATTGGCAGCCCGAATACCGGTTATCATACTGGCGCGGAAACCGGTTCAAACGGAACTTTCTCTATTACCGTGCCCAAGCTAGAAAGCGGCAATTACAATTTAGGCGCTGACAAGTCCGGCTATATGTCTTCTGCTCCGGCTTCAGTTTCCGCTACGACTAATAGCGAGGACAACACTGTGGCTTTAGGCGCGGCCGCCCGGAACATCACCGGTTATGTAAAGAATGAGAGCGGTACCAATATTCCGAACGCTTATGTCTGGGCCAAGGAAGCGACTACCGGCAATATGGCCCATACCCCGGCCGACGCGAATGGCTACTATTCCCTGCCAGTTACCAACGGCGCTTGGGCGATAATGGCCGGCGCTGACGGTTATAAGGACGGTAATTATAAAGCGGGCAATACCAAGACCAATGTAACTGTCTCCGGCGCTACTCAGACTCCGGCCGGCAGTATTAATATTATCCTGGAAGCCAACGCGAGCTGGACCATGAAAACCAAATCAAAATCCATTACCCCGTCTTCCGGCGGTACAGTTGATGATACGGCCGCCTCGGCTACTGGCGTAAAGATCACCGCCCCGCCGAACGCTCTCGGATCCAGCCAATCCTCCGGCAATCTTGGCATCCAGGAAACATCAGCCGTCACCGAGACTACCAGTTTTGAGCCTTTGGGCGGGATCGGAAAAGTTGTTACCGCGACCGATAATTCCGGCCAGGCTATAACGAACTTAAGCGATTACGTTGATATTGAAATTGTATATTACAAAGCCGATATCGCGGCCATGAACCTGGTGGATTATTCAAAATTAAAAACCCAGACTCTCGGCTATTGGGATAATACCGCTAATAACTGGGTAAACTTGAATACCACGAGAAAGGCTTATTACAAGCTGGCCGCCAACGCGACCGAATGGACAATGAAATCCGACAGCGCGACCCAAACCGGTTATGAAGAGTTTATTGACGATTTAGCGGCTAACGGGACGGGCGGCTACTATGATTTTAAGCTGGTATTTATCGGAAAGACCAATCACTTAACCGTATTCTCGGCTATTAACCCGCCGGACGCTGTCGCTCCGGCCGCTCCGGCCAGTCTGGCGCAAACTTCGGGCGGAGGTTCATCAGTTGTCCTCGGCTGGACCGCTGTTTCAACCAACGCTGACGCGTCCGGCATAACTGATCTTTTGGGATATGAAGTTTATCGTTCAACCGACGGGACAACTTATACTCAGGTTAACGCTTCCGACGTTTCCGGCATCGCTTACACTGATTCAACAACCGCGGCTTTCACGAGCTATTACTACAAAATTACCGCGGCTGATGACGGCGGCAATGAATCAGCTTATTCCTCGGCGCTTCAGGTTTGCTCAACCAATTCTGTTTCTAACGGGCTGGTCGCCGCTGATTGCTCCATTTCCTGCAATACGAACTATACGAGAAGCGGCAATAGCTGTAACGCGGCCGGCGGACCCGCCGCCGCTTCCGGGAACACTACTCATTGCTCCTCGGTCGTATTTGATGAATGGCAGGCATCCTGCGCCGCCGACGGTTATCAATACCGGAACATCAAGAGTTTTTCCCCTTCCGGCTGCTCCCTAAGCGCGAGCCAGGAAGCGGAAAGAAAACGTTCCTGCCCGTCTTTAGCCGAAGAATCACCGATAGCGGAAAAAGCCGAGGAAATTGTCAGTGAAGCCAAAGAAACAGTAGCCGAAGTTAAAGCCAAAACCGAAGAAACCGCCAAAGCTTACGCTGATAAGATCGCTACTATCGCTTCTGACGCCGCGGAAATCATAAAAGCTTCGGTTTCCACGCTCCTGGAAAAACTCGGAATAAAACGCAGCGTGACTGAGGAGCAAAAAATCGCCAATAAGTTTACCAAAATGCTCATAAAGAATCTTAAAGTGGCCGCGAAAGACCAGTCCGCAATAACCAACTTTATTTCTTACGGAACCGAAACAACAATAAAACTCGGCGCCGGCGAACGGGCTGGAGTGCTTAATTCCTATAAATCCGCTTTTGGCAAACTGCCGGCAAAGGAATCGGAATGGAGCGACGCGATAAAAATCGCCAACGGCCGCTGGCCTTCCGAAATTAATAAAACCACCGAAGCAAACGCCAGTCTGGCTTTCCGGAAAATTTACCGGCGAGCGGCTGATCGGACTAACCCCAATGACGACGCGGCCGTAACCGTTATCGCTTACGGATTAAGGCCGGCTCAAAGAAACGTAGCGAGCGAAGCCGCGGCCATAAAATCATTCAAAGCGATTTACGGCTACGCGCCGGAATCCGCTACCGCTTGGGATGTGGTTCGCGCTATAGCCTATAGCGGCGCTAAACGCTAGCTTGCCCTGCCACAGCCGACAGGCAGGTTGTTCTGCGCAGTCCCGCCTCTCGTGAGAGGCGGGACGAAGTAGGAGGATATTGTTAGAGTGATAGATTACTTAAGGGCAAAAAGGTAAAAACACCAAAAAATTCTATTCCAAACAATACACCCGAAAAACGGGTGTATTGTTTTTACGGCTTATTCTTGCATTTTCCCGGAATATATGCTAAATTTTGTTTATCTTAATAAACAAAAAAATCATCGATCGCTATAAATATAAACACATCCCGGGAATTCGGGATTCGTAAATTCGTAGCTGATTCGTAAATTAGCAGAATTATGAAAGACAAAATCCATCCGAAATACAACGACAACGTAAAAGTCTCCTGTTCTTGCGGCAACACTTTTACGACCGGCTCAACCGCCTCTGAAATTAAAACCGAGGTTTGTTCGGCCTGCCATCCTTTTTATACCGGCAAGCAGAAAATCGTTGATACCGCCCGCCGGGTAGAAAAATTCCGCGCCCGGGTAGCGGCCAAAGGAACCGCCTCAGCCGGAAAAAAAGGAAAAAGAGTAAAGCGCGCCGCGAGATCGGCCGCTAAAAAACCGGCCTCAGCCAAAGTATCGGCTGGAAAAACCGCAGCCGTCAAAACAGCCAAAACCGCTGTTAAACCAACAGAAAAAAAATCCGAAAAGTAGCTACTCTCAAAAGACTATCTTCCATGTTTTATATTTGTTAAAATATAAAGGGAAGATAGTCTTTTGTTTTTACTTGAATAATGAATTGCGAATTATGAACCTGCCTACCGGCAGGCAGGTAATGAGTTTAAAAATTTGTATAATTCATAAATCATAATTCATTTTTCTAAATATGTACGACGACATACTCCAAAAATTCAAAAACCTTGAAACCGAACTTTCCAATCCGGCCGTAATATCCAACCCGGAAAAATTAAAAGCCGTTTCAAAGGAACATTCCGACTTAAAAACCGCGGCCGGGTTTATCATGGAATTTAAAGCCATAGCCGGACGAATAATAGAAAATGATGAAATCATAAAAACCGAGACCGGAGAGCTGGCCGAAATGGCCCAGGCCGAACTCACCGAACTGGAAACGCGAAAATCCGAGCTGGAAGAACTTATTAAATCCGAACTGACTCCGGCTCATCCTTTTGATAAAAAAAACATCATTATGGAAATCCGGGCCGGAACAGGCGGCGACGAGTCGGCGTTGTTCGCCGCTGATTTATTCCGAATGTATTCGCGCTTTGCCGAAAGAAAAGGCTGGAAAATAAACATCCTTGACTCTTCGCAAATCGGACTCGGCGGATTTAAAGATATAACTTTTTCCATTGAAGGAAAAAATGTTTACAGCAGTTTAAAATACGAAGCCGGAACTCATAGAGTCCAGCGCGTGCCGGAGACCGAAAAAGCCGGCCGCATCCATACCTCGGCCGCGACAGTCGCCGTCCTCGCCGAAGCTGATGAAATTGACGTCCAAATTAAAGCGGAAGACTTAAGGATTGACACCTACGCGGCATCCGGTCCGGGCGGCCAGAAAGTCAATACGACTAATTCAGCCGTCAGGATTACTCATCTCCCGACCGGCGTCGTTGTGCAATGCCAGGATCAAAAATCCCAAAGGCAGAATAGAGACAAGGCTATGCTGGTTCTGCGCTCAAGGATTTTGCAGAAAATGGAAGAAGACCGGCACGCCCGCGAAGCCGCCGAAAGAAAAGGCCAGATCGGCTCGGGCGACCGTTCGGAAAAAATCCGCACCTACAATTTCCCGCAAGACCGGGTAACCGACCATCGCGTAAAAATATCCTGGCATTCAATCTCCCGGATGATGGACGGCGATTTAGACGAGATGATCGGAGAGCTAAAAAAAGGATTGAATTAAGACATTCAAATGCGGGTAAAGAATAAAATTTCTCCCCTTGAAAAAGACCTTATATTAGCCCATATTCTCAATAAATCAAGGGAGTGGGTTTTGACTTATCCAAAAATAAAATTATCGCCTGCCAGGCAAAGAAAGCTGGATAGTTTTATTGAGCGAAGATTAAAAGGCGAACCTCTGGCCTACATTCTCGGCCACAAAGAATTTTACGGGTTGGATATCATAGTCAATAATAATGTCCTGGTTCCCCGCCCGGAAACAGAATTAATGGTGGATGAAGTTCTAAATCTCACGATTCATAACTCGCAACCCATAACTCGCAATCAAAAACCTAAAACTAATAATAACACCATAATTATTGATGTCGGAACAGGCTCAGGCTGTATTGCAATAACACTAGCTAAGCTGATAAATCACAACTCTTTTTTGTCTTCCGCTGATCACCCTCTATTCATCAATCATCATTCAGTATTCACTTTCCTCGCCACTGACATTTCCAGACCCGCCCTTTCTGTCGCCAAAAAAAACGCCAAACTTCACGGCGTTGAAAAAAAAATTAAATTCTTTCGCGGCAACCTGCTGGAACCGATTCTTAAATCTAAAATCTTAAATCTAAAATCAAAAATAATAATCACTGCCAATCTTCCCTACGGCTGGAAGGCCTGGAAAAATAACTGCTCCCAGGACTCTATCGGTTTAAAATTTGAGCCTCCTGTCGCCCTTTACACTGGAAAAAACGGCTTACAACTTTACGAAAAGTTGTTAAAACAAATTACTGTTCTTGCATCAAGCTACAAAAAAAACATTACCTGCTTTTTTGAGTTTGACCCCCGGCAGACCATAATATTAAAAAAAATAATAAAAAAATATCTGCCGGACGCGCGGCTGGAAATAAAAAAAGACCTCAAGGGTCATAACAGATTACTAATCTTACATCTATCTGAAAAAACATTAATTGAAAATTGATAATTGATTCAATCATATCCCTGCAAGGTATAGCCGTACGGCGCCAGTTTTGTCCAGTCAAAATCCTTGCATTTACCCATGCCTTTGTCCGAAGTAAGTGTCTCAAAACTCATTATCTGAAGAATATAAAATGGCTTGGAACAACCATAACCTCCTTTGGTGAATTTCTGGTAGCGATAAAAAGTCTTATCGTTATTTAGGGGATCTAAAACTCCTCGGTCAATAATGCCTTCCTTTTCCAACGCTGGCAGAAAAACTCTTTCTTTACCGCCGACGTAGCTTAAATCCCAGCCTTTGTAATCATCGTCCGATTGAGGGTAAACTCCGTGTCTGTCGTGATAAATATCCAGGGCCTGCATGAGGATTTGAAGGTCGGCCTTCCTTTTTACGTCCCTCGCTTTTGAGCGGTAATCGGAAAAATAAGAAAACAAAATGACCGTCAGGCAGATCATCATAACTATCACCATCATCTTCTGCAGGTTAAAATAATTCAAATTTACTCTTTCAAGCATAATAAAAACAGATAACAGAAAGTAAGGAATTCCCCTCTCAGGATGAGCGCCCCGCATTTGCGGGGCGGGGTGGGTTATAACTTAGACAGCGGAGAGCGGGTTGTTAAAAAAATTGCTTTCCGTTATTTATTATACCACATTTTGTCATGTCCGATAATCATCCTCAAATAGCCCAAGATATTCCCGCGCGCACTTTTCCCAGCTGAAAAATTTCGCCCTAATAAGCCCCCGGACAATCAGTTTTTCCCTTAAACCGGTGTTCGAAAGCGCTTCCCTTAGGCCGTTTTTTATATCATTAACATCATAAGGGTCAACCATTAAAGCCGCGCCGCCGGTTATTTCCGGCAGGCTGGAAGAAAACCCGGCCACTACCGGAACCCCGGAAGCCATAGCTTCAAGCGGCGGAAAGCCAAAGCCTTCGTAAAATGAAGGAAAGGCGAAAACCGAGGCAAGGTTATAAAGATAAACTTTTTCATTTTCCGGAACATAGCCGAGAAAACGGATACTTCGTTTATGCGCGGCCCGACTGAATTCTTCGAGAATTTTGCCGGCTTTCCAGCCTTTCCCTCCGGCGATTACCAATTCGCAGTCCGTCGCCGGCCCGGCCGCGGAGGCGATCTTTTTTAAGAGGTCAAAAGCGCGGATCAGTCCGGGAATGTTCTTTCTCGGTTCTAGGGTTCCGAGCGACAAAATAAATTTTTCCGGCAGGCCGTATTTCTCCCTGATACGCTTCAACCGGGGGTGATTTTTTTCCAAAGGCCGATATTCCCGCCCTACGCCGGGATAAATAACTTTTATTTTAGTTTCATGAATCCCGCAAAGCTCGGCAATATCGTTTTTCGTGCTCTCGCTCACCGCGACAATGCGGTCAAAATTTTTTACCAGCTTCCTGGCGTTTACGAATTTATGCCAGATATTTTTCCTAAAAGAAAAAAAATCCTTATGGCGGAGAAATGAAAGGTCATGAACAATGAGGATGCTTTTCGCCCGGCCGGAAAGAGCGATAAAATTAATGTGCGGCATAAGATAAATGTCCGCCTTGAGTGTTTCGTCAATCCACGGGCGCTTAAAAATTTTAAACAGGACGTAATTAAGGAGTCGGTTGGGATACTTACTCCGGATTATCTCTATATTATTCTTTCTTAAATCAGGAAGATTTAATCCTCTCCCCTTAAAAGAATTATAGTAAAGCCGGTAATGGTTATCATTATCCAGCTTGGTCATGGCCGTTATCAGGTTAAAATTGTGGAGTGATACGCCGCTATATTTTGCGTCCATTAAAGTCCTGATGTCAACGCCGATTCGCATAAATTAATTTGCGTGCGAGCAAATTATCCCGCTCCGCTTGCGGGGCGGGATCTCTTCGCGCGCATTAATTTCTTCACATTAATTATTTTACTTTAAAAAATCTCCAGGCGATAAATTTCGCCGGAAACACAATCACCGCGTTAATTATCCTCTTATAGCGTTTCGGCTCAAGAATAAAGCGCCAGAGCCATTCCAGTCCTAAAGCGCGCATAAACCGGGGTGCCCGCTTAATTTTTCCAGTTAAAAAATCAAACGAGCCGCCCACCCCGATCGCCAGTTTCGCGTTCGGCCAGCCAGCGAGGCCGTAATAAATGAATTTTTCCTGAAAAGGCGCTCCCTGATTGGCAAAAATTATTTCGGCGTTCGTAGCGGGCGCGTCCTCGGCGGACCGCCGGACTGCCAGCACTTCAAAACACAATCCCGGATATTTCTTATTAAGCGCCCGGGCAATGTCTTCTTTTCGCGAAAGGGATTTTTCCCAGTTCATGATCGCGACTTTCATTTTTTTCTTCCGGGAAAGCTCCAAAATATCGCCGATTAAATCCGAGCCGGCAATGATTTTCAGGCTTTGCCCCATGGCCAGAGCCGCGAATTTAAGGCCCGTCCCGTCGGGAATGGCCATGTCCGCTTTGTTTAAAATTCGAAAAAATTCCTCATCTTTTAACGCGGCGAGGAGTATTTCCGGATTAGGCGTGGCAAGGATATGCTTTTTTCCGTCAGCTAAAAACCCCTCAATGATCCTTAAGATTGCCTTTTTTCCGGCCTTTGCCAGCCCTACTCCAAGAATGTTAATCTTTTCCATACGATTGATCACACTTAATTAATGCATCTTCGCTAAGCGCCTGGACTGCGCCGGATGATTATCGCCCCCTTACTGTCCCAGATGCCGAATTCACCTGAATAAATTGTAGTTTAATATCATGAATATTGCAATTTACCTTCCCTTTTCCCTTTTTTTCTGGTAAATTATAAACAGGCGATGCGTCATATATATCGCAAGTCTTGACAATAAAAACAACAGGCTATATAGTAATTAGCAGTCAAAGTATTAGAGTGCTAAATAATGTTTTTATAGTTATAAAGTTTAAAGTTATAAAGTATAAGGCTAAAAGTATAAATATAATACTTTAAACTTTTTACTTTATAACTTTATAACTTATTTATGTTTGATAAATTCACCCATAAATCCCAGGAGGCGATCGTAAACGCCCAAACCATCGCCCAGGAAAACGGCCAGCAGTATATTGAGGCCATCCATCTTTTGGACGCCCTGTTGGAGCAGCCTGACAGCATTATAATTCCGATTCTTGAAAAACTTCAGGTTTCGGTTAAAGACGCGGTCGAAGACGTCAATCGGGAGCTTCTCCGCCTGCCAAAAACCCGCGTGGCCGGAAAAATCGGCATGTTGCAGGGCACCTCGGAAGTGGCGGCTGTCCTTGACCGGGCGAAAAAGGAGGCTGACCAGATTAAAGACGAATACATATCCACCGAACATCTCTTTCTTTCGTTAATCGGCGTAAAATCATCCGCCCAGGAAGTTCTTCTTCGGCATGGAATTGAATACGCGAAAGTGCTTAAAGTATTATCCGAACTGCGCGGTTCCCAGCGCATAAGCGATCCGGAACCGGAATCAAAATACCAGGTACTGGAAAAATACACCAACAATCTTACAAAGCTCGCCCGCGAAAAAAAACTTGATCCGGTAATCGGCCGGGATAACGAAATAAGGCGGATTATGCAAGTTCTTTCGCGCCGGACAAAAAACAATCCGGTCTTGATCGGCGAAGCCGGTACCGGAAAAACCGCCATTGTTGAAGGTCTGGCCCAGCGGATTGTTGAAGGCGACGTTCCGGAAACCATAAAAAATAAAGAAATTTTAAGCCTGGATCTCGGCTCGCTTTTGGCCGGTTCAAAATTCCGGGGCGAATTTGAGGAACGGTTAAAAGCAGTTTTAAAAGAAGTAAAATCCCAGGACGGAAAAGTTGTCTTGTTTATCGACGAGCTCCATACCCTTGTCGGCGCCGGCGCTTCCGAAGGAGCCATGGACGCATCAAACATGCTTAAACCGGCATTAGCGAGAGGCGAAATAAGGACTGTCGGCGCCACGACTACAAAAGAATACCAAAAATACATAGAGCGCGATGCGGCCCTGGAAAGAAGGTTTCAGCCGATTTACATAACTGAACCGAGCGTTGAAGATACGATTGCCATCCTGCGCGGAATCAAGGAAAAATATGAGATCCATCACGGCGTAAAAATAACCGACGACGCTATCATATCAGCGGCATCGCTTTCCTCCCGTTACATCAGCGACCGATTCCTCCCGGATAAGGCGGTTGACTTAATAGACGAGGCCGCTTCGGCGTTAAGGATGGAAATTGATTCTTCGCCGGCCGAATTGGACAATCTCCACCGGGAAATAAGAAGGCTGGAAATTGAAAAAGCCGGACTTTCGCGCGAAAAACGGGCCGGACAGAAAATAAAGGAGATTAACCGCCAGCTCCAGGAACTAAGGGAGCGCGCTAATCATCTTGAGCTGGCTTGGAAAAATGAAAAGGAAATAATTTCTAATATGCGTTCCGTAAAAAAAGACATTGAAAGCCTCCGGTCGCAGGCGGAAATAACCGAGCGCCGGGGCGATAATCTCGCCCGGGTGGCGGAAATTCGTTACGCGGAAATTCCGGCCAAAGAAAATGATCTTAAAAAGCTGGAAAGCGACCTGGTGGAAATGCAGAAAAGCGGACGCCGGCTTTTAAAGGAGGAAATAGACGACGAAGATATCGCTAAAATCATTTCCCGCTGGACCGGAATCCCGGCAATAAAAATGCTTGAAAGCGAAAAAGAAAAACTCGTTAAAACCGAAGGAGCGCTGGAATCCCGGGTTATCGGCCAGAACGAAGCCATAACCGTAATCGCCAACGCCCTCCGGCGTTCACGAGCCGGGATTTCCGAAGAAAAACGGCCAATCGGCTCTTTCCTTTTTGTCGGACCGACCGGAGTCGGGAAAACCGAGCTGGCCAAGGCTTTGGCCGAATTCATGTTCAATGATGAAAACTCTTTAATACGAGTGGACATGAGCGAGTTCATGGAAAAGCACTCGGTCGCTAAATTCATCGGATCGCCTCCGGGCTATGTCGGCTACGAAGAAGGCGGACAACTCACGGAAAAAATCAGGCGACGGCCCTACAGCGTAATATTGTTTGACGAGATTGAAAAAGCCCACCCGGAAGTCTTTAATATCCTTTTACAGGTTCTTGAAGACGGCCGTCTTACCGACGCCAAAGGCCGGGTAGTTAATTTTAAAAATACCATCATTATAATGACTTCCAACTTAGGTAACGAGGTTATTAAGGAATACACCATCGGTTTTATCGACGAGTCTGACCGGGAAAATGTAAAGGATGTCCGGGAAAATGAAATGAAAGAAAAAATTGACGGCATTCTCCGGGAAAATTTCAAGCTGGAATTCTTAAACCGGATTGATGAAATTGTCATCTTCAAGAGCCTTAACAAAACGGATCTTATGAAAATCGTTGATCTGGAACTGGCTAAGGTGGAAAAGCGCCTGAAGAATAAGCTCATAACCGTTAAAGTCGGCGGTAAGGTAAAGAAGATGCTTGCTGACAAAGGCTATGATATTACCTTCGGCGCCCGGCCGCTTAAACGGGTTATCCAAAACCAGAT
>Ga0172379_10008265_pt1 | contig 13164 bp, 10 predicted proteins | sample GrowelOW334metaG_FD_119756 | JGI IMG/M metagenome (GOLD analysis project Ga0172379, IMG submission 119756) | Groundwater microbial communities from an aquifer near a municipal landfill in Southern Ontario, Canada - Groundwater well OW334 metaG | ecosystem: Environmental > Aquatic > Deep... | reverse complement strand
GCACCTCACTTCTCAAGTAAACTCATGGGCAGTATACTCGCGCCGAGCTTGAGCGCCGATCCGCGGGGATTTGCCGCCGAGCGAACTTGACGTAAAAGGTGAGATTTCCCCCATGCGCAGTACGCAGGCTCGGAGGCTCTTTAAAATAGGCGAGCTCGCCGACATGTTCGGCGTGACACCCCGCACTATTCGATATTACGAGGAACTCGGGCTCCTCGAATCCGCCGAGCGCGAGGACGGGGGACATCGCAAGTATCCTGAACGCAATCTCATATACCTTAAACGAATACAGCAACTTAAAGATTATGGTTTGACGCTCTCGGATGTCCAGGAGCTTTTCGATCTCGCGCGGCGCGACCGTTCGGGCGCCGCGGTGCGCACTCGCCTCGCGGAAAAATATAGAGAGAGGCTCGAAGAGGCGAAAAAACGGAAACTGGCCCTCGAAGCCTATATTGACGACCTTTCATGGCATGTGGAGCAACTTGAAAAGGTAGCGGATTTTTTCCAGTGCCCCGGCGCTTCTTGCGCGACCTGCGGCTTCGGGGAGCGTTGCGACATTCGCTTTCTCATCGAACAAGGCGTAAAATAAATGGCGTATCTTTCGATCGACATCGGCACTTCGACGGTCAAGGCCGGACTCATAAGCGAAGATGGCCGTCTCATTGGCTCGGCGAGACGATCAGTTATGCTGTCGCACGGCGACGGTCCCAACGAGCACGAGTCCGATCCCGCGGATTGGATTCTCGCAGTGTCGCAGACTCTGTCGGAAGCACTCCGAGGGCAGGAAAGGCCGCGCGCCATCGCGATCAGCGGAAATGGCCCGACCCTTCTCGCCGTGGACAGCCAAGGCAATCCGATCGGCAAAGCCCTTTCGTGGATGGATCGCCGCGCGGTCCGGGAGGCGGAGGAAGTCAGCGCCTTGGCCGGCAAAAAGATCGATGCCTCTTTTTATTTGCCCAAGGCGCTTTATCTTTTTCGCAGCTCCGCGGAAGTTCGCGAAAAGGCCAGGTATTTCTTCTCCTGCCCCGAATTCCTCCTTTATTTTCTTACGGGCGAGGCTTGCACCTATCTCCCCGACAAGGGATATCTGCCCTATATTTGGTCGCCCGAGTTCATAAAAGGCGTAGGTCTTCCCCAAGCGCTATTCCCCCCCTTCGCGAGCCCAGGATCGCTCGTCGGAAAAACTCGCGAAGGCTTGTTCGAAGGATTTTCGCTGCCTGAAGGCGTTCCGGCCGCCGCGGGCTTTCCGGACTTCCTCGCGAGCCTTGTAGGCTCGGGCGTCATTCATCCCGGCCTCGTCGGAGATAGAGGCGGCACTTCCGAGGCTATCAATATCTGCGCGGGGCAGCCATTCCCGCAACGAGAGCTGCTCTCCCTTCCTCACGCAATCACCGGACTCTGGAATATTTCGGGCGGCCTTTCGACGGCGGGAAAAGCGCTCGAGTGGTTCGCCCGCTGCGGCGGTTATTCCGGACTCGGCGCGGACAGCCTATTCGCCGAAGCCCAACGCTCCCCGCCCGGAGCGCGTGGAGCGATATTTTTGCCCTACTTGGCCGGAGAAAGAGCCCCTCTATGGGATTCGAATCGTCGTGGCGCTTTTTTTGGCCTTTCTCTCACCCAAGGCCGCGAGGATTTGGCTCGCGCGGCATGCGAATCTCTCTGCTTCGGCCTCAAGCTACCGCTCGAGATCGCAAAAAAAGAAGGCTTCGCGCTCCTAGGAGTCCGAGCGAGCGGCGCTACGGCCAGAAATGACTTCCTGTGCGCATTGAAAGCGGACATACTCGGCTTGCCGCTCGAAGTCCCCGCAGTGGCGGACAGCGAACTCATGGGCGACGCCTGCGCCGCGGCATTCGCTCTCGGGGACTGCTCGAGCCTCGCCGAAGCCTCGGCGGCCCTTGTGCGCATCGCCGCTCGTTTCGAGCCCGACAGGCGGTTTATCGCGCGTTATTCGGAACGCTTCGAGTTGTTTAAAGAGGCTCTGGCCGCGTTAGGCCCGATCGACGCGAAGGCGGCCGGCTTCGCGGAAGCGGCGGCTACGGCATCGGCCGCGGTAGATATCGTGAAGGAGTAGGTTCTGTCGGAGACCATGAACCAGACGCTCGTTCTTTTCCTCTTGATGGCCGCGGGTTTCGGCGCGGGTAGGCTGAAGTTGCTCGATGCCTCTACAGGTAAAGGCATTTCAAAATTCTTGGTCGATTTCGTCCTTCCCTGCCTCGTCATATCGTCCATGCAAAAGCCTCTTACCCCCGAGCTGCGTTCGGTCGCCTTCGCCTCGCTGCTTCTATCCTTCGCCGTCTATGCGGCCGCCTTTCCGCTGGCCTTTCTGGTCGCGCGCCTCCTTCGCGCAAAAGGCAGGGAAGGCGGTGTCATTGTCTTCGCCTGCGTCTTCTCGAACTGCGCCTTCATGGGCTTCCCCGTCATGGAGGCCTTTTTCGGAAAAGAGAGCCTATTTACCCTTTCCATCTACAATATCCCCTTTCAGCTCCTCGCCTTTTCGCTTGGAGCTTCCATCATCGCGAGGGGCTCGGGCAAGGCCGCTGGACTCAAGTTACGCTCCTTCGTGACTCCCGCGGGCCTTTCGTCGATCGTAGGTTTCGCGCTTTTCCTTCTCGACATAAGCCTTCCCGCGCCGTTAACCTCCGCGGCGAAAATTCTCGGCGATACGACGACGCCTCTCTCGATGGCGCTAATTGGATCCATCCTTTCGCGCGCCGACACGAAACGGCTTCTCCGCTCGCCGCGCGTCTATGCGACGAGCCTCTACCGTCTCGCGCTGTTCCCGCTCGCCCTCTTCGCCGTCCTCCGCGCCTTCGGTTTCTCAGGAACCAGACTCGGCTTGCCCGTCGTGGTCGCCGCGATGCCGGTCGCGGCTAACGCGAGCATTCTCGCGGAAGCCTATGGAGGCGACGCGGAAACGGCGAGCGCCCTCGTCTTCGTCTCGACGCTCGCCTCGGTGGTCAGCATCCCCCTTATCGCGAAGCTCCTGTTCGGCCTTTGATCAGCCGGCGACCCGCGCCCATTCCTCGTAGAGCTTCTCCAGGAGGCGAGCGGTTTTTGCCGCTTCTTCGGCCAATTTGCCCGCCTTCGCGAAATCTCGGGAGGCCAAGGCTTTAGCCGATTCCGTCTCTAGACTGGATCGCCGCCCTTCTTCCGCCCCGATGCGCCGCTCGAGGTCGCGGCTTCGCGCGGCTGCCGCGGCGATCGCCGCCGATCCAACGCCGCGACCCTTTCCGCCGGGGGAATCCACGGCCATTGCTTCTGTCGCTCCGGCATCGCCGTTCGACTCTTTATTCCGTCCCAGCACCCTTCCTCGATCTTCCAACTTCGACCTACCCGGGCTCCGCGAGCGCGCCGTGCCGAGATCCCGCCAATACTCCTCGAAACTGCCCTCATAGGCCGTAAACCCGAAATTTTCCACAAGAATAATGCGTTCGGCTATTTTTTCCACGAACCACCGATCGTGCGAGACGGCCAGGATAGTGCCTTCGAAATCGGCCAATCCCTCCTCGACGGCCTCGCGCCCCTCTATGTCGAGGTGATTCGTCGGCTCGTCGAGTATGAGGAAATTGGCTTTTAGGAATACCGCGCGGGCGATTTGCAGCCGATTTCGCTCGCCCCCCGATAGCGCTCCGATTTTCGTGCCCAAGGCGTCCCTGCCGAAAAGGAATTTCCTGAGCAACTTGCCCGTCTCGTCTCCTAGGGCTCCGAGGGCCGAAAACTCCTCTTCGATCGTGCGCTCGACCTTGAAGACTTCCTGCTCCTGCGCGCAATAACCTATGCGCATGCTCGGCCCCACGCGTATCGGACCGCCATCCAGACTGCCCTCGGCCGCGACGAGATCACGCAGGAAACTGGTCTTGCCCGAGCCGTTCGGCCCGATCATCACGGCGCGCTCTCCCGCGAGCAGGTCGAAGGATGCGTCTGAAAACAGGCTCCTCTCGCCGAAAGCCTTCGAGTAGCCGCGAACGACCAAGGCGAAGTCCGCCTTGGTCTGAGCGGCCTCGAAATCGATACGCATGCGCGAACGGTCGAGATCGGGACGCTCCGCCGCCTGCGACCGCTCGCGTTCGAGTTGGCTCCTCCGAGCCCTCAGCCGCTTGCCCCACGCGGGGTCGGGCCGCGAACGCGCAATCTGGGCGAAGCGCGCCACGAGGGCTTCGAGGCGCTCGATCCGCTTGCGATCCGCTTGCCAATCTTTTCCCTGTCCGGCGGCGCGCTTCAGCTTTTCCAGGCGATAAGCGGAATACCCGCCCGTGTAAGCCTCGAGCCGACCGCCGTCCAGTTCGAGGATTCGCTCCACCGAGCGATCCAAGAGGCGGCGGTTATGCGAAACCACGAGAATCGCTCGCCGCTCCGATCCGATATAATCCTCGAGCCACGCGAGGCCGGCGAAATCCAGGTGATTGCCAGGTTCATCGAGAATGAGCAGATCGGGATCTTCCATGAGGGCGACTCCAAGCGCCAGCACATTCTTCTCGCCTCCCGAGAGCACCTGGGCCGGGCGATCCGCGGAATCGCCAAGGCCTATCCTCTCGAGAAGCCTTGCCGCGCGGTCGAAGGCTTCTTCGGCACCAAGAAGCTCGTAGCGAGCGCGAAGTTCGCCATAGAGTTCCAGGGCGGCGGCTAAAGCGCCGTCGGTCAAGATCGCCAGCGCTTCGCCCACGGTCTCCAACCGCGCCTCAAGAGCGCGTGCCTCGACGAGAAGCGATTCCGCGCAAGAAAGAGATACAGGCGGCTCCCAGCGTTGGGGCACTAGAGCGATGCGACAGCCCGGGGCTTTCTTGATCCTTCCTCGAAAATCGTCATCGAGGTTAGTCAAAATTCGCAAAAGGCTCGTTTTGCCCGTTCCGTTCGGCCCCACGAGTCCTACTTTTTCTCCCGGGTCGAGAGAGAGGCAAAGGCTCGAGAAAAGAGGATCGCCGCCAAAATCCTTGCCAAGATCCAATGCTTCTAGCAGGTGCATGATTCGACTCCATCCGCTTCAAGTCGGCCGAGCGTCCCGCTGCGCGACGCGCCTAGGTTCCGCTTCGGCTTTGCTCGATCCGATCGAATCCGCGCGACGGGTTTTCAATGCGTCAAACGCATAAAAAAAACGCGCGGCCTCGAGAAGAGACCGCGCGGCAGTATGTTCATTGGAAATATATCAAATATCTCCATCAAGCATAGAGGGCGGACCTCTCCCGCAAGCGCCGAACGCTCCAGTGGAGCGACGCGCAATCAGTAGGATCCGCCCTCGAAAGTCAATGGAAGACATAATAAATACATACATCGAGAATCGAGCTTCGTCAAGCCGAAGGCATATTGCGCAATCGACTACATGCGCGTATAGTAGTCTTATGAATTTAGGCGAAAAGCTCGAGATCCTCGCATCGAGCGCTCGCTATGACGCCTCATGCGCATCGAGCGGCAGTTCGCGTAAAGCGAGTTCCGGCGGATTCGGCGCCTCCACACCCCTGGGCGTCTGCCATTCCTTTTCAGGAGACGGGCGCTGCGTTTCCCTCCTCAAGCTCCTCTATTCCAACTCCTGCCGCTATGACTGCGCCTATTGCGTCAATCGCGTCTCGAACGAACAGACGCGAACCTCCTTCACGCCCGACGAATTAGTGCGCTTGACAATCGGTTTTTACAAAAGAAACTATATCGAGGGTCTTTTCCTTTCTTCCGGGGTCTTCTCCGATCCCGATATCGTGATGGGAAAGCTCGTGGAAGTCGCGCGCATACTGCGGCAACGCGAAAAATTCGGAGGCTATATACATTTAAAGGCCATCCCCGGTTGCGGCGATGCGCTTTTACGTAGCGCGGGACTCTACGCCGATAGGCTTTCCGCCAATATTGAATTGCCGACGGGAGCGAGCCTGGCCCGCCTGGCTCCGCAGAAATCCGGAAAAACGATACTTGGAGCCATGCGTTTCCTCGGTGATTCCGAAACAGAAAACAGAGAGGATCAAAAACGTTTTCGGTACGCGCCACGGTGGGCGCCAGCAGGTCAGAGCACTCAAATCGTCGTAGGCGCGAGCCCCGAGGACGATCGCACGATTCTCGGCCTAGCGCAGGGGCTATATGGCCGCTACGGCCTCCGACGCGTCTATTATTCCGCCTTCGTGCCCATCGTGCCCGATGCGCGACTCCCGGGCGGCGCCCCGCCCCTGCTTCGCGAGCATCGTCTTTATCAGGCGGATTGGCTCCTTCGCTTTTACGGCTTCAAGGCCGAGGAAATTCTCGATGAAGAGCGACCGCGACTTTCCGGCGATGTCGATCCAAAGACCGCCTGGGCTCTTGCCAATCCCGCCTTTTTTCCCGTCGAATTGGCCACCGCGGAATACTCGGAAATTTTGCGTGTTCCCGGTATCGGCGTAACGGGCGCTCGCCGGATCGTCGCGACCAGAAGAACGGCGCGCCTGCGCAAGGAGACGCTGACTAAACTGGGAATCGTGATGAAACGCGCTCGTTTTTTTATCAAGCTTTATGGGGCTGCCTTGGCCGAAGAGGCCGATCCGGCCGTATTGCGCCCCCTGCTCGCGGACAGACCCGATCTCTCGCCAGGTACCTGCGCGGCCGATATTCCCTCGGATCAAATCCCTGATTTCGGGGGCGTAAAAAAAAGAACCCGGCTCCAGGCTCGGCGAACCGAGGGGAAAATCGCTAAAAACCAATTGGAGCTTTCTTTTTCATGAAAGCGCTATGTCGAGCGAGCAGGGGAGGAAGGCCGGAGTTCGAGGAGTTGCTCGCTCTCGTCCGCGAGGCTTTGACAAGCCACGAGCATGGAGGGGCTAGCATGCGCCTATCCTTCGGCAGCCCCGGCCTTTTCGACGAGACGCCGGCTACGCAAGCTTGTATACAAAAAAATGATCTTTGGTATATACGCTCGCGCTCGCCAAGGCTTTTCGGCGCGACCCTCCGCGCTTTCATGAGCCATGAATCCGTCGAAGACGCGCTTATCGAGGTAGCCACTCGCGCCGGACGCGAAGGCGACTCGACGCTGGATGATTACTCGTATCCGCCGCTCAGAAAACTAGCGACGGCCGCTCGCCGCGTCAATAAAGAGATGCATCTTCTGCTTGGCTTTGCTCGTTTCTCGCTGCGTGCCGACGGCCTCTGGTCGGCGGCCCTGGAGCCCGATAACGATATCTTGCCGGCTCTGTGCCGCCTTTTCGAGGCCCGCTTCGGCGAAGAGCGATACGTCCTTGTCGATCTTCGCAGGAACTATGCGATTCTTCGTGAAGGTCATGACTTTCAGGCGAAATTCCACGATGAGGCCCTTGCCCTCCTCCCCGATGGCTGCGACGAGGAAGACGCCGCGCTTTTCAAGCGCTATTTTTCCGCGATCGATAATCCCGCGCGCAAGAACAGCTCTCTACAAAGGCGACTCATGCCGAAGCGCTATTGGAAGCATCTTGTAGAGCTCTAGCTCGCGAGCGTCGGCGGATATACAATCCCATAATGATCGATCGATTCCTAGCGATGGAATGGGAAGAAGCGCCGGAAGCGATGCGTTTCGAGGCGTCTCTAGGCGAAATTCTCGAAGATGCCGCTGTTCTCGTGAAGCTCCTCAACGCGTCGGAGATTCGGCTCGAGCGCTCGTCATTATCGATACCCGACGCCGGGGAATACGACCCGAGCCTACCCTCCTCAGCCGCGGTGAAACTCTTCGTTCGCGCACCCGCCATCGTGAACGTCATGCTCAACCACAAAATCTGCGTCGAACACGACCTACCTCTTCACCCGACCGTCTACTACGAGCTCGCGGAGGCTAAACGTTACGCGATTTCCCGCCCGATTTCGGAAATCGAGCGCGCGAACCGCCTCTATCGCGAATCGATCGACCTAGCCCGCGCCGCGATCTCCCTCGATGCCGACTTTGGTACGCGCGCGGCGGCTTTCCGAAATAAACTCCCGCGCGAGCTTCTGGGCTTCATCTACACGGGAGGGCTCGATAAATACACATGGCGCGGATCAGAGCCCAAAAAGCTCCTCGATCTTGCGAGAAAGATATCCGAATCCTGGGAGCCAGATGTCATTATAGCGGCGGCTCACGGCTCGATTATGCCGGGGCTTCTTTTCGCCGAATATCTCGCCAAGCCCCTCTATTTCGCGCGCTTCTCCATGTTCAAGCGGAACGACGAAGCGCCGATAGTATCCTTCGCCGACGAGGCCTGGCTCTCGACATGGCACGAGGGGCGCGCGCTCCTTTTCGATGAGGATGTCGCGAGAGGAGCGACTCTTGGCTTGTTCTCGAAGCGCCTCGGGCCACTTTTCAAAGAATTTAAAACCGCCTGCTCTATTCGCCATGCGGGCTCCGCTTTCAAACCCGATTTCGCGGCCAGAACGTGGTGGGACTGAATAAGCGGAAAAGGGAGACTTTCGAGTTTTTCCGACGCGAAAAAAATGAACCGCCGCGGCTCGCGGTTCCAATCGAATGAATGCATATTCCCCTTGCGTAAACCGGTTACTGTCTGTATATTTATGCAAGAGTTCGTCATGACTCTATGCTGTGCGTTAGCCCCGGGGTTTTACCTCCTTTTTCCCCGGGGCTTTTTTTTTGCTCTTCGGAAATTTTGATTCTTGACTTTTTTATCGATTCGATTATAGTTTCCATTAATTGGAGATTACCATGGCAAAGACGAAAGTATCTTTCGCTCCCTCAGTGCGCCGCCTACCCTCTTACCTCCATATAATTCGACAAGCGCAGCGTGCGGGAGATTACTACATATCCGGCACAATTATCGCCCAAGAGCTGAACCTTGAACCCATACAAGTACGCAAGGATCTTGCAATAACCGGAATCGCGGGAAAGCCTAAAAAGGGTTATCCGGTGGAGGCCCTCGTCGCGGCTATCGAGCACTACCTCGGCTGGGACGACTCTCACGAAGCGGTACTCGTAGGCGCCGGAAACTTGGGATCGGCCCTTCTCGGGTATCAGGAATTCCAGCTCCACGGTCTGCATTTCGTCGCCGCATTCGATACCGATCCTTCGAAAATCGGAAAACAAGTGCATGGAGTGCCCATTCTTTCAATGGAGACGATCGAGCAGGGCGTAAAAAGCCTGAAGGCGGAAATAGCCGTACTTACCGTTCCTTCGCCAATGGCGCAGGCCACAGCGGAAACCCTCGTCCGCGCGGGCATCGCTTCCATCTGGAATTTCACCAATACGAAACTGAAGGTTCCTGATGAAGTCGTCGTCCAGCGCGAGGATCTTTCCTCCGGCTATGCCCTTCTGTCCGTCATGATACAGAATAAAAAGGGACGCATCGCGTGACCGAATGACCGATAAGGACTCGCGACAAGCCGAATACTTCGCCAATCGACTGTCGAAAAACGAAAAGCATTTACGACGCTGGGCGCGCCGCGAAACGGTGGACGCTTTTCGCATATACGATCGCGACATTCCCGAAATTCCCCTATCGGTGGATTTCTACCGGTCCGAGGAAGGATCGGCCCTATCCATCGCGTTGTATGAACGACCGTACTATAAAGAAGACGAGGAAGAAGAGGCTTGGCTCGCCCTCATGGCCGGGAAGGCGGCCGAAATCCTCGATATGGAAATCGGTTCCGTGTTCGTTCGCAGACGGAAGAGACAGCGCGGCCTCGACCAGTACGAGCGACTGGGAACGGGAAAAGCCGAGAGAGTCATCGGAGAAGGCGGCCTTCGCTTCATCGTCAACTTGTCCGATTACCTCGATACGGGGCTGTTCCTGGATCACCGGCCGCTACGGCGCATGGTGAGGGAAAAAGCGGCCGGGAAGCGCGCGTTGAATCTTTTCAGCTACACCGGAAGCATAAGCGTATATGCCGCGGCAGGAGGAGCCAGCGAAGTCGTCTCGGTCGATCTTTCAAACACCTACCTAGATTGGGCAGCGCGCAATTTCGACTTGAATAAAATCGAGTCCAAGCGAGCGCCCATGATCCGAGCGGATGTGATGAGTTTTCTCGATTCGGAAATCCAGCGGGGAGAGCGTTGGGACTTGATCGTCGCGGATCCTCCTACCTTTTCTAACTCGAAGGCCGCTCGGGAGGATTTCGACGTGAATCGGCATTGGCCCGATCTCGTAAACGCGTGCATCGCGCTTCTCAATCCGGGCGGAATACTGTTTTTTTCCACGAACTCAAGAAAACTCCGCTGGGACGGAAGTCTCGTCCCAGCTAACTGCGAAGACCTCAGCGATATTTCCATTCCTGAGGATTTCCGAGACCGGAAGGCGCATCGGCTCTGGAAAATCGAGCCGTATCGTCAAACCGCTCGCCTATAAGCGCTATTCCGCGTCGACAAATGCTTCGAGTTCCCTTCGCCGGGAGTCATCGATCAAGCCCAAACTCTCGCAGGTCGCGAAAAAGTCCTCTATCCGCAAAAACGCGTGCAGCCGAATTCCTGAGGCTTCCATCTCCGCTCTTCCCGTCTTTCCGCGCTCGATCAAAACGGCCAGATCCTCGACTATGAGACCTTCGCCTTTTAAGATAGCGACCGCTTCGAGTTTGCTTGCGCCTGTCGTAATCAAGTCATCGAGAAGAAGCGCTCGCTCGCCAGGGACGAAGGCTCCCTCGACCCTATTGCCGGTGCCATGGGCCTTCGCCGGCATACGCGGCCAGATCATGGGTTTTCCCGTGGACATGGACGCTACGGTAGCCAGGGGAAGCGCGGCCGCGGGAATCCCCGCGATCCTATCGTAGACGATGCCTGACGCTACTTTCGCGTAGGCTTCACCCGCCATGCGCATCGCGTTAGGATCGGAGACGAGCCTTCTCAAATCGACGTAGAATGGGCTCTTCCTTCCGCTCTTTAAGATGAACTCGCCTAACTTGAAACACTCGGTCCGAATGAGGGCGCTTATAAAATCCCTTTTCAAACTCGAAAGCGTCGCCTGTTCCGCGACGACCGCGATACGATCGGGTTTTTCAACCGACGCGGATGGCGAAACGGCTGTCCCGTGTCCGTATCCGGGAAAAGCCCCGGCTCCAGAGCCCTTCGCCGCGAAAGCGCGCATCGCGGCGTCGCGAGCTTTATTGCATGCGTCCCGCAAGAGGCAAGCCGCTCGAGCCGGATCCGCGGCATCGGCGACCGAGCGCGCGGCGACGATGAGAATGCCCAAGCCATCGGCTCGAGCCCCCGCGGCGAAGGCCGATTCTGGATCGCCGCCTTGTGCGCCGATGCCCGGCGCGAGAAACCAGGCCTTGGGGGCCGCGGCCCGCAGAATCCCGAGCGCGGGAATATCGTTGCCCGCCGCGACGATACCGATATCCTTGGACCACGAGAGGCATTCGCGCGCGACATGCACAAAAAGCGGCTCGCCGCCGGAGGACGCGTGGCCGACGCGAAGCCCTTCGGCGGCGCTGTGGAAAGCCCCCGCCGAAGCATGCGCGCCTACCGCGAGATCCTGGAAACGGCGAGCCGAAGGATTGCTCGTCCGCGAAAGCAGGAAAACGCCTCTGCCCTCGTATCTCAGAAAGGGATCGACGGCATCCCGTCCCATATAAGGACTCAAGGTAACCGCGTCGGCTTTCAAGCGGCCGAATATGGCTTCTGCGTAAGCTTCGGCGGTTGCGCCGATATCGCAGCGTTTCGCGTCGAGAAGAACCGGAATGCCGTCGGGCACCAAGGCGATACTCCGCTCGAGGGCTTCCATTCCGGCGGGACCATGCATTTCGTAAAATGCCGAATTTGGTTTATAGCAAATCACGAATGCCGAGGTCGCCTCTATCAGGCGCCTATTCTTTTCCACGATCGCATCGGCGACTTCGCGAGTACCCGATGCGACTCGGGGATCGAGCCCGACGCACAATAGGCTATCTTTGGCGCGGGCCAAGGCTTCGAGGCGAGAAAAAAAGTCCATCGCGTCCTCCGTTCGATTGTCAAGGACACGATACCATCGCGCGTTGAGACAGTCCATGTATATAGCGGAACTTCATTGATTTTCGCGATTTAGGGACTATATTGAAACTAGAGTAAGCTCGTCATCGAAGGAGCATACAAGCCATGAAGAAATACTGCGCACTCGCGTGTTGCGCCCTCTTGGCGTTTTCGTTGGATGCTCAAATCGGTTCCGTAATGTCCGTCGCTACTCAGACGGCCCAAAAGATACTCAGTCTGGGCATCAATCTGGGAACCGACGCGCTCCCCATTAACGACGGATCCGGAAGAAGCGAATCTTGGTCGAGATTTGGCTTCCAGCCGGATGTTCCCCTCGGCAAGATCGGCTTGGGTTTCGACCTCTTGGTAAGATTCAAGCTATATCCCACGCCGGATCAAATTCTCGAGATATACCGACCGGATTGGATTCCCGAGGGAAATAAGAATTTCCTCGATATCTACCTTCCTAAAATACTCTACGTGCACTATGGCGAGCGAGGCGCGGATCTGTTCTTTTTCAAGGTCGGATCTGTCGACGACCTAAGCCTGGGCAATGGCTTCATAATAAATTCCTACGCGAATACAAAGTTCCTTCCGGTACAGCGTATTTCCGGCATAGACATCGGAATCGACGGGAAATTCTTCGACTTCCCCTTTGTCGGGATCGAAATTCTAACAGGGAATTTGGCGCGTCTCGATGTCGCGGGTAGCCGCTTATTCGTACGTCCTCTCGCATTCCTCCAATCGCCCATACTAAAGGAAGTACAATTAGGCGCTACCGCGATTCTCGACCGCAGCCCTTATCTATATACCGATAATTCGACCTATGAGCGAATAGCCGTTTACGGCGCCGATTTGAACGTTCCCGTCATCGGCGGGAAAATCTTCTCGCTGTCCGGCTTCTCCGAAATCGCTTTCGAGCCCAATAATACGATGGGAACGATGATCGGCTTCGGCGGTAGGCTCTTCGGACTCCTAACCTACGGAGCGCAGCTCCGCTTCCTCGACTCGGGCTTCATCCCGAGCTATTTCGATTCCAACTACGATCTTTATCGCGCTTCCAAGGCGGACGCGATGCGCCTAGCGCCTTCCGGACAAAGTTTCATGGGCTGGTTCGCGAGTCTCGGAACCGGCCTTCTCGAGGACAAGATAGTGCTATCGGCCGCATTCGACGGCCCCTTCAATCGGGTAATCGCCGCCGGAAGCGCCATCAGCCAAAGCGATTTCCCGCATGCGCGAATCGTGCTTAAAATCGCCGACGGCCTGATCGGGGGATTTTTCGCCGATGCCTCCTACGAGAAGTACTATTTAGGCATGACCAG
>Ga0172379_10008264_pt1 | contig 13165 bp, 10 predicted proteins | sample GrowelOW334metaG_FD_119756 | JGI IMG/M metagenome (GOLD analysis project Ga0172379, IMG submission 119756) | Groundwater microbial communities from an aquifer near a municipal landfill in Southern Ontario, Canada - Groundwater well OW334 metaG | ecosystem: Environmental > Aquatic > Deep... | reverse complement strand
GTAGGCGGGATTGTAGCTTGACTCGGGCAGGTAAACCGCGATGCCTTTGGAAGCTTTGTAGTCCTTATTGTCATAATAGCTGGGGAAAGTGTTCGTCCTGTTAAGGAGAACGACTTTCGTGTCGATATAGTTGTTAAGGGCTGCGCCGGCCTGCTTGACCTGGGCGTTCTGGGTTTTTGCCATGACGTTGCTCACAAAATGGCTGAGGCCTTTGTTGTCCTCATAAGCGTAAGAGACGGTTGCTCCTGCGGCCTGTTTGACGAGCGCTTTTTCATTGGCGGCCATAACGGCGGTCACAAACGCGTCCATATACTGGGCAAGGGGTATCAGTTCGGACGATTTGACCAGAGACTGTGTGGAACTCTGCTTGATGGAGGCGTAATGGTCGCTGTAAGCGTTAACCGCGGCCTTGCCCACCGCTTCAGGGGACAGATTGGAGGCGTTCACCATATTAAGGAACAGGTCATAGGTGTAACCGTCGCCCGGCTCTGTTTCTTCGGAACCAACTATGTAGTTCACGTATTTCTGGATTTCGTAGTCCACGCTGACCATCTGCATGAGACAGGCGTCGGAACCGTAAACATCAACTCCGCCGAGTCCGGCAAGGGCTTGCGCCAGCTGGGGGGTGGTGATGTGGTTGTTGGTTTCGTCGTCGTAGGAAATGCCTTTGCTCGCGCCGGGGTGCTTCACCCAGCCCGCGCCGTGGTTCCAGACGATGAGCATATAATGTTTTGCGGGATAGTTGGTCTTCGCCCATTTCGCGAAATCAACGAGATGTTTCCAGTCGCCCATATCCGCTTTCGCGATTGTCTGCACAACCGGAGAAGTGATGGCGTTGGCGTTGGTGTCTTTCTTGACCAGATATCTGCGGGATCCGGTCCAGTTTCCGTCGGCGCTGCTATAGCCGTTGATCCGGCCGATTTCGGTGACAACGTTAACTTTCGCGTTGGAACCAACTGCTTCCATTTCGTTCATGTCTTTAAGAGCGAACTCTTCAAGATTGTTCTTGCCGTTGACGAACACCATGATCGTCCATTCGGCGGTTGCGCCCGGTTTAACTTTTGGGGTTTCAATATCTTTGAAGCTGTCCGAATTAACGATATCGCTTATCGCGACACCATTGTCAAAATCCACTGCACCTGCCGCAAAAACGGAGCCTGTTAAACCAAACGCCGCTATTGCTGTGATTGCGAAGCATTTCTTAAGCATTGATACTGCCCTCCATTGTCTGTTTGCTTTTTTGGTAGATTCAACGGAAACCGTTTGTGTGGCTGCCGCTACTACAAGCTAAACAAATATTTTTCTTTTTTGCAAGAATTTTCCGCCGGCTATTGGGTTCCTTATATAAAGTATAATAGCCTCATGGTAAAATCATGCAGATTCGCGGTTGTTTGTTTGGCGGTACTGTTCGTCGCCGGTCCGGGAATGGCGGAAACAACGCCGGCGTTTTCAAAAACGGAAAAAAATATTCTGGGCGCGGAAGCCCGTGTCACCGTCTTTAGCGGCGACGACTCCGCCGCCGGGAAACTGGCGGACAAAATTTTCGCACAATGGCAACGGCTGGACGCAAAATACGATTTTTACTCGCCGGACAGCGAGCTGTCCCGCATAAACGCGGAGGCATATAAACAGGACGTTAAGATTGACTCGGAAACATACGCGCTTTTGGAAGCCGGCCTTAGTTATGGCGAGCTGACGGGAGGGCGGTTTGATATAACTTTTTCTCCCTTATGGCAGCTTTGGCGCGATTGCGCGGCGCAAAACCGCCTGCCTTCCCCCGCCGAAATAGCGGACGCGCGCAAAAGCGTGGATTATTCCGCCGTGGTTTTGAATCCCCAAAATATGACGGTGCGTTTTGAAAAAGACGTAACGGTCAATCTGGGCGGGCTGATCAAGGAATATGCGCTTGTGAAAGGCAGGGAAACAATTGAAGCTTCCGGGGTTGCCGCTTCTTCGGCGCTTTTAAGTTTGGGCGGCAATATCCTTATATGGGAAAGCGGAGAGCATACCAGAGCGTCCCATGGCGAGTCTTGGAAAATAGGGATTTTCGATACGGAAAAACCGGGCCAGCTGGCGGGGCGTGTCGATATTCCGTCCGGCATGGTTTTGACCACGGCGGTGTTTGTCCGCTATATCGAAATAGGCGGAAAAAAGTATTGCCACGTGATAGACGCGAAAACAGGCCGGCCCGTGGAAGATTTTTCCGGCGTGACGGTTTACTTTCCAGAAACGTCCCGTTTCTATTCTTCAACCGGGATTTTCCTCATGGGCGCGGACAAGGCCGCGGATTTCATAAGCGGCGTAAAAGGCGCGGCGGCGGTGTTTTTTGCCGGTGGTAAAAAACCGGTTGTTCTTTCTTCCCCAAATGCAGTGGCGCAATGGACTTTCTTAAACGAGCCCGAGTCCTTGCCTCTATCCCCTGCCGCAACTGGTTATAATAGCGTAAAATAACTACTTCTATAGGTCCTTCGGGTAAGTAAATCTGGGCCTTTGGCCTATGGTATTATCTTTCGGCGCGCATATAATATAAGTATAATCATCAAAGGCAAGATTATGAAAAACTTCTTTGTCTCTATCATCTGCGGCGTTCTCTTCTCCCTGGCAAATTTTGCAAATGCCTTAGAGGGAGGCGTTGCACCTGCCTATTCAATCCTCAGCCCATACCCACAGGCACGAAGGCTTGTTCCGCCGTGATTAAAAAAGGCGCGGCCTATGCCGAACCGGAGCGGGACTGGACTGTTATGGTATATATGAGCGGCAAGAACAGCCTTAGTCCCGCCGCGAAGAAGGATTTGCAAAAGATGGAGGAGGTCGGCTCCACCGACAAAGTCGCTTTCGTCGTTCAGTATGGAACCATTGAGAATAATGAAAAGGCGGACCGGTATCTCGTCCAGCGGAATCCGAATCCCGGCAGCGGACAGATGAGTAAGCCCGTGGAAAGCATAACCTGCGATATGGGCGCGTGGACCTCTTTCTCCAATTTCGCCGTTTGGGCCATGAAAAAATATCCGGCGAAACATTATGCCCTTGTAATGTGGAACCACGGGTATGGCTGGATGGATTTGTGGGGCAGCAACAAGGGCGCAGAGCTTGCCGTGTCCGGTAATGATTTAAGCATGAATGAAATCCGGATAAACGAGCTGGGCATGTCGCTTCAGCGAATTTCCGCGCGCACCGGACGCAAAATTGACGTTTTGGCTTTTGACGCGTGTTATATGGCTATGCTGGAGGTGCTGGTCGAAATTAAGGATTACGCGGATTTTGTTGTGGCGTCTGAAGACGTGGAGCCCGAGGATGGCTATCCCTACGCGAAAATTTTCAAGGGGCTGGTTAACAACAGTTCCATGGAGCCGATGGGGTTTGGCGCATTGATGGTGACAAGCTACCGGGAACACTATGGAAAACTGTCGGCGGCGTCTTCCGGCGACAGGAACTACACTCTATCCGTGGTGATGACTTCAAAGATCAGCGCCGTGGTTTCTGCGATAAACCGCTGGGCGGACGCTGTCATGAAGGTTCCCTTGTCAGACGCGTTGCGGAGTGAGGCCAGCCTCGCCAAGAGGAAGGTTTTGGGCTTTAAAGGATATGACAGCATGCCTGATGCGGGTAATCATCCCATGTCCGTTGATCTTGCGGATTACGTGACCCTGCTGGGCAAAACCCCCGAGTTCCGGGCGGCTGGACTGGCGGGGCAATGCTCCGCAGTTTCCGAAGCGATACGCAACGCGGTGTCAGCCAGTTATTCTTCCACATCCATGGGAGTTGCATTAGATGCCGGCGGTATAGCGGTTTACCTGCCCGCGCGGTTTTACCGTCCGTCTTATGACGACACCAAGGCCGCTCGCATTTCGAGGTGGGACGATTTTTTAAAGTGGACTTTAACTCCGTCAGTCAGGACTAAGTGAGGCCGTTATGACAGCCCGCATGAACTACTCATACGCAAATTCTGCTTCGCGCTGTATTGCGCGAGGCGCGGCGTTACTGCGGTTTGGAATCGTGAGTTTTTTTGTTCCGCTTTGCTTGTGTGTTGCCGCCTTCGCTGTCCCTGATGATGTATACGAGCCCAAACTCAAGCAATGTGTCGAGGGCGTGAATTTTCTGAGTCCGGCTATTGTTGAAGAATGCATGGGGGATTCTGGTTTCCGCGCATATATCAAAACCAAAAGTCCGAAATTCGAAGCCTGGTTCGTTTCGCGAGCCGCGGCTATAAGGGATATGGTAAATCTGGCGGATAAATACGCCGTGACTCTTTCCACTCCCCAGCTTAACGCTGCGTTTACTGCACGGCTTATGCAAAAACCCTACACCGGGATGGGCACGGTTCCGGGCTCGGCGTTCGGCCCGAATCCAGATCTCACTATCAAATGGCTTAAGCAATACCGGGCGAAAATGCCGAAACAGAGCCGCGAAAAAATACTTCTGGCCTTGCGCGAACAGAGCCGCGTATTCGCAATTGACGCCAAGGAATTTGGAACTCTTGATATGGTGCTGGCAAAATATTACGCCGATTATCACGGTGATCCCAAACTTAATCTTGCCGCGGCGGCGCAATGGTGGAAAAAACTCAATCTCGCGCAGAGAAACGCCATATTGTCCGTCATAGCCAGAAAGCAGATGCGTGGTTTGGTCGAACGCGGTGATTTTAACAATTACCACGCTTTCTCGGAGCATTGGGGTTGGGATTACCTGTCCCCTGCGGACAGGGCGGAAATGCTCAGGTATCTCAAACAATTAAAGTTAGTGTATGATGTGCGGTATTATTCGGACAAAGTGCCAAGAACAGAAATGTGGAGCAAACTTAATGATAAGTTGCAGGATATGCAGTCTTATCCCATAGACCAGCAGGCTTCCCTAATTTCCCAGATGTTTGATAATGATGAGGCTAGGGAATACCTGACTAAGGTTTCTCTTTTTGTTGCAGCCCAAACTCCCCTTTCCACTTTATCAAAGGCGGAGGATGTAGCCGCGGTGCGCAGTTTTGACGTGGAACGCACGGTTTCGCCCGAGCAGAACGACGCGTTGGTTTCGGCAATAAAAGGGCAGCTCCCCGCCGAACTTTCCGGCACCGCCGCGGGTGCGCGCGTCATGGCCTATTTCTCGCACCGCCCCATGGAAATCGCCATGGAGCAGTGTTCCGGCTGTTACGCCAAATTCGAGCCGGCGCCGGAAGGCGGGACAAAGCCGGGCAGGATAGTAATCAACACGGCTTTGGTCCAGCATTACATGAACATTACGGGGCTTAAAACCACGGAGCTGCTCGCCAGTCCGGAGGAAATGAACCGGCTGGTCAAATTTCTTGCTCCGCTGATTGTGCATGAAGGGTCCCATCAGCTGCAAAGGGCGGACTCCAACGGGCGCATGCTCAATCCTTATGTCCAGGAAGACGAGGTGGAAAGCGGCTTTGACGAGGCGTCTTTTGTTCTGGAAAAATATAAAAAAGATCCCGCGTTCGCCCAAATGGTTGACCGGATGAAGGGCAAATCGGCTTATTTGCAGGAAATGCTTTCCCGGGCCGCTTCGGCCCGCGCCAATCCGCGCCAGTTTATCGAGGATATCTCCAATCACTTGTATGCCGGACTGCCGGATATTCGGCTCGCTTCGGCCCAGATAGTAGCGGCGGCAAACGATGAATTGGAAAGGCGCGAAGGCCTTGGCTGCGATGAACTAGCCCGCCTTGAGAAAGACGGCCTTGCTATGAAAGCAGTTAGCCAAAGCACCATGGATGAGTTTTTCGAAACGGTGGGCGATATTAAAACTTCCGTGCTGGAAAAGGTGCGCGCGGAGTTTATGAAAGACGCCAATATGTACGATTTGCGCAATGACCAGATAGCCGGGGAACGCGCGCTTGAAGTAAAAAACCTGTAGGGGGATAGAGATGTTGAAAATAGTTCTTTTGTTGTGCTCGGCGGCGGTAACTTTCGCCGGACCCGCGGCGAATGACTCGAAGGGATACAAGTCGTACAAGAATGAATTTTTTTCGGCTATTGTGCCCAATTGGGAAGTGAGCGAAAACTATGACGCCGACATGGGCATTTTCGGAGTATCGCTGACTTCGCCGGATTCCAGCCTTGAGGAACCGACGGTTCTGTACGTTGACTATTACGAAAAAGGCAACGATATTTACGCTACCGTTGACGAGTTTATCGCAGGCGTGTCGTCCAACCCTTTCGAGCTTAAAGGCGTGGGGGCCACGAAGCCGGAAAAGGTCCGCGCGGGGCAGAAGGGCGTTTATGCCGCGCGTTCGTTTGAAACCACCAGTTTCAAATTCGTTCCGCCCGACGATCCCGACGCAAAAAAAATAACGGTGCGCGAAAAATATATTCTGATCCCGGATTCTAAGGGGAGCGGGTTTTATGTCCTCCGGCTGTATTCCGGCGATTCCGGCTACGCGAAAAGCCTGCTCCTGCTTAACGCGCTTTCAGACAGCATTATCTGCAGCAAATAATCTCCGCCGCCCAACAGATGACCGACACCCAAAACATTCACTGGGTTGTGATAAGCGTTTGCTTTGCCTCTTTTATGAGCAAGCTGAATATCTATATCGTGAATGTCGCCCTGCCGACCATAGCGCGCTATTACGGCATAGGCACGGGCGAAGCCTCCCTGATTGTCCTTTCTCTTTTGCTTTTCACCGCAGGCACCACCCTTGTGTTCGGTAAACTGGCCGACGGGCGTTATCTTAAAAACGTTTTCTTGGGCGGGTATCTGCTGTTTGTTTTCAGTTCCCTGCTGTGCGGTCTGGCGCCGACCATAGGCCTGATGATTTCGGCCCGCGCATTGCAGGGCGTGGCTGGCGCGGCGCTGGCCGTGTCGTCCATCGCGCTTATTCCGCGGCTGATCCCCGCCGAAAAACGCGGCTGGGCTTTCGGCATAGCCGCGACTTCTGCCGCGCTCGGCATAACGATAGGGGCGCCGCTGGGCGGTGTTATAACCGGCTACTTCTCCTGGCGCTGGGTGTTTTTTGTTAATGTGCCGGTGGGGATATTCGCTTTTTTCATCGCGCGAAAATTCATTCCGGACGTGCAGTCAGGGGAAGCGGAAAGCGGGACGGGGTTTGACTGGCTTGGCGCGTTTCTTAGTTTCGCCGCGCTTTGTTCGTTTATGTACGCGCTTAACAGGGGGCGTGACGAGGGCTGGTTCTCCGCGCCGATTCTGGGCGCGCTTGTTTTATCCGCGGGTTTCTCCGTGTGGTTTGTCCGGCGGGAGACAGGACTTTCCCGGCCATTGCTTGACATGAATATTTTTTCCAACAGAAGGTTCAGCCTGGCGGTTCTGTCGGCTTGTCTGGTGTTCATGGTTATTTCCGCCGTTTCCTTTTTTATGCCATTCCAACTGGAACTATTAAAGGGACTGAAGCCCCAGTATGTCGGGTTTTTAATGATGATTTATTCGCTCGCCATAGTGCTGTTTGCGCCGTTCGCCGGACGGTTGGCGGACCGCGTTCCGTCGTGCCGGGTGTGCGGGGCGGGGTTGTTTGCCGGGGCGGCGGCGTGCCTGTTGTTTTCGTACGCGCTTGGCTGGCCCGGTGTGCTGGCGGCGGCGCTTTTTCTGGCAATTTTCGGTGTCGCCATGGCGTTTTTTATTCCGGCTAACAATTACCATATAATGTCGCTCGCCCTGCCGGGCGAGCGGGGCGCCGCTTCTGGTGTATACAACACGATGCAGACCGTCAGCATGGCCCTTGGCGTGGGTGTTTTTGAGGCGATATTTTCGCAGGCCCTGCCGGCGGGACGGGAGATACACGAGGTATCGCCGGCTTTTCTTGTTAAAGGATTCAGGCTGGATTTTTGCCTGGCGTCGGTTTTGCTGTTTGCCGCGCTGGGCGCGACGCTGTATGCGGGCCGTTTCGCTGGACCAGCTGAAAAGAAAGGCTGATTCCGTCTGGCAATGAATGGTATGCGCTTGCGCGCTTATGCTTAAGCCATGCTCGCGGAAAACATGTTACGGAAATGTTCGATATCCCGCTGGGTGCCGGTGCTTTTCCCCGTGTCATCACTGAGTTTTACTATTCCGTGTCCGCAGGATTCTGTCAGTTTTATAACTATAGAGAGGGGTTCAATCCCCCTGTCATTGGTCAGATTGGTGCCCCAGCCGAAGGCGACGTTGGTACGGTTTTTCAGCTTCTCATAAATTTCTGCTATCGAGGGCAGGGTCAGACTGTCGCTGAACACCAGTACTTTTTCCTTGGGGTCAATTCCGTGCTTTTTGTAAAACGCGATGGCTTTTTCGGCGAATTCCAGCGGGAGGCCGGAATCATGCCGCAGTCCTTTCCACTGCCGCGCCTGTTCCCCGGTCATGTCAGAGAAGAAGAAATCGCTGCCGTAATTGTCGGTCAGCGCGATTGACAGCGCGGCTCCGTATTCATTCCACCATTCTTTCAGAACCTCATTGTGCGACGCCCTGACATTATCCCACCTTATGCCCGCCATGGCCATATACATTTCATGGGCGAGCGTGCCAATCGGCGCGATGCCGTAGTCCATGGCAAGGCGGACGTTGGATGTGCCCAGAAACTGCTGCGGGGACAGTTCCTGTTTCAGCGTTTTCACCACATAGCCATGCCATTGCCTGCCGAAGCGGCGGCGCGTGCCGAAGTCAATAATACGGATACCGGGGTTGCGTTTTAAAAAGTCAATTTTGTCCGTCAGGTTTTTAACGCCGGAGCTTTCAATTTCCCGTCGTTCGCGGGGCGTCATGGCCGCTTCTTTGGCGCGGCAGTACAGTTCATTGATGATTGACAGGGCGAATACTTCCCAGTAAATAGCCGAACTCCAGATGCCGGAGACGGAAAAGATTAATTCGCGGCCCGCAATTTTCAATTCGTAATCCGGCAGGCGAACCGTGCCTAGAAAAGACAGGTAATCTTCGGAAAATATTTTCCTGCCGCCGATTTCCAGCCGCCGCAGATATGACAATTCGGATGAATCCGGCGCAAGCCGGCGCAGGGAATCAAGTTCCCGCCGCAGTTCCTGTTCGTCAATATAATCGGCCAGCGGGATATTCCGCTTGCGGTTGATCAGGGAGTATTTCACGGGCACATCGTTATGCCGGTGGAATACCAGCTGGCCCATGGTGAATTTGTAGAAATCGGTGTCAAGCCAGGATTGTATGACCGGGGGGTTATTCGCCATTCAAATCCCCAGCCAGAATTATTCTTACGCCATGTTTTTCCATTTCTTCAAGGGCGTTCTTTTCGTCGTCCGGCTTGATGTTTACGGCACGGCAGGCGTCTTTCACTACGAAGCATGCAAATCCGTGCCTGATGGCGCCTAGCGCGCTCTCCTTCACGCAGTAATCCGTGGCGAGACCCGTGATATATAATTCGGTTATTCCGTTCTCGCGCAATACGTCGGACAGGGCGAGGCCGGTTTCCGTTCGTCCTTCGAAAGCCGAGTAGGCGTTGTCGGAGTGATTGGTTCCTTTGGAAACTATTATCGTCTGCGGGGGCAGAGCCGCTTCTGGGTGGAATTTTGCGCCGTGCGAATCCATGACGCAGTGCGCGGGCCACAGGCCGCCGAAACTGTTGAAATGGGTGGTTTTTTCCGGATGCCAGTCCCGCGTGGCGGCGATCAGATAACCCCGCGCCGCCGCGCGTGTTATCAGCCTGTTTATAACCGGGACAATTTCATCGCCGCCGTGCACGCCGAGCGCGCCGCCGGGGCAGAAATCATTCTGCAGATCCACTATCAGCAAGGCTTTTTTCATGGCTCTCCGCCGGGCGGAGAATCAGAACGGTGATTTCCTCCGGCACAAAAAACCGCATGGGCGGGCCCCAGTGGAAAGTGCCGGGGTTAACGTATAAAATCCCCGCGCCGAGCGGATATTTCCCCACGCTCCTAGTATAGAATAATTTGGTTACCAGGTTGAAGGGGAAAATCTGCCCGCCGTGCGTATGGCCCGCCAGCGTGATTGCTATATTGAATTTTTCCGGCAGGCGCAGCCGCAGCGGCTGGTGGGTCATGTATATCGAGAGTTTGCGCGGGTCGGCTTTTGAAAACAGGTTTTCCAGCGCCGCGTCCGGCACATGAGAGGCTTTCAGGTCGTCCACGCCTATCAGCTGGATGCCGTTGGGCAGTTCCGCCAGAGTCTGGCGCAACAGAACGAAGCCCGCTTCCGATAAAAACGGAATGGCTTTATCCAGCCCCAGATAGTATTCATGATTGCCCAGAACGGCGAATTTCCCGAACGGCGGGTTCATGGACGCGAGCATGTCCGCGCATTCCTTCAGCCGGTAGGCGCCGGGGTCTATGATGTCGCCGGTCAGAAGGATCAGATCCGGCTTTGTTTTTTCAATCTGGTGCACCATCCTCTTAATAGAGGCCGGTCCGACGGTGACGCTCAGATGGATGTCCGATATCTGCACGATCTTAAAGCCGTCCAGATTTTGCGCGAGGCCTTTGACCGGGATTTCAATTTTGTGAATGCGCGGCGTGTGGTAGCCGGAGAACAGCGCATAGGCCGAACTGACGGCGGCCAGCGTCAAAACCGGCCACGCGAGAAAGTGCCGGATGTCCGCGCCGTAAATAAACATGGCCGCGAGTTCTGCCAGCGTCCCCACCGCGGCGTAACTCAGCCAGAGAAATATCACGCCCATCCAGATGAAGGTTCCTGTTATTAAAAAGCGTGTCGCGGGGCAGGGATACTCGCGCACAAGCCATTCCGACGCCATGAACAAAATGGCGAGCGCCGCGAAAACAAGGCGGATGCCGCCGGGACGTAGAAACGGAATCTGGAAATGCCTGATGAGCCATTCCGCTGCGGCCAGATGCATACCGCAGTAGATCAGCGTGAACGCGGTGAGAAAAATGAACATTCGCGGCATTGGGTTGTCTGGTACCGGTTACATTTTGCGCGTTTTTTTGTCCGCCATTCGGGGAATGGTTTCGAATTCGCCCAGTTTGCGGTTCTTGCGGACATTGTTCCACTGAAACAGCCTGCCGTTCATGGCGAGATACACGCCCGACGGCAAGGCCTGGCAGAAAGACAGCGCGCTGCCCAGATTGAACATGCCGTCAGAACTGCCGAATTTGTATGGTACCATCGCGCCGGTGAGCACTACGGTTTTTTCGGTGATATTCTGGCCCAGCAGTTTCGCGGTTTGCTCCATGGTGTCGGTGCCGTGGGTTATAATGATGTGCTCTTCGGGACAGGCGAGGCATTCCTCCAGAATCTTTTGGCGGTGCGCCGTGTTCATGTCCAGGCTGTCTATCATCATCAGCTCGGTCACTTTCGTCTGGAGTTTGCAACGGCCCATGCCCAGCATTTCCGGAAGGTGGGTGTTGCGGAAAAACAACTGGCCGGTCAGTTCATTGTATTCCTTGTCGAACGTGCCGCCCGTAACAATTATTCTGATTTTCATAGGTTTTGGTGTTCCGGCGCGGACTGTGCCGCCCTCCGGTATTTTCCGATTTATTTTCTTTTCCTGTTATAGCTGAAAAAAGCTCGGAAGGCTTTGTATGTCATATAGGTGTCGAACTTCGACGCTATCTCCCACGGCGCGTGCATGGACAAAAGTGGCACTCCGATATCCACCACGTCCATTCCGTAGCGTGCCATCAGCGTGGCGATGGTTCCGCCGCCGCCCTGATCCACTTTCCCCAGTTCGCCCGTCTGCCAGACCACGCCCGCATTATCCAGAATGTAGCGTAATTCGGCGAGGAATTCGGCGTTCGCGTCGTTCGCGCCGGATTTGCCGCGCGACCCCGTGTATTTGGTAATGGTGGTTCCGTAATTAATCAGGCAGGAGTTCTTCTTTTCATAAGCGCTCGCAAACATCGGGTCGAACGCGGGGTTTACGTCCGCCGAAAGCAGCTTGGATTTCCGCATGCAGCGTTTCGTCAGAATATCCGCGTCCCGGCGCGTCTGCAGGTGCAGGAGTTCTGAGACCATGTTTTCAAAAAACATGCCCGCCATGCCGGTGGCTCCGGTGGAGCCGACTTCTTCCTTGTCGCACATGAGGGCGCAAGCGGTGTATTCCGGCACGCCGTTCATATCCAAAAGGGCTTGAAGCGCGGCGAAGGCGCAGACGCGGTCGTCATGCCCGTAGCCTATGATCAGCGAGCGGTCGAAACCCAGTTCGCGCGGTTCTCCCGCGGGCACTATTTCCAGTTCCGCCGAAGTGAAATCCGCTTCCCGCACGCCGTACTGCTCGTTTAGATAACGCAGGACATACGCTTTCACTTTCTGCTTTGCGTTTTTATCTTTAAGCGGACGCGAGCCGATTAGCACGTCCAGCTCCTCGCCGCCGATGGCTTCCGCGATGTTTTTGCGGGACTGGTCCTGCGCCAGATGCGGTAGCAGGTCGCTTATGCAGAAAACAGGGTCGCCCGGCTTGTCGCCTATGGCCACATCTATTTTCTTGCCGTCCTTGGTGACGAACACGCCGTGAAGGGCGAGCGGGATGGTTACCCACTGGTATTTCTTTATTCCGCCGTAATAATGCGTGTCCAGATAGGCGAGTTCGGAGTTTTCGTAAAGTGGGTTGGGTTTTAAATCAAGGCGCGGCGCGTCGGTGTGCCCGCCTACGATATGCATGCCTTCTTCCAGAGGGCGCTTGCCGATAATCAGCGCCATAATGGTTTTGCCCGAGCAGGAAGCGTAAATTCTGTCGCCGGGTTTCAGGGCGCTTTGGTTTTTTATGAGAGGTTCAATGTCTTTGTAGCCGGCGTCCAGCAAAAGCTTTTCCGCTTCGTCGTGCGAAGCGCGTTCCGTTTTGCTTTTACCCAGAAATTCCATGTAGGAACGGCAAATCCGCTGCAACGCTTTTTCGTCGGCGGAAGTGATGTTCTCGTAGCCGTTTTTTGCGTCGTTGGCCAAAGGTTTGTTTTTCGCTTTAGTGGTCATGACAATCTCCTGTATACGCCTATATGCTATATTAAAGAATATAAGGGCATCTTGCAACTGCATAACTCAAGGTTACTAATGAAAATCGAAATACTCTATGAAAATTCTGATTTTATCGCGGCCTACAAGCCCGAAGGTCTGCTGTCCATTCCGGGCCGAGAAGGGACGGAGGATTCGCTCCTTAAAATTCTTTCCGCCCAGGCGGGCAGAGAGCTTTACACGGTGCATCGGCTGGACCGGCCCGTAAGCGGCGCAATCCTGTTCGCGAAAAACGAGATTTCGCACAGGGAACTGTCGCTCGCTTTTGAAAACAGGACTATCG
>Ga0172379_10008263_pt1 | contig 13165 bp, 13 predicted proteins | sample GrowelOW334metaG_FD_119756 | JGI IMG/M metagenome (GOLD analysis project Ga0172379, IMG submission 119756) | Groundwater microbial communities from an aquifer near a municipal landfill in Southern Ontario, Canada - Groundwater well OW334 metaG | ecosystem: Environmental > Aquatic > Deep... | reverse complement strand
TGGCGGCCCCGCCAGGGGTTGGTGATCGTGGAGGACAACCGGAGGAACCGGTCGTCCTCGCGCCCCGGGTCGGTGTCGTTGTCGGCCTTCCAGGACGAGCCGTCGTAGGTGTCCAGCGCCGCCAGCCGCAGCCGGGTCCCCTCCGGCGCACCCTCGACCGTGAAGAGCTTCTTCCTGTAGACGTTGCCCTCCGGGCGGTCGCGTTGTCGTGTGTAGTCACGGAAGGTATCCAGGGGCGTCGTCTCCGACGTCACGTCGTACGGCGCGAGGCTGCGGCTGAGCAGGAAACGTTCGCCCGGGTCGGTGGTGCCCGCCAGCATCCCGGCCACCAGCGCCGTGACCACGACCAGGACGACGCTGCCGACCAGGCGCCAGAGGCGAGCGGGGTCCCGCCCGTGCGCGGCCTCGTCGACGCGCAACCCGCGCAGCCGCATCCACAGCATCGCGACGGCGCCGTAGCCGACGCCCTGGAGCAGCACCGAGACCGGCTCGGGCTGGGCCAGCACCAGGACGGCACCGAGCATCAGCGTCGGTGGGACCAGGGGCCAGGCGACGCGGGTGCCACTGAGGGCGAGCGCGGCGCCCATACCGGCCGAGACGAGGCACAGCAGAACCGGCGCAAGCAGCACCGCCCCCTCCGCGTCGACCGGGGGATGGGTGCCCAGCAGGATCGGCCACCCCTCGACGTTGGCGCGCACCCCGTTCTCGATCGTGCGCAGCCCGTCGAGGCGCAGCGTGCCGTCCACGATCGGTCCGGATACCAGGTAGTAGACGATCAGCAACAGCAGGCCCACGACCTCCGGGCCCCCACGCACGGAGACCACCAGGACCGCGATGAGCACGCCGGTGAGCGCCGCCATCCCTCCGGCGACCCACCACCCGGCGCCTCGGAAGGTCGAGTCCCACCCGACCAGCGCGATCGCGGTGAGGGCGAAGACCAGGAGCAGGTCCCAGACGTGGAAGTCCTGGACCGCGGGGGGCCGCGGTGACCCAGCCCGTGACCCAGCCGGTGATGCGGTCACAGCATGACTCCGCGCAGGTAGGCCGCGAGCAGTCCGGGCAGCAGCTCGAGCGCGGTGACGGTCAGCAGGTGCGGTCCGTCCAGGAGTGGAGCCTGAGGATCGCCGGCCGGGTCGGCCCGGAAGGCGAGGAACTGCACGTCCTCCGGGAACGACAGGCGGACCTGGGCCAGTACGTCGGGGTCGACGAGCGCGCCCGAGACGACGATCAGCTGGCTCGCGTCGCGCGCGAGGGCCGCGGCCGCGGCGGCAGCGAGCGGGAGGTCGCCACCGGCGGACAGCTCGGAGACACAGAAGGCGTCGAGCACCTCGTGGGCGGAGCCGGTCAGCTCCTGGGGCCCGCAGACCATGCTGAGGTCGAACTCGTCGAGGGCCACCCGCATCACGACCGACGCGGCGACCGAGAGCGCCAGCTCGAAGTCCTCGGGGTCGGCGTAGGCGGCGCGGGTGTCGTCGACGAGTACGACGGTGTGGCTGCGGCGGGTGTCGTGGTACTGCCGCACGTGCAGTCGGCCGGTGCGCGCCGAGGAGCGCCAGTGGACGTGGCGCAGGTCGTCGCCGACGACGTACTCGCGCAGCGCGTGGAAGGACAGGTCGCTCATCGAGATCTGGTCGCTCGGCGTGCCCTCGAGGTCGCGCACCGACCCGGTGCCGAGTGACTCGACGCCCACCATCCGGGGCCGCACGAAGAGGTCGACCGGCTTCGCCCAGGCGGCGTGGCGCTGGAAGAACCCGAGCGGGTCGGTACGCCGCGCTCCCTCGGGGCCGACCTGCAGCACGCCACGGCGTACGGCGGGAACGTCGAAGCGCTCCACCACCTCCTCGCCGCGGCGCAGCACCGGCAGCCGCATGTGGACGCGCTGCGCGCCGCGGCGTTCGTCGCGCGCGGCGTCGAGCGGGATGCTGGCGAGGGGGTGGTACATCGGGGCCAGGCGCAGGTTGGTGATCCGCAGCTCCCCGATCCCGGTCTCCCCGGCGACGGTGTGGGCGGGGTGCAGAAGCAGCCGCGCCCGCACTCGCGTCGGCAGCGAGAACAGCACCAGGGCGATCGCCACCAGCAGCCCGCACATGACCGCGATCAGGAGGAACTCGTCGTACCCCGCCTCAGCGGCCACGAGCGCGCTGGCCAGGCCGAGGGTGATGACGGCCCGCCCGGCGGGGGTGATGCTCGCGAGGACCCGGCGGGCCTGCCGGCGGAGGTCGGGCACGGGCGCGCCTAGTCGCGGTCGATCGGCGGAGGCACGGCGGCCAGCAGCTGCGCGATCACGTCGGCGATCGTGACGCCGCTGAACTGCGACTGCGGGTCGAGCAGCAGCCGGTGGCAGAGCACCGGCTCGGCCAGGGTGTTGATGTCCTCGGGTACGACGGCGGTGCGGCCGTCCGCGGCGGCCCAGGTCTTCACGACCCGGACCAGGGCGAGGCAGCCCCGGGCGGAGAGCCCGAGCCGGACGTGGTGGAGCGTGCGGGACACCTCGGCGAGCTGGCGGACGTAGCGCACCAGCGACCGGTCGATGTGGACGTCGGCGGCCAGCGCCGACATCTCCGCGATCCGGGCGGTCGTCGCGATCGGCTTGACCAGGTCGGCGCGGTCGCGGATGTGCGACGCGAGCAGCAGCTCCTCGGTCGACTCGGCGTCGGGGTAGCCCACGGACGTCTTCATCAGGAACCGGTCGAGCTGGGCCTCGGGCAGCCGGTAGGTGCCGGCCTGCTCGATGGGGTTCTGGGTGGCGATCACCATGAACGGGCGGGGCACGTCGTGCGTGACGCCGTCGACGGTGACGTGGCCCTCCTCCATCACCTCGAGCAGCGCCGACTGGGTCTTGGGCGAGGCGCGGTTGATCTCGTCGGCGAGCACGATGTCGTGGAAGATCGGGCCGGGGTGGAAGTCGAAGGACCCCTTCAGCTGGTCGTAGACCGTGACCCCGGTGACGTCGGTGGGTAGCAGGTCGGGCGTGAACTGGATCCGCGCGTGACTGCCCTCGACGGTGTTGGCCAGCGCCCGCGCGAGCATGGTCTTGCCGGTGCCCGGCAGGTCCTCGAGCAGCAGGTGCCCCTCGGAGACCAGGCAGGTCAGGGCGAGCCGGATCGCGTGGTCCTTACCCAGCAGGGCCTGGCCCATGTTGTCGGCCATGTCAGTGAACCCGGCGCGGAACCACTGCGCCTGCTCGGCGCTCAACGTCATGGCAGGGAGGGTAACGCGGTCCGGCTCCCGACACCCTCCGTACTCTGAGAGGGTGCGCGCCTTCCTCACCCTCCGGATGCTGGGCGCGCACGTGCTGATGCTGGTCTGCGTGGCCGCGGCGGGTGGTCTCGGCGTCTGGCAGTTCGACGCCTGGCAGCAGCACCGCGCGGCGGAGGCGGTCGACCTGACCCGGCTCGACCCGGTCCCGCTGGCCGACGTGATGGGCCCCGACGACCCGTTCCCCGGGGACAAGGTGGGCCAGCCGGTGGAGGTCACCGGCACTTGGCTGCCGGAGTCCACGGTGTTCGTGTCCGGTCGCGAGGTCGACGGCGTCGAGGGCTACTGGGTGGTCACCCCGCTGGCGGTCGAGGGCCCGGAGGATCCCGCCCTCCCCGTCGTACGCGGCTGGGCGGCGACGACCGCCGCCGTACCGACACCGCCGACCGGAACCACGTCGGTGGTCGCGTGGCTGCAGCCCACCGAGGGCAGCGGCGAGGCCGACACCGACCCGGACGACGACGTCCTCCCGCAGCTGCGCACCGCCGACCTGGTCCAGCACGTCGACCAGGACCTGTACGGCGCCTACGGCGTGGCGACCGAGCCTCTCGACGGGCTCACGCCCGCGACCCTCGAGCAACTGCCGTCGCCGGGACGGTTCACAGCGCTGCGCAACCTGCTCTACGCCCTGGAGTGGTGGGTGTTCGGGGCGTTCGCGGCGTTCATCTGGTGGCGCTTCGTGACCGAGGAGCGGTCGCAGCCCGCCACGCCGGACCGGGTAGCGTCGGCGACGTGAGCATCTTCCAGGTCTACCGCGCGCTGGCGCTTCTCGTCGGCGTGCTGCTCGCCGTCTGCTCGTTCGTGGCGCTGCCGCTGAAGTACCTGATGGAGGACGGCTCGAGCCTGCAGCGCTTCGGCGAGGACGTCAGCATCTTGTGGGTCGTGCATGGCTGGGTCTTCATGATCTACGTCGTGGTGGCCTTCCTCGTGTCGCGCCGCCTGCGGTGGACGACCGGGTTCACCGTGCTGGTGCTGGTCGCGGGCCTGGTGCCGCTCCTCATCTTCTGGGTCGAGCGGCTCGTCGCGCACCGCGTCCACGACCAGGACCCCGTCACCACCGGAACCTGATGACCACCGCGTTCGTGCTGGGCGGCGGTGGCGTCCTCGGTGCGGTCGAGGTCGGGATGCTGCGGGCGCTCTTCGAACGCGGGGTGGTGCCCGAGCTGGTGCTCGGCACGAGTGTCGGCGCCATCAACGGCGCCTTGGTGGCCCACGACCCGACCGAGGCGGTCATCGAGCGGCTGACCGAGCTGTGGCGCGGGGCCAGCGAGTCCGGGCGCGAGGTCTACGGCGACAACCCGATCCGGACGGTACGACGTGCGGTCGCCACCGGCACCCACATCTACTCCTCGAAGCCGCTCCAGCAGCGGCTGGTCGAGGAGTTCGGCGACCTCACGATCGAGGAGCTGCCGGTGCGCTTCCAGGTCTGCGCGGCCAGCATCGAGCGGGCCGCGGAGCACTGGTTCGACTCCGGCCCGGTGGTCGATGCGGTGGTCGCGAGCGCCGCCGTACCCGGGATCCTGCCGCCGGCCAAGGTCGGTGACGAGCACTTCCTCGACGGCGGCATCGTCAACTCGATCCCGCTGGCGCGCGCGGTCCAGCTCGGCGCGACCCGGGTGTTCGTGCTGCAGGTGGGCCGCATCGACCGGCCGCTCGCGGTGCCGAAGCGTCCGTGGGAGGTCGCCCGGGTGTCGTTCGAGATCGCGCGGCGCCACCGGTTCACCCGCGAGCTCGCCGAGCTGCCCGACCGCGTGGAGTGCCACGTGCTGCCGGCCAAGGGCACGTCCCCGCGCGACGACACCCTCTTCGGCACCCGCGACTTCAGCACCGTCGAGGACCGCATCGACCTCACCTACGAGGCCAGCCGCGACTACCTCGCCGCCCACCTGTGAGGGCCCGGTGAGACCCCGGTGAGAGTCGTACGACGGGTGGTCGTCGCGCCGGCCGTCGTACTGCTGGCGGGGCTGCTGTGGGTGACGCTGCCGTTCTGGGCGATCGCGGCCGCGGCGCTGTCGCCGCTGCTGCCGGGCCGGTGGCGGGCGCTGCGGCTGGCGTGGATCTTCATCGTCTACCTGACGATCGAGGCGCTGATGCTGCTCGTGCTGCTGGGGCTGTGGCTGGCCAGCGGGTTCGGGCGGCGGATCCGGACGCCGTACTTCGAGGGCATCCACTACGACCTGGTGCAGGGCGTGATGTGGGTGTTCTTCCGCGAGGCCAAGCGGGTGCTGCGGCTGACGATCGTCACCGACGGCCCGAGCCCGGACGCCCACCCGGGCCGGCCGATCCTGGTCGCGTGCCGGCATGCCGGACCCGGTGACTCGTTCACGCTGATCCACGCGCTGATGTACTGGTACCGGCGCGAGCCGCGGGTCGTGCTCAAGGACACGCTGGCCTGGGACCCGATGATCGACGTGGTGCTGCGCCGGATCCCGGCGCGGTTCATCTCGCCCAACCCGGCGGCCGGCGAGGACCTCGAGAGCCAGATCGCGGTGCTGGCCTCGGACCTCGACGAGAACGACGCGTTCGTGATCTTCCCCGAGGGCGGCAACTTCACCCCGGCCCGGCGGCAGCGCGCGATCGACCGGCTGCGCAAGCTGGGCATGGAGCGGATGGCCGAGCGGGCCGAGGCGATGACCAACGTGCTGGCCCCGCGCCCCGGCGGCTTCCTCGCCGCGCTCGACGCGGCGCCCGAGGCGGACGTCGTACTCGTCGCCCACACCGGCCTCGACCACCTGCTCACCGTCAGTGACATCTGGCGCGAGCTGCCCATGGACAAGCGGATCGTGATGCGCTGGTGGACCGTCCCCCGCTCCGAGATCCCCGCCGGCCGCGAGGAGCGGATCGAGTGGCTCTTCGGCTGGTGGGAACGCATCGACGCCTGGATCGAGGACTACGCCGACCCGCCCGAAACTCACTGAAATGCACGCTGACCCGCCCGAAAGTTTCGGGCGGGTCAGCGGATGGTGCGGGTCAGACTGTGCTTAGGGCTTGGCCTCCGGGTCGATGTCGACGACCTCGGCGGGCTCGTCCGGGGTGGTGACCGGGTGGGGGGCCTCGGCGGCGTCGGCCAGGGCCTCGTCGGGCGAGGAGCCGCCCGCGTCGTCGGTGGCGGGAGTCGCAGCGGGCGCCGGGGCGCTCGCGGGCGGCGGGGTCGGGACGTACGACGACTGCCAGTTGTCGCTGGAGCCGTTGCCGTCCTGGAGCTTCTTGGCGACGACCGCGACCGCGCCGGCGATGCCGGCGAAGAGCACGAACTTCTTGATCTTGCTGCCCTTCTTGGGCTCGGGCTCGCCCTTGAGCTGGGCGACCTTCGCGTCGGCCAGCGCCTTGGCGGCGGTGGCCTTCTCGCCGGCCAGCGCGGCACCCGAGGCGATCAGCGGCGCCGCCTTCTCGCGGGCGTCGGCGATCACGGGCGCGGCCTTCTCGCGGGCGTCGGCGAAGGCCGGGCCGGCCTTGTCGCGGGCGTCGAGGAGCGCGGGCACGGCGGTGTCCTGAACGAACTCGCGGGCGGACTCGTAGGCCGCCTCGACATGGGGCTTGGCGGCCTCGACGTAGTCGCTGGCCCAGTCGTTTGCCTGGTCCAGCAGTGACTTCTTCTTGCGCAGTCCCATTCGAGCTCTCCTTCTTGGGGGTCGTCTCCATCCCACCATGCCACTGGTTGGCCGGGCCACCCCCCGTGGGGGTGACCTGCGATGCCGGACGCCTTGCGGAGCGTGCGAGGATCGATCCGGACAAAACCGACGTATCCCAGGCGAAAGGCAGTCATGGCTGAGCAGCAGGCCATCCTCAAGACCAACCGGGGTGACATCACTGTCAACCTCTTCCCCAACCACGCCCCGGCGACCGTCGAGAACTTCGTCGGCCTGGCCACGGGTGAGAAGTCCTACGACGCCGGCAACGGCCGCTCCGGCAAGTTCTACGACGGGCTGGGCTTCCACCGCGTCATCGAGGGCTTCATGATCCAGGGCGGCTGCCCGCTGGGCACCGGCACCGGTGGCCCCGGCTACACGTTCAAGGACGAGATCCACCCCGAGCTGGTCTTCGACAAGCCCTACCTGCTTGCGATGGCCAACGCCGGGCCCGGCACCAACGGCTCGCAGTTCTTCATCACCCTCGGCGCCACCCCGTGGCTCAACCGCAAGCACACGATCTTCGGCGAGGTGGCAGACCAGGCCTCCCGCGAGGTCGTCGACGCCATCGGCTCGACGCCGACCGGTGCCGGTGACCGGCCGCAGGGCGCCGTCGTCATCGAGTCGGTCGAGGTCGTGGGTTCCTGAGCGACCACCCCGCTCCCGCCCCTGGGGTGCCGGTGTCGGTTTGCTACCGGCACCCCGGGCGGGAGTCCTATGTCCACTGCCAGCGCTGTGACAAGGTGATCTGTCCTGACTGCATGCGCCAGGCGGCGGTGGGCTTCCAGTGCCCCGACTGCGTGGCCGAGGGCGCCAAGACCACCCGCGCCGGCCGTACGGCGTACGGCGGGGTCCGGCCGGCCAACCCCGGCGCCACGACGATCACCCTGATCGGCATCAACGCCTTCGTGTGGATCATGATCGTCGCGACCGGCTGGAAGGCCAGCGACCTGATCTACCGGCTGGCCCTGCTGCCGACGGGCGTGTGTGGTTCGCGAGCCGGGTCGGGCACCTATCCGCTCTACAGCGAGCAGGCCTGCACCGTCGGCACCAACCCCCCCGGCGACGGGCAGTGGATCCCCGGCGTGGTCGACGGCGCCTACTGGCAGCTGGCGACCAGCATGTTCGCCCACGTCGAGATCTGGCACATCGCGTTCAACATGTTCGCGCTCTACGCCCTCGGCCCCCAGCTCGAGCTGGTACTGGGCCGGGTGCGGTTCCTGGCCCTCTACCTGCTCTCCGGTCTCGCCGGCTCCGCGCTCGTCTACTGGCTCTCGGCCGAGTCCAGCGCCACCCTCGGCGCCTCCGGCGCCATCTTCGGCCTGATGGGCGCCCTGCTGATCGTGGCCTACAAGGTCGGCGGCAACGTCCAGTCGATCCTGACCTGGCTCGGCATCAACGTCGTGATCACCGTGATGGGCAGCTCGTTCATCTCCTGGCAGGGCCACCTCGGCGGCTTCCTCGGCGGTGTCGCCATCGCTGGCGCGCTCGTCTACGCACCGCGCCGCAACCGCACGCAGTTCCAGGTCGGGGCCCTCGTCCTCATCGCGGCCCTGATCGCCCTCGCGGTCATCCTGCGCTCGGCGTCCCTCTCCGGCTGACGCTTCGGTCCGGAAAGTACGGAACGTTTTCGACCTCCTTCGGCTCAGCTGAGGTCGATTGCGTTCCGTACTTTCCCGGGCCCCTCCACCGCGGCTGAGTCCACAGGTTTGTCCACAGCTGTGTAGAACCACATCGGTGTAACTCATCCACACCTGTGCACTTACCTGTGGACAACTCGCGTACGCCGTCCACAAATGACGCTGACCCGCCCGAAAGTTTCGGGCGGGTCAGCGTCGGGGCCGGGGAGGGGCTTACTCCCAGCGGGTGGCGAAGGTGAAGCCGACGGCCATGAACGCGATGCCGACGAAGAGGTTCTTCTGGCCGAGGTCGTTGAAGACCCAGAAGCTGGAGGGGTCGTCGCTGATCACGTAGAACGTGCAGATCCACAGCAGGCCGAGGATGAAGCAGGCGAGCATCCCGACCACGACGCCGCGGCCACGGCCGAGCGGGGTGGAGGGGTGGGCGGAGACGGTGAGGCCGAGGAAGAAGGCGCCGAAGCCGATCAGGTAGTTCCAGTCCTTCAGGTCGGCCATGAACTTCGGGTCGCCGGCCGCGGGCACCGGGAACGCCAGCGGGTCGGGACGCACGGCGGCGTAGTAGTAGACGATCCAGGCGATGCCGAGCACCATCAGGAGTACGGCGACCACGAAGCGCGGGGTCAGCACGGCCCCCTTCGGGTCGGCGAACGGGTCGTTGGCCTTGAGCTTGGACACGGGTTGCTCCTCGTAGCGGTGGCGCCGCCGCGGCGTCGCGCCGCGGGTCGCGGGCTACCTTAGTCGTCATGACCCCCGGTTCTCACGCGAGCCCCACGCGCTCGCCACGCCACGAGCGCGACGAGCGCCACGAGCGCCGGGAGCGGCACGAGCGCCGGGAGCGGCGCGCGCGCGGCGCCTGGAGGATCGGTACGCCGGTCGTGGTGCTGCTCAGCGGCGCACTGTTCGCGATCAGCGCCTACAACAGCGACGGCACCGACCTGCGGCCGGGCCGCTACACCGACCTCGCCGCACTCGTCGACAACGAGGCCGAGGAGTACGACGCGCTCCAGGCCCGCCTCGACTCGCTCACCGCCGACGTCAATACGCTCACCGCCAGCGTCGACGACCGCGCGGTCCGGCGGCTGCGGCGCGAGGTCGAGAGCCTGCAGGACCCCGCCGGGCTCACCCCGCGCTCCGGCCCGGGCATCACGGTCACGCTCTCCGACGCGTCCGAGGACGTCATCAACTCGACCACGCGCGACGTCAACCTGCTCGTCGTGCACCAGCAGGACATCCAGGCCGTCGTCAACGCGATGTGGCGCGGCGGCGCCAGCGCGGTCACCATCCAGGGCCAGCGGATCATCAGCACCACCGGCATCAAGTGCCACGGCAACGCGGTGCTGCTGCAGGGCGTCCCCTACGCGCAGCCCTACGTGATCCAGGCGGTCGGGTACGCGCCCGACCTCGAGGACGCCGTACGCAGCGACATCGACGTGCAGTACTACCTGGCGCGCGCCGAGCTGCCCGACATCTCCGTCGGCTGGGACCTCGAGACCGAGGACGACATCGAGGCGCCGGCCTACAAGGGACTGCTCGACCTCACCTACGCCGAGCCGCTGACCTAGTGCCCCGTGCCCGAAGTTCTTGCGCGCTTCGCGCGCCCATGGCACGCACCTCGCTTCGTTGGCGACGCTCAGCAGACGACCCGGTATGCCTTCGCGCCGCCGCCTTGCGAGGCCCACACCCTGAACACGCAAACTGCACAACTACTTCGCACACGGGGCACTAGCCCCCGCCGCCCGGTGGCGACGCCTCGCGGCTCGGGACGTCCGTCGGGAACGTCGGGGTCGGGTCGGTCGGAACCGGGTCGGTCGGCGTCGGGGTGGGCGTGGGCGTCGGCGTCGGCTCGACGAAGGTCGAGACGAAGATGATCACCTCGGACTCCGCGTCGGCCGTCTGCCCGGAGCCGGGGAACTGGTCGACGACCGTGCCGGCGGGCTCCACGGAGGCGGCGTCCTCCTTCACGACCGGGACGAAGCCGGCCGCCCGGATCTTCTGCTCCGCGACGTCCTGCGGGTCGCCGATCACGTTCGGGATCTTCTCCTGGCCGTCGGAGTAGTAGACGGTCACGGTGGAGCCCACCGGGACCTCCTGGCCGGGCGCGGGCACGGTCTCGAGGACCTGGTTCTTGTCCTCGTCGGAGTCGCGCTCCTCGAGCACCGGTCTGAGACCCGCGGCGCGCAGCTGGTCGGCGGCTTCGCCACGCAGCTGACCGACGAGGCCGGCGGGGATGGCGACCAGCGGCTTGCCGTTGGACACCACCAGGTCGACCTGGGAGCCGGGGTCGACGTACTGGTCGGCGTTGGGGTCCTGGGAGATGACGTGGTTCTCGCGCACTGAGTCGTCGGGCTGGTAGGAGACCTCGCCCCGCTCGAGGCCGGCATCGTTGATCTTGAGCAGAGCCTCGTCGAGGGTGAGCCCGGTGAGCCGCGGGACCTGGGTCTGGGGCGGTGGGCTCTCGAAGAGCCGGGGCATGAAGTAGGCGCCGGCGCCGATCAGGAGCAGCACCAGGATGCCGAGCACCCACCAGAGCCCGGCCCGGCTGCGGGGGTCGTCGTCGACGGCCACCGGCATCGGCGGCCGGGGGGCCGTGGTGCCCATGGCGGGCGTCGAGGTCGTGGCGGCCGGGGTCATGGGCACGACCATGGTGTCGTCGGGCGGCGGTGCGACGGTGGCCCGCACCGGGTGGCCGGCGAGGTAGCGCTCGATGTCGGTGCGCATCTCGGCGGCCGACTGGTAGCGGTCCTCGAGACGCTTGGCCAGCGACTTCATCACGATGGTGTCGATCTCGTCGGGCAGCTCGGTGTCGTGGTCGGACGGCGGGGCGGCCTGCTCCCGCACGTGCTGGTAGGCCACGGCGACCGGGCTGTCACCCACGAACGGCGGCCGGCCGGTGAGCAGCTCGTAGAGCAGGCAGCCGGTGGAGTAGACGTCGGAGCGGGAGTCGACGGTCTCGCCGCGCGCCTGCTCCGGGGAGAGGTACTGGGCGGTGCCGACGACGGCCGCGGTCTGGGTCATCGACGAGGAGGCGTCGCTGATCGCGCGGGCGATCCCGAAGTCCATCACCTTGACGTCGCCGCTCGGGGTGAGCATGACGTTGCCGGGCTTGATGTCGCGGTGGATGATCCCCGCACGGTGGCTGTAGTCGAGGGCGGCGAGCACGCCGCTGGTGATCTCGAGCGCGCGCTCGGGCAGGATCTTGCGGCCCTCACGGAGGATGTCGCGCAGCGTCCGGCCGGCGACGAACTCCATCACGATGTAGGGCTGGGCGACTCCCGACCCGTCGCTGGCCGGCTCCTCGCCGGTGTCGTAGACCGCCACGATCGACGGGTGGTTGAGGGAGGCCGACGACTGGGCCTCCCGGCGGAAGCGCGCCTGGAAGGTCGCGTCGCTGGCGAGGTCGGTGCGCAGCCGCTTGACCGCCACGATCCGCCCGAGCCTGGTGTCGGTGCCCTTGCGGACCTCGGCCATGCCGCCGCGGCCGAGGAGCTCCCCGAGCTCGTAGCGGCCACCGACCACCGGCTGTGAGTTGCTCATCGGGTGGTGTCTCCCTCGGTCGACTGGGCGCCGGACACGCCTGGGCTGGTGGCGGCGCCTTCGGCCGGCGGGGTCGCGTCCGCGGGCGCAGCAGTGGTGGGTACGTCGGTCGGCGTCCCCGACGGCGTCTGCGTCGGGGTCTCGGTCGGCGTCTGCGTCGGAGTCTCGGTAGGAGTCTCGCTGGGCGTCTCGGTGGGGGTCTCCGACGGCGTCTCGCTGGGCGTCTCGGACGGCGTCTCGCTGGGGCTCGGCTCCGGGTCGCTCGGCTCGGTCTGCTGGCTCTGCCGCGGCGAGGTCGGTCCGGACGACGGCTGGGTCGGCGGCTCCTCGTCGGTGTCGTCGCCGCCGGTGACCAGCGCGAGGGCCACGGCCGCGGCGGCGACCAGGAGCAGCACGATCAGCACGATCGCCCACGGGCCGCGCGAGCGCCGCCCTGCATGCTGGGACGCCAGGGGCGGGGCCACCGGCGTGGAGACGGTCGGCTCCGGCAGCGCGGCGGCGCCGGCGAGCACCTGGGTGCTGGTCGAGGCCGGGGCCGCGATCACGGCGGTCGCGGGGTCGCGCATGGCCGCGGCGAAGGCCGCCGCGTCCGGGTAGCGCTCGGCGGGGTTCTTGGCCAGCGCCCGCCGTACGACGGCGGCGAGGTCGGCCGGGATGGCGGCGGGCAGGTCGGGGACGGGCTGCTGGAGGTGGGCGAGCGCCGTGGCGATCGGGGACTCCGCCTCGAAGGGCCGGTGCCCGACGAGGCACTCGAAGGCCACCACGCCGAGGGAGTAGACGTCGGAGGCCGGGGTGGCCGGGTTGCCGCGGGCCTGCTCCGGCGAGAGGTACTGCGGCGTGCCCATGACCTGGCCGGTCTGGGTGATGCCGACGCCCTCGGCCGCACGGGCGATGCCGAAGTCGGTGATCTTGATCCGGCGGTCGGGGGTGACCAGCAGGTTGGCCGGCTTGATGTCGCGGTGCACGATCCCCGCGCGGTGGGCCACGGCGACGGCGTCGGCGGCCTGGGCGAGCAGGTCGCGGGCCACCTCGGGGTCGAGGGGCCGGCCGCCGCGCAGCAGGTCGGAGAGCGGCTTGCCGTCGACGAGCTCCATCACGAGGTAG
>Ga0172379_10008262_pt1 | contig 13166 bp, 8 predicted proteins | sample GrowelOW334metaG_FD_119756 | JGI IMG/M metagenome (GOLD analysis project Ga0172379, IMG submission 119756) | Groundwater microbial communities from an aquifer near a municipal landfill in Southern Ontario, Canada - Groundwater well OW334 metaG | ecosystem: Environmental > Aquatic > Deep... | reverse complement strand
TCCATTTCTCTTGCCAAACAGGGTCTATGCTGGTCTAGGTGTCGAGCCGGTCTGGCAAGTCTTGTCTTCTGGTGATGGGATAGGCGGACAGGTCCAAAAAGTTTGGAGTTCCCTGATTACAGCGGTGAATTCACTGGCGGTCCTGATACTCATCGTCATCGCCTTCGCTGAAATACTTCGAGTCAATGTCAACACGTATGGTGTAAAAAAAATATTGCCGACTCTAGTCCTGGCGATTATCGCCGCCAATTTTAGCTATATGTTTTGCCGCCTGATGGTCGACCTCGCAAATATCTCTCTGCAGTTTGTCGGCTCGATCGGCGGATCAGCAGGGATTGGTTTAGAACTTCCCCAAGATTTTGGTTGGGACACAGCAAAAGCCTGGTACGAACAATTTTTCAACAATATTATTTTGCAAAATTTTATTCTCTTTGTTCTTGCTCTTCTCCTCCTCTGTCTTGCCTTTCTTTTTCTGGTTCGCAACTGGATGCTCTACATCCTGGTCATGCTCAGTCCTCTCGCCATCATGGCGATGGTCTTGCCATCGACAAAAAAATATTTCAGCCAATGGTGGACCAATATGCTCCAGTGGTCATTTATGCCAGTAGTATCATATTTCTTCCTAGCACTGTCGCTGACTTTTGGTGCATCAATCGCAACAAAATCTCCACTGATGGGCAGCGTTTTTGTCGGCGTCTGCTACTATCTCGCCATCACCACCCCCTTCAAGCTCGGCGGCACCGTAATGCAAAATTTCTACAAGATGACAGGCGCAAAACATGTTGCTGGAAAAACAGCAGAATTTGCACAAACTTCTGTAGGCAATCTTGGGAAAGAAGCCTGGAGAAGGTACAGAAAATTTGGCCTTGACGCAGCGAGAGGACCAAACAGTCCAGACGGAGACACTAATTTTCTTAGCAAAACCAAGGCTGGCCGCTGGCTTGGCAGAAATTGGCTTGGATCGGGACTTGATAAAGTCAAAGGAAGAGGCAAAGAGCTCGACGCTGACCTCGCCGGTATCACGGAGGGTGTACAAGGAAGAGACTTGGTCGGTTGGGATGAGGGTAATCTGAGCAAGGCAAACCGAGCGATACTTATGCGACGAGAATACCGCAAAAACCGTCAGGGTGAAATCGAAGAATACGCCGACAGATTACTTCGGTCTTTTCAAGAAATGGGCAAAGATACTCACGGCACAGATCATACCGACAAAGATTACGAACGCTGGTGGAAATATCGTCTCGGATCCGGAGAAACGACACAGATGAAAGCCACAGTGGCAGCAGTTACGGATTCTATCGTTAGCGACGGCATAACCTCGATCCTAAGTGGAAGACTAGTTGATAAATCCGCCGACTCTGAACGTCAAAGAAATCTGCTGGAGGAAAAAATCAGACAACTAGATCCTACCTCCGCTAGCTACGACGACGACAAGAAAAAGCTTGAAGCAGAAGTAAAGGCGATAGAAGACCAAGGCAAAGCCAACTGGATGGAACTGACGGGCATGAGCAAAGAAGATGTCGCCAAACAGAGAGACATGATTGAGTACGCTATTATGGGCAAACAATCTTCAGACGAATTGAGAGCCAAGGCTGAGAAGGATGCTCTTACTAAATCTTCGATGAGGTTGGTGGCTATTCATGACATGGCAGAAATGGTCGACGAGACTGGTCAGGTCAAGAAACTTACCCAGCAGTTGGCCCGACTCGATGAAACAATTGAAAATCAAACCACAAGCACCGCAGATGCCGATACGCTGAAACAAATCGCTCGGGGTGAGATGACTTGGGATGAGCTAGCGTCGAATGACGCAGCTGCTCACGCCAGACTAAGCACAGAGAGTAACAAAAAACTTGTCGAAACTTACTCCGAATCTCAAAACACTCTCACAACCACCGGCTCACGCGCACTATCGCTGCTTGCCAAACATGGCCTGATTACCGAACAGGAAGTGCAAGATGGCCTCAATCTGGAAGTTGATTCCACGGGAGAATATACGGACGCCAGGACCAAAGAAGTAATGGAGCACATGAAACGACGTCACAGCTCATTTGTCGAAGCTATTAAAAAAGAATGTACTAGAATTAACAAGGCTACTGGAAAACTGGAAATTATTACACCGTCTTATCTGAGAGATGCCGTAGATATAGACACCACGACAGGAGACCTACAGATTCACAAGATTGACCGGACAACGTATACTCGCTTTGCTTCTGTCGTCGACCAGAAAACGAACGGTAGAGTCGAAAGCTATGCAAGCCTATCAACTGACACGCTGATGAGTATCCTCAGGAACGGAGACAAGAAAGACGGTATCACCGCCGAGATGGCCCAAGCGTTTATGAGAGGTGAAACAGTGCTTACCAAAGATGGTAAGATTGACGCCAACAAGATGAGCCGTCTGAGTGCAGCTTGGCTAGCCCTCCAGAGAAAACTGAAGGATTCGAACACGGCTACAGTCGCCGCCAAGAGCTTCGTCGGGATGATGGACCCAGAGCGAACAAGTCAAATCGCAACTGATTGGGTCCGGCAAGATGCTTTGGCAGCTGACAAGAGAAGTGAACCGCCAAGCAAATTGGCGACAGAAATTAAAGATCTCTTGGCAATAGATCCTGCGACAAACGCGCCAAAGGGTACACAGGAGCAAATACAGCAAGCAATGATAGCGTTTTACGAAGGAACAAGCCCAAATGTTCGTGGTGGTATCAACGGTACACTAGTTAGATTTATGCCTCAGCCACATAGCGGCTAAAAAGGATGATGTATGGACGACAATAAAATTATCACCGATTTGATAAAGTCACTGCGCAGAGCCAATAGGCACACTTTTGGCAAAGAATCTGTCAGTGAGATTGTTGCATTTTTGAAATCTGAAAATACCAACAATATATCGACTATCAAAGACGCTTACTACGACATAGTGGACTATCTTGCGATAAAAAAGGGTGATGAGTTAACTGCAATTTGCAGCGGTGCAGATCGAATGCGGATTGAGCTCATTATCGACATTCTAATTTCCGTAAATTATGACAAGATTGCCAGTCTCTCTCCGGAAAAAATTACACAAAAAATAAACGCTGAATTGGCAAAAAACGGATCAACCTTCAAAATAACCATATCACCAAATATTGCTTCAATTATTTACAAAATCAAAACCATGGAGGGTCTCAAGAGAGCAGCAAGGCTGGTCAGTGTATACGATATCGCCGTCGAGGTTTATCAGTATTCGAAAAAATTTTTAGATGTGCCAGTAAGTGATTTAAGGCTAGATCTAGAGACACTCGAGAAGAACATCGGCGAAATAAAGATGATTTTGTTCGACGATGATAAAGCCAAGCAGATCGCGATCAGCTACCTAAGCCAAAAAGGCTATCCTGCTGTTGCGCTGAACGGCAAAGACGCAGGCGAACTTTTGAAAATCATGGGGAGGCATTATATGGCGGCACTTTCGGTCCTGTTTGTAAAATTAGCAAACAGTTCTCGAACAATCACAAACAAAAACGATGTGATCGACGCAACAGCCCTTTTCCTCTTGGACCAACAAGACCTGACCAACCCTGACTAAAACCGAAGAAACAGGAACAAACAGAACTATTGTTGTCACTGCCATATTTGTCGTGCTATAATCTTGACAAGATCTAGTCTTCTAGGAGGGGTAATTGAGATTCAAAGTTCCACAAAATATTGATATTCAGGACAAGATTCTCGGTCCGCTAACGATGCTTCAGTTTATCTACGCTGTTATCGGTTTTGGTATTTGCTACATCGCCAGCAATGCCCTGCCGACGCCGCTTTCTTATGTCGTGATAGCTCCTGTCGCCCTCTTCGTCTTTTGCCTCGACTTCATCAAGGTCAACGAGCGTCCTTTTTCTGATTTTATGAAATCGGCAATTATCTTCATGACCTCACCACGTCAGCGACTCTGGGTGGGGGGGGATGATTCTGATTTTAACATTGAGATTTATCATGCAGCCAAGCAAGACAAAAACAACTTCCAAATCAAAACTATTGACGAGGAAGAAATCAAAAAGATGGCTAAGAGTCTGGACACAGCTGATAATAAGTTGATAAAGAAATAATTTATTTCAGTAATAATTAACCTAATTAACCTAATTTCTAATTAACCTAAACAAGCACCAATGACCCAAGCCCCAAACAAGGATGACGACGGTTGTAAAAAGAAAAAAAGAACTTATGACCTTGAAGAACGTACGGCAAGGTTCGGCGAAGAAATTATTAGATTCTGCCAAAGTTTACCCCACAATGTCATCACACTTCCACTTATCAATCAGTTAATAAAAGCAGCAACGAGTGTCGGCGCAAATTATTCAGAAGCTGATGACGCTGAGAGCAAACAAGATTTTAAACATAAGATTGGGATTTGCAAAAAAGAATCGAGAGAATCAAAACATTTTCTTCGAATGATTGCCACTGCAGTGCCAGAAAAGGCAGACAATGCTAGAATACTTTGGCAGGAGTCCAAGGAATTAAACCTGATTTTCAACAGTATTTACAAAAGTATTAAATAAGTTTGGGATTTGGAACTTGGGATTTGTTTAGAATAATTAGAGCAATTAGAAATTAGAAATTACTTATGACTTCCTCAACTCAACAAGCTATTGATATCGCCGGGATCAAGGATGGCGTCATCGTCATGAAGGACGGTAGTTACCGCCTTCTTTTGCAAGTCGCGGCGACCAATTTTGCCCTGAAAAGCGAGCAAGAGCAAAATTCTATCGTCTTTCAGTATCAAAGCTTCCTAAACTCGCTTCATTTTCCTGTCGAAATTGTCATCAGTTCACGTCGCCTCGACCTATCCCCATACATCGCCAAGCTAGAAAAACTAAGCGAAAAACAGACGACCGATCTGATCAAAATGCAAACGATGGATTATATCGATTTTCTAAAGAAGCTGGTCGAAATTGCCAATATTATGAAGAAGACTTTCTACGCTGTTGTTGCCTTTACCCCGCTTGATATTAAGAAGATTGGCTTTTTCGGCGGTTTATTTGGCAATAAAAAATCAGAGTTTGAGCATTTAAAAATTTCTGACACTGATTTCAAAGCTCACACCGAACAGCTGAAACAGCGTGCCAGCACTCTCGCCTCTGGTCTTGGCAGCATGGGATTACATTGTTTTCAGCTTACAACTGAACAATTGATTGAGTTATTTTATCTTTCTTATAATCCTGACGAGGCTGCCAAGGAGAGATTTCAGGATGCGACGCTGCTTGCCTCCCCCATCATTATGAGTGCGAGTGAAAACAAGACAGATCCTGCGACTGTTGCTGGAGAACAAGAGACCGAGCAGCCAGAGGACATCATCGACAACGCCAGTATGGTCGCCCAGCAACGTCGCAGTGAGGCACAAGCAAAAAAACAAGAAGCAGAAAAAAATGGTGAGAAGACCGCACGAACGCCAGCCACATCATCTCAACCAACTACACCAACACAGCCGACACAGCCGACAACCACTGTCACGCCTCTAAATTCTTCTGCCCCAGCGCAGACGCCAACCGCAGCACCTGTTCAAGCCACTGCAACTCCTTCGAATCCAACACCGCCGGCCTCACCACCTACCAACAATATTCCTAATTCCTAACTACTAATCACTAACTGCTAATTAAAATGCCAGATCAAAATCAAAATCAGACGCCACCACAAACCCCGGTCCCGGCACAACCAGTTTCTACAGTGGCCGGACAGCCAGTCTCCGGAGACGCACGAGCGCAAGCCCAGCAAAACATTGCTGCCAGAGAAAAAAATTCCAATCCGGCCGAATTTTGGCAGGACGCCAAGAACGCTCGATCTCAGATGAAGCAAGGGCAAGCTTCGGTCCGTGATATCATCGCCCCGGCGGCTTTTAATGTCTCTTCAAGTTATCTTCGTCTTGGCAGCTATTACGTCAAAACGCTCTTTGTCTTCACTTATCCCCGATATATCGAGACCAATTGGCTCTCCCCTATTATCAATTATGATTTATCCATGGATATCAGTCTCTACATACACCCCTTGGAATCAAAGGAGGTGATGACAGAGCTCAAAACACAGGTCGGTAAGTTGCAGTCAAGCATGTCCATCAGCCAGGAAAAGGGCCAGCCCCGTGACCCAGAGCTTGAAACAGCTCTCGGCGATGTCGAATCACTGCGCGACGTCCTCCAGCGCGGGGAGATTCGCCTTTTCCAATTTGGTCTCTACTTTACTATTTACGCCAAATCAGCCGAGGAATTAAAAACTGTCACTGATCAACTCGAATCAACTCTGGGCGGTTTGCTAATTTATACCAAAGAAACACTCTTCCAAATGGAACAAGGCTTCAACGCCACTTTGCCACTGATGAAAGATGATATCAACGTCCTGAGAAATCTTGACACTAGCTCACTTTCGTCAACTTTTCCCTTCACCTCCAGCGAGTTAACGCAGGACGATGGTATCCTATACGGGATCAATCGTCACAATAATTCCCTAATTATTTTTGACCGCTTCACTCTTGAAAATGCCAACACAGTCGTCTTCGCCAAATCCGGCTCTGGTAAATCTTACTTCGTCAAACTTGAAGCGCTTCGGTACCTAATGCTTGGCACAGACGTCATCGTCATCGATCCAGAAAATGAATATAAATCTCTCTGTGAAGCCGCTGGTGGCAGTTATCTAGAGATTTCCCTCAATTCTGACAAACGCATCAACCCCTTCGATTTACCATACAGCCCGACCGAAAAAGGTGAGGATGTCCTACGCTCCAACGTCGCCTCTCTTCACGGCTTGATCAATCTAATGGTGAATGGACTCAATCCCGAAGAAGATGCCACAGTAGATAAAGCCCTATATGAAACGTACGCACTGAAAGACATTACTACCGATCCCGAAAGTCAGAAAAACGAACCCCCACTTCTTCAGGACTTTTACAACGTGCTCTCCAACATGCAAGGAACAGAATCGCTCAGAGCGCGACTAAGTAAATTTATTGAGGGCACCTTCGCCAATCTGTACAATCAACGAACCAACTTCGAGCTCAAGCCGGGCTTTGTCGTCTTTTCCGTCCGCGATCTCGAAGACCAGCTTCGTCCGGTCGCCATATATACCGTTCTTAATTACATCTGGACAAAGGTGCGGATGGATATGCGACGCCGACTAATGATTATTGATGAGGCTTGGTGGATGATGCAATACGAAGATTCCGCCAAATTTTTGCATGGTCTGGCGAAACGCGCCCGCAAATACTATCTCGGCCTGACGATCATCAGTCAGGATGTCGAGGACTTTCTCGCCAGCCGCTACGGCAAGGCTGTCGTCGCCAATTCATCGATGCAGATCTTGATGAAACAATCGACCGCTTCGATCGATGTCGTCGCCGAAACATTCAATCTGACCGAGGGAGAAAAATATTTACTACTTGAGTCAGATGTCGGTGAAGGTTTGTTTTTTGCCGGGCTCAATCACGTCGCTTTCAAGGCGGTAGCGTCATATACCGAAGATCAGATAATAACAACCGATCCGAAACAGCTGATGGAACAATAAATAAAATCCGAGATTTGAAATCAATATGCTGAATAATATCCAGTCAGAATAATCAAAATCACACGGATATTTGATTTCAAATTTTTGTGTCTGTGTTGTAAGCTTGGACTGGAGTTATTTTGAAAGATTTTTTTTCTGAACTATTAGACAAACTCAATCCGGTCAAGTGGTTTTCCGATCTTTCAAAACCCGGAGGAATGAGTAAGCTTGTTGCCCCTCTTTTGTCCGGGGGGCTTGGTACTGTTGTGATAGTTCTGATCATTATTTTTGCCATCGCAATTTTTGGCTTTTTTTGGCATAATTACGCTGGTGAAATACCGCCGACCGGAAATTTTGCCGGAAACACAAGTGGTGGCACCTTAGTTTTTCCGACTGGAACTTCCGAGGAGGAAATGGCTACATGTATTGACAGCTATATAAAGAAGAAAACACCCAGCTCCATCCTGATTGGCCATGGCCAAGATTTTGTTGCTGCAGGAAAAGCTTACAATGTAAACCCTGCTTTCTTACTGGCTATAGCCAGAAAAGAATCGGCTTTGGGAACCGTTGGTACTCTAATCACAGAAAATACTTACAATTTTTTCTCGCTCACCACCACCACTCAACCATATATTGTAATCAATAATCACAAGTTTAAGGTATTTGGTTCCCTTGTTGAAGCCATAAACGAAGAGGCGGCCTACTTGCGCCGAAAGTATTTGAGTGCGGGTGTTGATACAATCGTGAAGATCGCTGCCATATATGCCCCTCCAAAGGACGGTAATTTTAGATGGCCCGAGGAAGTAACGAGTTTTTTTACTGATTTTAGAAAAACCTGCCCAAGCTTAATTGGCGCAAACGAAACCGCAACAGAATTTACGTCGTCTAGTCCAAGCATAACCAAAGATGGCCATGCTTTTCCACTAGCAAGAACAACTGGCTACAGCGATGGTTTTTTGGACCCCCGATGTGGCGGAACAGGATCAGGAAAATCACATGCACATGGGGGAATTGATATTATGCACAAAAAAGACGACCCTGTTGAGGTTTATGCGGTAGTAGATGGTATAATATTTAGAGCGAAGACCGAATCACGAGGTGCAAGACTGCGATTGCGATCCACCAATGAGAACGATCATTACAATTACTTTTACACCCATCTTTCAAAGAAAATTGTAAATAACGGCGATAAAGTAAAAGTGGGTCAACTTATTGGCTATTCAGGTGGATATAATGGCGGTGCTCTAGGCGACCACCTTCACTTTGGAATGATGCGCGGTGCTAATAGTCCTGCTGAGATACCAGTAAATTGCAATGCAAGCAAAGCAGAAAAACGCCGAGTTGCAAACTCACTCGGAACCGTTGACCCATATACGTCACTAAAAAATTGGCAAAAATAAAAATGAATGTTGAACTGAAAAAAATTAAGAGGACAGTGTATATCGTCGGCCTTCTTTTGATTGCCGCCACCGTGATATCGGTCTGGTTTTTCACACGTTCTTTTGTCACGATTGCCGTCTCACCACGAACTGCCAGTGTTTTACTTGACGGCAAAGAATTGAAAGTAATCGCTGGGGAAGTGGGAATAAATGCCTCGGTCGGCGATCATCAGCTAAAAATCGGGGCGACCAACTTTATCAGCGAGAACAGAACCGTCACTCTACATCGCGGTCTAAATAAAAAATTATCGATCGCGCTCACCGCGACACCTCGACCGATCGAGATCAATGATGCCGGCAGTTTACTAATCAAGGGCAGTGATTTCAATGACGGCTATTATCTCTCAGATCACACTATTTACAAGACCAAGGTCGGAGTCAGCGAGAACGGAAGTATCAATGTCGTTGAAAACAGACCGATAACCGGAAGTGTGATCAATGATACAAAAGAAATTGTCTGGTCGCCAGACAAACAGCTCGCCCTGCTCCGCCACTCTAGTGGCATCGGAATGTTTGATTTTATGAAATACGACTTCGTCCATCAGACCGAGATTCCTTGGGGCGGCTCTGATATCGGCTCGATCGCTTGGTCACCGGACAATTCTAAAATCGCCTATTTTTACGCTCCTGCCACTGGAGAAAAATCACTTATTTTTACGAATGTTCTCAACACGGAGATCACCAGAATTTTGAATTTCAATCAGCTCGGGATCGAAAAACCGACATTGCACTGGTCACCGGACTCTGAGTGGCTAATAATTGTTCCTCACAACAAAAATTCCACTGAAAACAAGATTTACCTGCTCAATACTTATTCCAGAGAGCTAAAGACTGTTGTGGACTCCGGAGGTAATGTCGATGCGGTTTTTTCACCTGACAGCAACCGTATCATCTACAGTGTCGCCACGTCGGGCCAAACTCTGCCGCAACTATTTCTGATGAAAAAAGACGGCAGTGAAAAAATAGATATGAAAATACAGGCAAATCTGGACGCAGTCGTCTGGACCAAGGATTCGCAAAATGTTGTCGTCGCGACAACAGATACGGCGACAAAAAAACAGACAATTTTTCGCTTTGATACGATAAATGTCGTCGAATCCGGCTTTGCGATCACAAATCTCGGCGAATCCAAAATCCAATCAATCGCCTTTTCTGATGACGGAAAACTGCTTTTATACGAGACGAATGATTCGATTTTTGCACTGAAGGTAAATTAAATAATGGTTCTGGAGGGGTTCGTGGCAGAAGATCCGCAAAAACGTTTGGATGATATCAAGCGAAAAATTGCAAACAATAAATCGCTTGGCATCCAGCAAGGCACGGCAGAACTGGAGCAAGAGGCGAAGAAGTTGCAGGGCCAAATCGTCTCTCGTCGCCAGCCTGTTCTTGTACAGTCTCAGGCATCGTCACCCGACCTACAGTCAGGCGATGATTTTGATGATGAAAACGAAAATCAGACTGAAAATCAACAGCCGGACGAGCCACAGTTTGGCGAAGACATTGATCAGAAACAATCGCTAAAATCATCTGCCGAAGCCGCCGGGCAGCCACAGATTGCACCCACACCAGCAGAAATAGAGGCGCAAGAAGATGAAGAAGCAGCTCGACCTCCAGTCCAACAGGCCAATGCAACACCCGGAGCAACATCAATTGACGGGGTTATGCCACCAACCCAGCAAAACGAAAGTGGACAGACAGGCCAACCTCCAAAAAACAAGGAGCAAGTAGCAGCGCCACAACCATCAGAAAAAAAAGACAATCCGCTCCAAAACAAGATTGACCAAGGAAAAGATGTTGCTAGAGATGCGATCGATAAAACAGCAAAACAAGCTATAAAACAGGCTGCTATAGCGGCATGGGAAGCAATTTCAGCGTTTGTTGCGGCCAACCTCTACTGGCTTGTTCCGCTTGCCATCATCTTAGTCATAGCTATGGCTTTGGTTGGTTATAGTATTAAAATCGCTCGCTCTGGTGCCCACGGCTCAGACCAAGTACAGCCTGTCAATGCGGCAAGCGACAAATCAGCTCTGGAAAAACTAGTCCTGCTGACCGGCGACAAAGATCTGCAAACCAAACTCTCCGGTGCGTTCTTGACCGAAGCCCAGACAGAATTGACAGCGCTCTTGACAGGAACCACTAAAGCCGAAACAAAGACGGCAATAAACGACGCTCTCACTGCAGCCCAAAACTGTGCCAAAACTCCACCTGACACAGATGCCTGTAGCAGTCTGCCGAGCAAAATTAAAACAGTTCTTGTGGCTGTGGCACAAGATATTTCTGTTGTACCACAGCTATCCACACAGGGTCATCTGCCAGTTGACCAGAGCGAGGTCGATAAAGTCGCCAAATACAAGTCCGATTATTGGACGACGAACCACCCCAAAGACCATGGCTGGATACTAAGAAATCACAATGAGGTGACTTACAAGGGAGCTGGTCATGGTACATATCTGCACCCTGGTTCGGGCTGGTTCACAGCTGCCGGCTTGCCAAAAGATATGTGGGGCGATGCCCTAGACATAGCAGCTGGCGGTGCGACTGTGTATGCACCCTTTGATGGTACTGTTATCAAATCTGGCGGCGGGGGCGAACACCCAATTCTGATTCAAGCTACAAATGATCCTCAAACTTTTGCTGTACTGGGGAATGTCAGCGGACGTCCATCTAGCGGGAACGTAACTGCCGGACAGAAGCTCGGAACGATAAAGGGACATCTTCACTTCGAACTTTGGGTACACAACCGACCCATCACATGTGGCACAACATTTAGTAAGCCAAGGCTTTGGGAAAACATTAAAAAAGCATTGAAAAATTTATAATAAACACGGCGAACAAAGAGTGAAAATCTTTTTCAAAAAATTTATTATTTCCGTCATCGGGCTGTCAATAGCGCTAAACCCGCTCGTTGTGTTGATGCCACAAACAGCTAAAGCTTTTGATGATAGCAAAATTGATACTACAATCGAAGAAAACGTCGCCGGGGGGATTACTGATCCTGATACAGTTAATGAACCAGTTGATGATGGAAATCAGGAAGAAGGATGGACTGGTCTAGTTGAGGAGCAGTCCGATATTATTGAGAATGCAACTGAATTAGATTTATTCAGCGCCATGATGGCAGCAACACCCGATCCCGCCTGGAGTCGTCTCGTCAACCTTAGTAGAGATTTTTCAGAACAAAAAGACGGCACCAGCCTGACTTTTGCTGATATTTTCACCGATCCTACCGATCCAAGAATTGTTATGAATGGCTCTGATCGTAGAACTATCACCGCGCTGATGTGTTTGTCAAAAGTCATGGAGGACTATGCCGAAAACAGCACCGCACTATATGATGTTTTGAAGAAAAACAAAAATACTAACGATAAAATTAATACTGCAATTAACGACATCAATACTGCGGTTAAAGCTCAGGGTAAAAACAATCCGCCACGCTTTATCGACGAAGTGGGATATCTGGAGTATCTGAAAATCGGTGATGCCAGCGACACTATCACAGACAGGACAGCCAACTACGATAAATTCAGAGAATACGTCGAGTTGGCAGAAAAAAGTTACACGAATGAAAGCATCACTGCCGCCTGGGGAGAACAAATCAATCTGATCGCCTCGGGTCAGGCACCGACCGTCGATATCTCGACTCTGACCTGCATCACCGGTATGGATGCCAATACATTGCGCGCCTACATCATCGAAAACAATATCGACAAACGAGCTTATGTTGCCAATGTCATCAAAACCGCCCTGAACAGCCTGACTCTCGATATCCGTGTTGTTAATTTACTCATTTATCTCGTCACCCCCAAGGACCAGGGTGGCGCCGGTCACTGGCGTATCAGAGTCGCCAAGCTCTTTCAGTCAGACGCGGAGTCCAAGGAATCTGACGCGATCCTCAATGCCAACAATAACACTGAGACACCGACCCTGACTACTGCCAGCGCAAACAACGGTACGGCTCGAGTCAATTGCGATTCGGATATGACCGCGGCAGAGTGCGGCAGTCAGGCAAGTCAGGGCGATGTGACTGTGACTGACACTGACGGGACTGAATACGATGCCTTTTTTCAGGATATGAGTGAAAACCTGAGCGATGAACGTAATAAATCCGCTCACAACACCGGTCAGGCCGTCGATATATCCGAGGTTGACGACCTGCGCTGTACTCTGGTAAAAAAGCGTCGCATCGGCAGCTGGACGAAGCAAGCTCAGCCGATCCGGCCGATCAAGCTG
>Ga0172379_10008261_pt1 | contig 13167 bp, 12 predicted proteins | sample GrowelOW334metaG_FD_119756 | JGI IMG/M metagenome (GOLD analysis project Ga0172379, IMG submission 119756) | Groundwater microbial communities from an aquifer near a municipal landfill in Southern Ontario, Canada - Groundwater well OW334 metaG | ecosystem: Environmental > Aquatic > Deep... | reverse complement strand
TGGCCTGGAGACCTCATGGAATCTCGCTTCAGGCTTGCCGGCCACACGATCATCGGCGATGAGCTTGTGCTCAAGCTCGACCCATGCGTCACCTACAAGGACTACCTGGGTTCCAACTGCGCCGAGTATGAAAAGTATTTTGGCGCTCGTGCAGTGCCGAACGCTCTTGCTGTCACGGTCCTGATCCAGACCGCCGACGACAAAACCATGTTGACGCTGCGCAATATGAAGGCCGATTACAAGCCGGGCGGCTGGCATGCTTCGACCGGCGGCTTCATCAACATCGGCAAGATCACCAAAAAGACCGGCAAGCAGGAAACGCCGGCCGAAGCTGGTCTGCGCGAACTCTTCGAGGAATCGGGGGTTCGCCCCGACGAGGTCGAAGAATACCGGGCGATGAGCCTGGTCTACAACCCCTGGACTGTCCACACAGACCTGGTCCTCCGGGCCAAGACCAAACTCACCATGGCAGAGATCATCGAGCGTCCTCACGACGACGAGAACGAGCTGGTCTTTATCGACACCACTCCGGAGTCTTACGACTACTGGATCAAGGGCGGCATGCACAGCAACGTCATCATCGCCATGGCGGCAATGATCGCCCACGGCGCTCGCGCCTGGGGCAATGTGTGGAAGGAGCAGATCCTCGCCGCGCTCGCAGAAGGCAGCAAGGACTATGACGACCCGGTCACTCGGATCAATCTCGAAAAGGCCGGCATCAAGACCTTCGCCGCGATGGTCGAGGAGCACGGCGGGGGCATCAAGCCCAAAAAGGTCCTCAAGGTCGCATGAACGACCTCAATCAATGCCCGCCTCGCTCCCAAGGAGAGAGGCGGTTTTCTTTTATTTACGCGAGGATTTTGTCGGCGTGGGTTTTGGGTTTGCCCGGTACCACTCTACCGTTTTTTTGAGACCAGCTTTAAGCGGGGTTTTTGCCTTCCAGCCCGTATCTTTTTGAATTTTTGAAACATCAGCTAAGCGGCGTTTAACGCTCCCTGCCGGCGATTTTTTTGCAACGATCTTTTTTGGCCTCTTCCCCATTACGGCAAAGAGTTCTTTAGCGAGCTCTCGGATTTTGGTTTCTTCCCGGCTTCCTATGTGGTAGGTGCCGCCATCGGTCTTCTTCGACTCCATCACTTTATGTATAGCCTCGACCGCGTCGTCGATGTAACAGAATGAACGAGTTTCATCAGCGCCAAAAATAGCAAATGGCTCTTCCTCGTTATCGACGCGCGCAATCATTTGCGGCACTACATGGTCATACCCTGCGCGCGGCCCGTAAAAATTGTGCGGGCGCACGATCGACATACGGAAATTGTAGGCCTTTGCGTAGTGGATGAAAAACAATTCGCCGATGAGCTTTTGCCCACCGTATGACCAGCGGGGGTTGTAAGTGTCGGCTATGACGAGCGGCACCTGCTCGGGTGTTGGAAACGGGAGCTTACCAAACGCTTCGAGTGCGCTCGCGTATGCTTCGTTCGAAGAAGTGTAAAGAATTTTTGCGTCCTTCTTTTTATTGGTCGTCCTAAACCAGTCGAGTGCGTTGACAGTAGTGAGCACTCCGATGCGCAGCACCTCGTGCGGAATAGTGTAAAAAAGCCCGGTACCGTTTATGCCTACCAGGTGATATACCTGATCATATCCTTTTCCGAGTTTCTTCCAACTTTTAGGGTCGGTGAGATCACCCTCTATAAAGGTAACGTTAGGCAGCTTTATAAGCGCCTCGAAATCTGCATTTCGCTTGCCGCGAAAAAAATTGTCCGCAATAGTTATCTTGTAGCCGCGCGACGCCAGCCTCTTGCCAAGGTGGTATCCGATAAACCCCGCTCCCCCGGTGATGAGAACCTTTTTCATCAGTTAGTTATAGCACCGTCTGGTTATAACGCTTGTTGATTTCTACAATGCCTTCAAACAAAGAGAGTTGCTGGTCTCCGGTAATTTTTTTTGCATACTGAGCAAAAGCCGAAGTATCTTTCGGGAGGCAAGAGCCGCCAAAGCCGCGAAAATTTTCGTTGCAGTCGAGGTAAACCGGCGGCACCACGCGGTGCTTCGTGATTGCATTTTTTATCTTCTGATAGTCTGCGCCCGCGGCCTTAGCTACATCATAAAACTGGTTTGCGTATACGATGCGCAGCGCGTTGAAGACATTTAAGAAATATTTAGATAACTCGGCTTCAAGTGGCGTTACGTGCGCATAGTTTTGAGGGAACGGCTCGTGTGCCTGTTTTACCAGCTCAAAATCTCCCGCATTGTATGCGCCGATGATGCACACATCGTGCTGCTCAACAAAGTCGGTGTAGGTTGCCTTCTCGCGCAAAAACTCGGGGCAAAACGCGAAGCGAAGTTTTGGATAGCGTTTTGCAAGTTTGTCGGTGGTGCCCGGCTCAACGGTCGATTTTATAACAAGGAGGCCTTTGTAGCCTATATCATTTACTTCGCCTGCCACTTTCTCAACAATAGAAGTGTCACAAAACCCATCAGCGGTTGCCGGGGTCGGCACACACACAAACGTGAGGTCGGTATTAAGGATATTGCTCAGAGAAGTCTCGGGGAGCTTTATGTCGTAGACTGGCACCTCGTGGCCCATACGCACGAAGCCGTGACGTATCGCTTTACCCACAAGCCCCAGTCCGATAATGCCGATTTTCATGCTCGACAACTATACCCAAGCCCCCGTGCTTTGTCTACTTTTCTGAAAGGTGTTTACGCAGCGCCTCACGCCACTCGGGCAATTGAGGCAGCCGAGTGTTAACCAAAGAGACGCTTGGTCGCTTCGCTTTAAACACGGCACCCGGAGCCTCAAGCACGAGGGCGCGTGAGGCTCCGACTATTTTTGCAATTTCCTGCGCAATCTCATACCGAGAAACGCCTCTCTCCGGAGTTTGGTTTATAAGGTGAAATACGCCGCTATCGGCATCAACATCAATAAAATGCGTAAAAATAGCTTCAGCTAAGTCGCTCGCGCGCGTAGGGTTGCTATATTGGTCGGTCGCAGCCTCAAAGGTCTTACCCTCTTTCAACGTCTTTGCCACTTCGTCTACAAATGTTTTGCGTTTTTCTCCATACACCAGCGCAGTGCGCACGATATGGTGCCGTATATGGCCGAGTGTAGCAAAATGGCGAGTGAGCACTTCTCCTTCATACTTTGTAATGCCGTATGTTGTGGTGGGCGATGTTGCATCACTCTCCGCATAAAAAACTTTTGTCCCGTCAAAGACAAGCTGCGTGCTTAAGTATATGAGCGTACTGCCCGGCCGCTTAGATGCGGCACGAGCGATAACTCCCGCTGCCACCGTGTTGATCTGCCAAGCAGGAATAGGATCCTGTTCAAGAGAATCAATACTTATCACTGCCGCCGAATTAATAATCACGTCGGCATCCGTCTGCGTAATGTATGCGTCGAGCGCCTCCGGATCGGTAAGGTCCACCTCGCTATGCCCCGGGGCTACAACCGAATATCCGCGCAGATGCGCGACAGACTGAAGCGCCGTGCCCACAAGCCCTGACCCCCCGAGTATGAGAATTTTTTTCATATTACGAACGACCTTTCCCGAGCAGACGTTTTACCGCGTGCAAAAAGCTGGGAGGAAACTTTCCTAAAAACGGTACGATCGAGCGCCAACGCTCGGCGTAGTAGAGATACATGTGCGGGTGTACGAGCGGGAGAGCGTTGCTGTTTCCAGCCTCTACCTCTGCCTGGAGTTTTGGGTATTGCGAAAGTGATTCTTTTTTTACAAATATAAATATATTTTGCGCATAAAAGAACGAGACTTTTTTATCATTCCAAATATGTCTTCGAATGCAGTCGACCGGCATATAGCCGCGAGCTTTAAATTTTTCTTCCCAGTATGACGGCCACTGCTCATTAACATGGTGGGAGCCTCCTTGGAGAGGTATAGCCGCAGAAAAGAGCACTGCGGGCGCCGCGTTGGTTAAACTTGCAACCAAAATATCTGACGCCTCGTCAGACAAATGTTCGCCCACTTCTAAACACACAGAGAGGTCATATTTTTTGTCGAGAACAACAGGCTCCTCAAGATCGGCTGTGCGAAACGATTCTGCAGGAAATTGCAGCCGCTCTTTCTGTACCCACTCGCCGTCTACCCCCTGCACCTCGCTTACCCCTGCTTCTATAAACGCCTTGAGCCATATACCCTCACCACAACCTATATCTGCAACCGAGCGAGGCGCAACAAGCTTCATAATGTGCGGCACCACTACGCGAGCAGACGAGAGGTTCGTCTCCGTCATTTCGTCAAAAAATCCTTCCGAATATGAAACTTTTGCCATATCACGTTAGTATATACTGACAGCAACTATGTGTGGAATCATCGGCATAGCGGGCCTTGGTATAGACAAAAAAGAGGCCTTGGCGTTGCCCCTCGAAAAACTGACGCTGCGCGGGCCGGATGATTCTGGCATCGCGCGTTTTTCGGGCGCTATCCTCGGGCACACACGCCTCGCCGTCATCGACCTCTCCGATGCGGGGCACCAGCCGATGCGTGACGATGCACATCAAAACACGATTGTTTTTAACGGCGAGATCTACAACTACCAGGAGGTTCGTGTCGATCTTGAGAAAAAAGGGCACATATTTGCATCCCACTCCGACACCGAGGTCATACTAAAAGCATACGCAGAATACGGCGAGGCGTGCGTCGAGCACCTCGACGGGCAGTTTGCGTTCGCTATTTGGGACGATACAGATAAAAAATTGTTTCTTGCACGCGACCGCTTTGGAGAGAAGCCTCTCTACATAGCACAAGCCAACAATATATTACTGTTTGCATCCGAGATAAAAGCGATCCTTGCAACCGGGCTTGTACAGCCCGAGATAGACCCCGTTTCTATCGATAATTATTTGGCGCTCCTCTATGTGCCGCCTTGGCGCTCTATATATATGAACATCGCACCGCTTGAAGCCGGCCATCGTGCAGTGTGGCAAAACAACAAACTCTCTACCGAGCGCTACTGGAAGCTCATCAAAAAACCGGAAAACATTTCTCTACACGACGCCGCAGAGCAAGTTCGAAAAATGCTTACAGACTCGGTACGCTCTCGTATGGTAGCCGACGTTGAGGTGGGTGCGTTTCTTTCGGGCGGCATCGATTCGAGCATTGTTGTGCGCCTAGCACAGCAAATGTCCGAAAAGAAAATAAAAACATTTTCCGGAGGATTTGAAGACGCTATTAACGAACTTTCCTTTGCCGAAGAAGTCGCAGAGCTTTCCGGCACCGACCACACTTCGGCGCAGATGCACGACAATCTGCTTAAAACATTTCTTGATGTCACAACCTACTTCGACGAGCCGTTTGCCGACTCATCAAACGTGCCAACGAGCCTCATATCAAAGCTTGCTCGCGAAAAGGTAAAGGTAGCGCTCTCGGGTGACGGCGGCGACGAGCTCTTTTGGGGCTATGGCCAGTACACGCGCTACAACCACCTGCCTAAACTGCAGGCGCTTGGTAATTTGCTTACCGGGGCAGATGCGTTCAAATTTTATAAGCAAACCTTCCTCAATACTTTTTCCGTCTCAGAACGAATGAAATTGCTTAAAAACCCGAGCACGCTCGAAAAAGACCCGACCGCGCACCTAGACTACTCTGAAGCGCATACGCCGCTTGAGAAGATAAACCTGACCGATTTTTATCTCGGGCTCCCGGGAGATATGCTCACCAAGGTCGACCGTTCAAGTATGATGCGCTCGCTTGAGGTGAGAAGCCCTTTCCTCAATCATAAGCTCGCGCAGTTTGCATACAACTTGCCGCCGGAGTACAAAACCGACGGCCGTCGAGGGAAAATTATTTTGGAGAAAGCGTTTGGTGACCTGCTCCCTCCCGGCTTCTTTACACGCAAAAAACAAGGTTTCGGCGCACCGGTTTACGAGTGGCTCCACAAGCCCGAAATGCGCGCATATGTAGAGGACATATTTTCAAACGAGCCGCGCGTTGCGCAGCATCTCAATATCAACACCGCTCGCTCTTATATAAAACGAGTGTACGAGGGTGATCGGTCGGTACAATACAAGGCGTGGGTGCTCGTTGCTCTTGAAACTTGGTTTAGAACCAGAACTATTATATGAACATCACTGAAATTATCCGCCGCGTGCTCTTTCGCGCACAAGGCAAGGTCATACGACTGCGGCCGCGGGGAAAAAGCCGCGGGAATGTACTCATTTCCTACATCACGCTCTCCTACCTCAACACAACCGAGCGTGCACTCAACGCACACAGCAACCGCTTCGAAAGCATCGATATGGCGCGCGCATTTGTAGAGCGCGGCTATGCGGTCGATATGATCGACATAACTAACAACACGTTTATCCCGCGCAAAAAGTACGACTTTTTTATCGACAACTACCACCATATGGAGCGCCTCGCTCCCCTGCTTGGCCCCGGATGCGTCAAAATATTTCATGCTACTACAGCACATTGGAAGTTTAATAACGATGCCGAGCAAAAACGTTTTGACGACCTTTTTGCTCGCCGAGGCGTGCGGCTTTCTCCCGACCGGCCACTGCCTCAAAACCGCGCGCTCGAGCTTTGCAGTGCGGTAACGCTCCTCGGAAACGATTTTACCGCCGGCACCTATGCACACGGGGGTAAAGAAATAATCCGCATACCGGTTTCAACTACGCATATGTTTGAAAACCCCGAGCACAAGGACTTCGATTCTGTACGAAAGAATTTTATCTGGTTCGGCGGAGCCGGTGTGATACACAAAGGCCTCGATTTGGCGGTCGAGGCGTTTGCAAAGATGCCCGAATATTCTCTCACAATATGCGGCAAGCTCGACGGCGAAGTAAACTTCAAAAAGATATACGAAAAAGAGCTGTCGCTCCCCAACATCCGCATAGCCGGCTTTATGGACCCAGGAAGCGATACATTTAAAAATCTGTGCAACAACTCGATTGGGCTTGTGTACCCGTCGTGCTCCGAGGGTCAAGCCGGGAGTGTGGTGCTCGCTATGCACGCGGGGCTTATACCGATCATAAGCTACGAGTCGGGTGTTACGGTGGATAATTTTGGAACTATCCTGAAAGAAAATTCGATCGAAGAAATTACACGAGCGGTTAAAGAGCTTTCAAGCGCGCCAGCCGAGACCCTCAAGAGCCGCTCCGTCGCCGCGTGGGAGTATGTGCGCTCACATCACACGCGCGAGGTCTTTGCCCGAGAGTATCGAAAATTTGCGGATATGCTCATCTCCCGATATCGGGTATAGTGCCTATAATGGAACCGCTTATTTCGGTCGTAATCCCTGTCTACAACGAAGAGAAGCGCATCGGGCGAGCTATCCGCTCGATGCAGGAACAGACCTACAAAAACCTCGAGATCATCGTGGTGGACGATTTTTCAACCGACAACACGGCGCAAGTTGTGCAAGAGATAGCGAGCAAAGACTCTCGAGTTTCATACCACCTCTATCCCTTAAAACCGGAGCGACGCACCAACTGGCGCGGCTACGACATCAATGCGGGGTATGCCGCGCGCAACTACGGTTTCAAAATTGCCCAAGGTGAGTGGATCACTACGCAAGACGCCGACGATGCCTCGCTCCTCAATCGAATAGAGGTGCAGTTTGAGTTAGCAAAAAAATACAAAGCAACTTGCGTCACCGTGCAGTGGCAAGCATGCGGCCCTGAGGTGCTAGGGAAAAAACTTGATACTGAAAGGATCTTTCGCGAACAGGGTGAGGAGCAAGTGATTATCAGGCCGGAGACGATTGTGTCACTCGCCAAAGAGATGCGCGGGCCTCTTATGGTTGAGCTGTGGCATCGCTTCATCCCCTTCCCTATCAAATGGTTCCCGTATACTCGCAAACTCTTCTACAGGAAGACAGATTCATACCCCGGGAGCGACAACTGTATGCTGTTTGAAAAGCGGGTTAGAGACGAGGGGGTATATATGCGCCACCGTAACAAGCGTACCTGGGGAGCACCGTCTGGCCGCGGTAGCGGGCGCGATTTTGCATTTAACATTGCACATACCTTCAAAAACAGTTGGTCATTCCGCCTGCCGCTTTATTTGTGGGATGTGCACCGGGAAAATACAGAGTATACTGGCTACGAAAAATATATAACCTAACCGTATGAAATTTTCTATCATCACGCCGTCTTACAATATGGAGACCTGGATCGCCGAGACTATCGAGAGCATCCTCTCGCAAGCGGGCGATTTTGAAATCGAATACATTCTCTCTGACGGCGGCTCAAAAGACAGGACTGTTGCGATTTTCGAAGAATATCGAACTAGGCTTGAGCGCGGAGAAATACCGGTGAAGTGCCGTGGCATCGTTATGCGAACATTTTCCGAAAAAGACAAAGGTACATTCGATGCTATCAATAAAGGTTTTTCCCGCGCTACCGGCGACATATATACTTGGTGCGACGCGGACAATACCTATATCCCGGGAGCATTCGAGGGGTTAAGAAAAATCTTCGAAGCATATCCCGAGGTGCAGTGGCTCAAAGGCTACTCCTCAACAATGGACGAGGCCGGCAACCTTATGTACACCAAACAAGGCGGCCTTTATCGGCAAGATTGGCTCCAGGATGGCGTGTACGGTATGGAGGCATATTTTGTTACGGCCGACACGGTATTTTGGACTGCCGACCTGTGGAATAAGACCGGCCCCATACCCGACCACTTCCGCTGCGCAGGAGAGCAGTGGCTTTGGCGTAAGATGGCAAAAATTACTCCTCTCTGGAGTGCCGACCTCCATATAACCTGTTATCGCAAACGCGCGGGAGGTTTGAGTAAAAATATCTCTAACTGCAAAAAAGAGCAGTGGTCTATCCGCCCGAGGCGGACTCTCAACGCGTGGGCTGCGCGACTCTTCTTCTCACCACAATCGCGCCTATACCCTAAGGGTGAAAAATTTTTCCTATGGCTCTATCCGCTACTCTTTATGCAGGGTAAGAAACAGGAGTATTTTGACTTTGAAAACGGCAAGCCCATAAAGAAACTCGCGAAAAGTTTTATTATCGGCAAACATCCTTCTTACAAGGACATAACAAAACGCGTATGAGCATCGTAATGAACATAAAACATGTGCTGCGGCGTTTTGGCTTAGATGTGATCAAATATCATTCTTTCTGGGACGACATCGCGCCAAAGCTCAATATCAACACCGTGCTCGACATAGGTGCAAACGAAGGACACTTCTCTGCTTCTATGAGAGAACGCTTCCCCGATGCTCAAATTTATGCGTTTGAGCCGCTCCGCGATTGTTTTGACAAGATGAATAAACAGATGGGCGGAGATATTAAATTTAAATCATGGAATGTCGCACTCGGTGAAGCAAAAATTGAGACTGTTATTAACCGCAGCGCTTCTCACCCAAGCTCCTCTCTCCTGCCTATGGCAGGGATCCACAAGACACTCTACCCGGGGAGCGTCGAGCACACTGAAGAAACTATACGCGTTGAGCGACTCGATGATCTGATGAGTGGCCAAGAAATATTACCGAATTGTTTAGTAAAAATAGACGTGCAGGGGTTTGAGGCAAGCGTCATCAAAGGCGGGGCAGAAACACTCAAACGCTCAAATGTGGTGGTGGTTGAAAATTCGTTCGTTACTCTCTACGAGGGCCAGGCGCTCTTTAGTGAGATTCATAACCTGCTAACCGAGCTCGGCTTCTCCTACCGAGGCCGCAGCGAGACGCATTACGACCCAAAAACAAAAGAGTCTATTTATGAAGATTCTATATTCATAAAAATATGAAAGATGGTCTAGCTGCATTTATCTACCGGACAATTCTGAAGCCTGCTCCTTTGCGCTGGCTTGCCAACCAGGTTCTCCTTCTGCTCATCCCAAAGACGATTACCATCCCTGAGGGCACATTGTCACTTAACCCAAATGATCCTGTGATATCTGGAGCATTGGCACTAGGGGTATACGAAACTTTTGAAATGGAGCTCTTCCGCGACATACTTACAGAAGGTATGACGGTGCTTGATATCGGCGCAAACATTGGCATATACAGTGTTATCGCGGCGAAACATGTGGGGCAGACCGGAAAAGTTCTTGCCTGTGAACCAGAACCTGTAAACTTTTCTATCCTCAAACACAATATCGAACAGAACGGGTTTACGAACGTAGTCGCATACGACCGTGCCATTGCCGACAAAGAAGGTACGATGGAACTCCACCTCTCTAAAACTAACAAGGGTCATCACTCACTCGTTGGGGGAGACTCAAATGATTTCAGTTCCTTTATTTCGGTACCTGTTATCACAGGAGATATGTTGTTGGCAGAAGCACATATAGAAAAGATAGACGTGATGAAGATAGACATCGAGGGGGCGGAGCCCCTGGCACTTGCAGGGCTCGAAAAAACCCTGGAGCTCTTTGACCTCACACTTTTCTTCGAATTTTCACCCAAAACCATACAAGACTCTGGGTTTGAACCGGAACATCTGCTTGTCTCACTCAACGAAAAAGGGTTTGAGATATATGAGATACAAGAGCATAAAAAGAAACTCTCGCGCATTGAAGACGCTCACACATTTGCCAAACATTTTTCAGGCGCTCAATACGCAAATCTTCTTTGCATTAAAAATCCAAAAATCGCAGCTAGGGTCGGACACCATATTACTCTGCTAGCCGCCTAAAGAAGGCCGCTAGCGCGCCCGTCAAAACTTCAGCGTCCAGGTGTTCCTCTGCGTAACGACGGGCGTTCTTGCCGAGCCTCATTCTCAGTGCCTCATCGCTCATAAGCCTCTCTATTGCGCCTTTTAGGGCCTCTGCATCGCCTTCCGGCACCAGGAGACCATTCTCTCCATCCTCGACGTAGGAGGCCATCGTGTGCGTATTAGTGGCTATAACAGGCTTGCCCGAAGCCATCGCTTCAAACAGGGTTGAACAACCCATAGCGTCGTTCACCGCTTTGGAGGTATCGAGCGGGACAACAATGACCGCCGATTTTGCATACTCCTTTGCAAGATCCCGCGCCGAAAATTGTGCGATCGACACATTAGGCGGCACCACAAGCTTCTCCACACGGCTCACGCGAGTTGCAACAGTGACGGGCATAGTACTCCCCTTCACCGCTTCAAACAAAGTCTTCCAGTCGCGATCCGGGTCAAAACCGACCGCAAACACCTTGCCGTCTTGCTCTATATCTGTCGGCTTAAAAAAATCGAGATCAACGCCAAAGGGTATAAATTCGATTTTACCTTTCAAGTGTGGAAATTTTTTCTCGAGCTTTTCTTTTTCTTCTACCCCAAGCGTCACAATGCCGGTGCAGCGCCGCACCATATAGGCAAACATTTTTTGTTTAAGCGTTTTTTCTTCTCCTATGAGGCCGGTGATGCTGAAGTCGTGCATCACCCATTTCGGTTTTTTGATGTGAAGCAAGGTGTGCACGAATTGGGTACCAAATGCAGTCGAGGTAAATACGTAGTCATACGAAAAGAATTTGTGAAATACTGAAAGATGCAGCCAGTAGACGCCTAATGTCTTGCGGATAAACTCGGACACGCGTTTTGAGTAAAATTGTTCCGGCTCCAAGTGAGAGGCCTCTACCCCAAAGTGAGGCAAGCGGATCATCCCCCAAAAACCGTTGCCATGGTCTTCTCCTCGACGCGCCTTCTCAAGCACTTCTCCTCTGAAGCTGGTAAACAAATATAAGACTTTCATTATTGTTTTTTTCTTAAGAGAAAGACTTTTTCGTGACAGAGTCCGGGGAGCACGCGGCCAAAGATTGAGTCTGCGGTACCTTGAATTATCCGCGCCAGAGCCGGAATCTTCCAGATATGCGGGATAAAGAAGCCGCATCCCTCTACCCGCAATATGTCGAATTTTTCGCAAAGCAATTTTTCATACTCGCCGTACGAACGGAAATCTTTGAAGCCACCCTCTCCTTTGAGTTTGTTACGCAAAGACCCGGTGCCCGCTATCGAAAGTATGTACCATCCTCCCGGCTTTAGGTTGTCGGACACAAACTGTATATCTGCGTCAAAACCGGCATAGTTGATGACCCCGGTCTCGTTGATCACGTCTACTACCGGTCGATTAGAGTACTCTTGCCGCAAGAGAAATTTCGCTTCGGCGATGGTATTTTGTTTGCGCGCCTCTTCAACCATACTCGAGGATACGTCGATCCCCACAAGTTTGAGAAACCCTTCCGGGAACGTGCGGTGGAACTCGCGCACCATAACACCGTCGGCGCAGCCGAGCTCAAGCAACGCAAGCCGCTTTCCCTGCTCTGCTTCCACAACCTGTGCCAAGTATTTTTTTGCAATAGACAGTCGCCTATTGAAGAAAAACTGCGTATAGCTTGTGGGGATTTTTGGATAGCGCTTAGACGAATATTGAGCGCTTTCTTGATTATAAAAAGAGGTGTCTTTCATGAAATAAACTTCAAAATATAACGCGCACGAGCATCCCAACTATATCTCAACACATCAGTTTTTGCTCGCTCCGCAAGCAATGCCCCACGCTCAGGACTGTCACAAATATATCGGATAGCGCTCGCAAGCGACTCAGGATCGTCGGGGGTAAAAAACACCGCACTCTCCTCAGTTAGGACTTCCCTGAGTGAAGGGAGATTTGAAGCCACTATTGGCCTCCCTGCCGCCATATACGAAAATAGTTTCATAGGAGACGTGTAACGGGCAGACACTACATCTCTCCCGGTATTTGGAAGCACGAGAATGTCGGAAGCAGCCTGGTTGTCTGCAAGCTCCTTGTAGGGCCGCGGCCCTAAAAAAGTAACCTTTGGATATTCTGCAGAAAACTTATCTACCTCCGACTTCTCTCCGCCTATCACCGCAACACAAAATGTTTCGGGCAGGTACCGCGAGGCTTCAAGCAGTGTTGACACCCCTTTCCATCCGTCGAGCCGGCCTATGTAGAGAATTATTTTTTTGTCCTGGGGAAGACCTAATCGAGTCCGTGCGGCTTCTTTAGATTCCGGGTTGGAGAAATCTTCAAGATCGATCGCATCGGGCGCCACCGCTATTGCAGCTTTGGCGTGTGTGTCTTCATAAAAGGAATGCAGCCCTTTTGATATAACAACGCATTTCCTGCCTGTGCCGGTAAGAGACCTGGTAAAAAAATTATGCCTGCCGGTGTGAGACTCCCAGACGACCGACTTAGCAAAAAAGCTCACCGCCCAAAGAGGAAATTCATCACGAGAGTAAACCGTATCAGCCGGATGTAAGAT
>Ga0172379_10008260_pt1 | contig 13169 bp, 11 predicted proteins | sample GrowelOW334metaG_FD_119756 | JGI IMG/M metagenome (GOLD analysis project Ga0172379, IMG submission 119756) | Groundwater microbial communities from an aquifer near a municipal landfill in Southern Ontario, Canada - Groundwater well OW334 metaG | ecosystem: Environmental > Aquatic > Deep... | reverse complement strand
CAATAAAAATATTTTATTATCTGGTTCGTTGTTGCGAATCAAAACCGACAACCAACTAAATACTGTTTTTACCAACATCATTTTATTAAAATCATTCAAAATATTTTTATAACAAACCACTGGTACCACTTTGGTAAGATGATTGATTTCCTTACCGGGAATAATATCCGCCTCAACTAAAAAAAACGGCTCTAAATAAGCCGAGTTTTTGCTAACAATTTTTTTTACCCCCCGTGCTTGTGCCTCAATTTTCCCTTTTTCCCAAGTATATAAAGTAACGATCTGATCATACTCGCGAAAATCTGCGCGTTTTATAACAAACGCAAACATATTATTTTTTTATTTTAGACAAATAACTTTGCAACAACACCATCGCCGACTTCTCATCACGACTAGCTCCACCCTCCATTCGATCCGCTTGTTTAGAGGTAAATCGCTCATCAAAAAATTCTATTTTAATTTCTAAATCTTTCTCCAAACCATCCACAAATGCCCTGATTTTTTTTGTATTTTCATTTTCATTTCCCTCCATAGTATATGGCAAACCAACTACCACTTTTTGAATCCGCTCGGTCTTGACCAAATCCACCAATTCTCTTTTGGCCTTTACTCTGTCCTGATTATCAATTACGCCATACGGCAAAACCACATTGATCCCAGTATCACACCAAGCCAACCCAATATTTTTTGTTCCAAAATCAACGGCAAGTATATTCATATTAAAAAAAATTTGGTAAATTAAACCTTCTCCCCAGGCCTACGTGTCGCAACAATATTACCATTTTCAGTAATAATCACCGTGTGTTCAAAATGTGCACACAAAGAACCATCTTCCATCACAATCGTCCACCCGTCTGGACCAGTAGTCACCCGCCAATCGCCCATAGAAATCATCGGCTCAATCGCAATTACCATACCAGGTTTTAATTTTATTTTTTCCAGTCGTGGATCGTAATAATTCGGCACCCTAGGATCTTCGTGAACTGCATGTCCCACCCCATGTCCAACCAAATCACGTACAATTCCATATGGACCTTGAGATTTTACATAATGTTCAATGGCTTTTCCAATACTAGCCACACTATAGCCAGGTTGAGCTGCTTTAATACCCACTTCCAAAGATTCTTTAGTTACTCGTAACAACTCTATTAGATCCTTTCCTATTTTGCCAACGGGAACTGTGATCGCAGTATCCGTATAAAGTCCATGATTGCTTTTATGAAATGGCCATTCCATGCCAATATCTATACTAAAAATATCCCCGTCTTTTAAAAAAGTTTCCTTTTTGGCAATGCCGTGAACCAACTCCTCATTAATGGACGCACAAATGGTAGTAGGAAAAGGAGTTTCACCTGGTCTGGTATAATATCCTTTAAAAGCCGGACGACCACCAGCATCTTTAATTAATTTTTCTGCCATCACATCCACTTCCCAAGTAGTCATCCCTGGTTTCACCATTTTTTCCAATTTTTCCAAAACTTTTCCCATCGCTCGACCACCAGAAATTATTTGTTTAATATCTTTGTCTGATTTAATAAGCATATTAAATTATTTTTTGAATATCATTTTGAACTTGCTCAATAGTTTGCATACCATCTACAAAATTATAAACACCAACATTTTTATAAAATTCAACAATTGGTTGCAATGAATTATTTCCCTGTTCTTCTATTCTTTTTTGTATAATTTTAATATTATCATCCTGTCTATAAACCAACTCACCCCCACATTTTGGACAAACAATCAAATCTTTGGTGATTGGCAACCAAGGAATAATTTCTCTACATTTAGAGCAAATTCTACGTTTTGTTAAACGATTTATAGTTTCTTCGTCAGATAATTTCACTTCTATTACTTGCACTTCTTTTTCTAAATTATTTTCCACAAAAAATTCATGAAATTTTTGTGCTTGTTCTAAATTACGAATCGCTCCATCCAATACTACCCCTTTATTTTGATCAATAATATTTTTTATTTCATTAAAAGATAAACGATACACCAACCAATCTGGTACAAGTTTTCCAGCTTGCATTTCTTTAAGCGCATTTTTTTCATCTTCGGCAATATTATTTTTTTCTGCCAGCGCGCGCAACAAATCACCCGTAGAAAGATGCACATATCCAAATTTCTGCGCCAATAATTTGGCTTGAGTACCTTTGCCGCTCCCTGGCGGTCCAAGAAAAATTAAAATTTTTTTTGACATATTAAATTACAAATTTTGTTATTCTTTCTGCTTCTTTTTCTACTATCGCACCATCGTATTCGCCACCATGAGCGGTCACACCTTCATACACGGGCTGGCGCTGATCTAGATGTAAATTAAAAATTGTTTTATCTTTATTTTCCAAAATATATACATGAAAACGTGGATACCAATCGCCATGCACTCGTTTAACATAACTTACCTCGCCGTTCCTAACCCGGTGTTGACCATAACCACAACGACGAATGAATTTTTGCGAATCCCCAATTTTTACACTGTCAAAAATCAATTTCATAATTACTAGATTTGAGCCAAAAACAAAATCCATGCCGTTGAATTTTAACTAAAATTCAACAAAAAGTCAATTATATACACAATTGACGAACATCCTTATTTAGCATAAAATATACCCATAGTTCCCGTTTACGCGGGAGAAATATTTTAAAACTATGAAACGTTTTGAACTTACCTTTGCTTTTATACAATTACCTTTGGACTATTTAATGCTTATTTTAGCTGGTTTTACTGCCTATAGTTTACGCTTTACTAGTTTAGTAACTAGTATCCGTCCAATTCTTTTTAATCTATCTTGGGAAAAATACTGGCCAATTGTTTTGTTGGCGGCCGCTGGGTGGATTTTAATTTTTGCATTTTCCGGATTATACTCTGCAGATCCAAACCGAAAATTGGCCAAAGAACTAAACAAAGTTTTCTTCGCTTGTGCCACCGGTTTTTCTGCCATTACTATCTACGTATTTTTTACCTTACAAAAATTTGATTCTCGTTTTTTGGTTTTAGCCAGTTGGATCATCGCTATTATTTATGTATCTTTAGCACGCACTATTTTACGATTATTAAAAATCCTTTTTTATCGTCTTGGAATTGGCCTACGTCGCACAGTAATTATCGGCACTCAAAGTATTGCTACACAAATTCAACAAGCTCTGGAAAATAAACCACATTTTGGTTATAAAATAATTAGCGCCTTAGAAAACTTTGATCAAAACAAACTATCACAATTACAAAAAAATGGTTTAGACGAAATAATTTTTGCTGATCCAAAAAGCAAAGAGGATGACGCTCTACAAACCATTGATTTCGCAAATGAATATCATATTACTTTCAAATATTCTGCTGACCTATTTGCCACCATTTCCTCCAACATGGCTATTTCTACTATTGCTGGTATACCAATTATTGAGTTGCGCCGCACTCGCCTTACTGGTTGGGGTAGAATTTTAAAAAGAGGGGCAGATATATTTTGGAGTATATTTTTTATAATAATTTTATCTCCAATATTTTTAATCATCGCTTTAATAATTGCTATTGAAACTGGTGGACCAATTATTTACAAAAATGAACGTGTTGGGCAAGAAGGTAAAAAATTCTTCACCTACAAATTTCGTTCCATGTACCAAAAATATTCTACTGGTACTCAATTTGGTGAATCTGGTCAAACGGCCTTAAAATTTGAAAAGGAACTAATCGCTCAAAAAAGCGAGAAAAAAGGTCCGGTTTACAAAATAAAAGATGATCCGCGTATTACACCATCTGGACGCTTTATTCGTCGTTTTAGTTTAGATGAATTACCTCAATTTTTTAATGTTTTAAAAGGTGAAATGAGCTTAATTGGTCCACGGCCACATCAACCGCGCGAAGTAAACCAATATGAAAAATGGCACAAAACCGTCCTAACCATTCGTCCAGGTATTACTGGTCTGGCACAAATTTCTGGACGCAGTGATTTAAATTTTGACGAAGAAGCCCGTCTGGATATTTTTTATATTGAACATTGGAATTTATTTATTGACTTTGTAATTCTTCTCAAAACTCCCTTTGTAATAATTCGCAATAAAGGCGCTTGGTAAATATATTTATAATATGAAAGTTGCTCTGGTACATGATTATCTATCTCAAGATGGAGGGGCGGAACGAGTGTTAAAAGCTTTAAATGAAATTTATCCAGAAGCGCCAATTTTTGTTTTGTTTCATGACCGCAAAAAAATAAATTATTTTGATCAAGAAAAAATTAAAGAATCTTGGTTCAAAAATTTACCTTTCGTAAAAAATGTTTTCCCTTGGTTTTTGCCTTTTATGCCGGTTGCTACAGAGCACCACCAGTTGCGCGGTTATGATGTAGTTATTTCTTCCAGTAGTGTTTTTGCCAAAGGTATTATCACCTCACCAGATACCTTGCATATTTCATATTGTCACACCCCACCACGTTTTCTTTGGGGAGATGGCAACAATTATCTATCCGATCTCAAACGCGGGCGTTTGATAAAAAGTTTTCTACCAATTTTAACTCACCATCTTCGATCTTGGGATCAGCTTAGTGCTCAACGCGTAGATCATTTTATTGCCAATTCAAATACTGTTAAAAATCGTATTCAAAAATATTATCGCCGAAATTCTGAAGTAATTTTTCCACCAGTTGATACTCACCGTTTCAAAATTACCGATAAATTGGGAAATTATTTCGTTACCGGTGGCCGTTTAGTCCCCTACAAAAGAATTGACTTGGCAATAAAAGTTTTTAATCGCCTCCAGCAACCTCTCAAAATTTTTGGCATTGGATCAGAATATAAATATTTAAAAAGAATTGCTAAATCCAATGTTGAATTTTATGGTAAAATTTCTGAAACCGAAAAAGCATTATTATTGAGCAAAGCGTTGGCTTTTATTCACCCACAAAAAGAAGATTTTGGTATAACTCCGATAGAATCCATGGCTGCAGGCAGACCGGTAATCGCCTTTGCGCAAGGAGGCGCAATAGAAACCATAATAAACGGCGAAACTGGCGTATTCTTCCCTAAACAAACTTGGGAATCATTATTAAATACCGTGGTTAATTTCAACCCAAACAATTGGGATTCTGAAAAAATTCGTCAACACGCCCAAAATTTTTCTAGCCAAAATTTCAAAAACAACTTTATAAATGCCATAGATCAACAATATCAACTTTTTAAGCAAGATCATTGCCAATAACCACTATGAATATCGGGATTGACATTCGGTCACTAATGACCAAAAATAAAACCGGCGTTGGTGAGTATACAGACAACCTCCTCAACGCCATTTTTTTGTTAGATAAAAAAAATAATTATTATTTATTTTACAATTCCCACAAAAATCAAGAAAAAAACATCCCGCGATATCCATACGACAATGTTCATTATGTTTGTTTAAAATATTCCAACAAATTACTAAATTTAGGTTTATTTTTAAATCTAATCCAAATCCAAAAATTAATTGACGTCCCTTTAGATTGGTGGTATTCACCAAATTTTAATTTTTTATCTTTATCTAAAAATATTCATCGATTATTGACTGTTCATGACTTATCTTTTGAATTATTTCCAGAATTTTATACCATTAAACAAAGATTATGGCACTGGGCTATCCGTCCCAGACGACAATGCCAATTGGCGAATGTTATTATCACCCCTTCGGAAAACACCAAACGCGATTTAGTTGATTATTACAAGATAAAACCAGAAAAAATTAAGGTGATTTATCCTGGTATTTCACCAGATTTTTCTCTAACTGAAAATAAATTGAGCGAACTAAAATCACTAATTATAAAAAAATATAATTTACCAGAAAATTTTATTCTTTTTATAGGATCAATTGAACCACGCAAAAACATTCCCACTCTTATTAAAGCGTTTGAAAAATTACCAGCCAATATTTCTAATGAATACTCTTTGATAATTGTCGGTGCTACTGGATGGAAAAATAACGACATCTACAAACTAGCAACCAAATCATCAATTAGCAATAAAATAAAATTTTTAGGATACATACCCAACAACGAAAAACCCGCATTTTATGCCCTGTCTCAACTGTTTGTCTTTCCTTCATATTATGAAGGTTTTGGCTTTCCTATAGTTGAAGCTATGACTATGAAAACACCCATCATCAGTTCCAACCGCTCTTCGCTGTCCGAAATTTCAAATGACAGCGTTTATCTTATCAACCCCAATCGACCAGATGAACTGAACCATGCAATTAAAAAAATTATTACAGAAAATCCATTAAAAAAACACCTCATAGAAAAGGGGTTTTTAACTAGCCAACAATTTTCATGGACAAAAGCCGCGGCACAATGGTTAGATATTTTAGAAAATTAATTTAATCCCACTATTGATGATACTACCAATATAATAGTCGCTGCGATGATGCCAACAATCGTACACCAAGAAATAATATTCCCAATCGGTTTATTGGTATGCTCTCCCATAATTTTTTTATCGTTAATTATCTTCATTACGAAAATTAAAATAAACGGCAATAAAATACCGTTAACATCCTGAGACAATATCATTATTTTTATCAAAGAAATTTTTGGCAACAATACTATCAAAGCTGGTAATACTAAACTTAATAGAATAATACCATAAAAAAACTTACCATTCTCCCAAGTGGTATTAAATCCAGATTCCCAACCAAAGGCCTCACAAAAAGCATAGGCCGTCGCAGTTGGTAAAATAAATGCACCCAACATTGAAGCACTAAACAAACCAAATGCGAACAAATATTGCGCTAAATTTCCAGCCAAAGGACGCAAAGCAATCGCCGCATCTTTGGCATCGGTAATATGAATGCCATATTTATAAAGAGTAGCGGCCGTGCTGATAATGATAAAAAAACTTACGATATCGGTAATAAAAGCACCAATAAATACTTCCAGTTTTTCCATTTTATACTGCTTCAAATTCAATCCTTTATCTACGACATAGGATTGAATAAAAAACTGTCCCCACGGGGTGATAGTCGTACCAATCAAAGCAATCATGGTCAACAAAAATGGTGTAGTCCACTCTATGGTCGGGGTCACCATATCTTTTACTGCTTGTCCAAAATCCGGTTTAATTAAAAAACCATTAATAATATAGACAATATAAAAACAAGAAAAAATCAAAAAAATCTTTTGGGTAGTTTTAAAAGAACCCTTAAATAAAATTAGCCAAATCAACAACGCAGCCAATGGAACCACCAAAAATTTACTGACATCAAAAATTTCAAAAGCAGCCGCCACCCCGGCAAATTCAGCAGTCATAGTACCTAAATTGGCTACCAACATAGCCAACATAGCAAAAGCTGTCCAACGTACACCAAAATTTTCACGAATTACTCCGCCCAATCCCTGTCGTGTTACCAAGCCGATACGTACCCCCATTTCTTGAGTAATAGCCAAAGAAAAAGTAATCAAAAGCAAAATCCACAACATTTTGGTGCCAAAATGAGCCCCTGCTATGGAATAAGTAGTAATTCCACCAGCGTCATTATCGGCATTGGCAGCAATAATACCTGGTCCAATAACCGCTAAAAAAAGAAATAATCTAGGAGAAAGTTTTTTAAGCCAAGCCATATTAAGCGTGCGGCGCTAAATGCCGCATTATATCATCAATACTAACTACCCCAAGCATTTTATTATTTTCATCTACGACCGCAGCCATATTCAAATCGTATTTAGTCATTACATTAATTACATCTCTTACTGGTTGTTCTGGATGTAGAATAGAAGAAGGAGAAACCTCTTTCAAGAGATCCCTAATAAGTAAATCTGGTTCAGAAATTAAAAGCCAACGCATAGACACTGCTCCCAAAAATTTTTCATTTTCATCTGTAGCATACACATACAAAATTGAGCGCATGATATCAAAATTCTTTTTAATTTCTTTAACAGCTTGTTTTACTGTCCAATCTGGTTTTACACCAATATAATCAGTGGTCATCAAACCACCAGCTGTATCATCTTTATAGTGTAAAAGTTTTTTAATCTTTTTTAATTTTCCATTTTGCAAATAAGATAATATTGTCTGGCCTTCCTCATCTGGTAAACCTTTTAATAAATCCACTACTTCATCAACAGACATTTTTGTTAAAATACGAGTAGTTTGTTCAGGGGTAAGCTGATGTACTAATAATTTTTGTAATTTAGGATCGATTTCTTCCAACACTTTGGCGGCTGATTCAGCATCCAATGAATTCACCAATTTACTACCACTTCTAATACTTAAATCTTCCACTATATTAGCCAAATCAGCTGGGTGCAAATGGGTTAACTCTTTGGCAACCATATCTAATTTTAACACACCCTTTACTGGTTGGGCTTTGCGCCAATCTATCAAATTTACTTTTAAAACTTTAAATACATCCAAAAAAGTCAGACCAAGACGACGCAACAAACCACTAAAACTAACATCGATGCCCAATACACACATTTTATCCTCAAAATCTCCGATTCTTAAATCATTTACTCGCACTACTCGCGCACCGACCATATCTACTATCTGCTGATCCATTACATAGTGACTAAGGCCAAGATAATGATCGGGCAAAACATGCTCCGTTGGTATTTTAGAAAAAACTGTTTTTAAAGAAATTTCTTCTTTGCTAAAATTTTCTACAAAATTATAAGGAACAAAAACCGAGTGCTTTTTATGCAACGGCTTAATTTCTAAATAATATAATGGGGCATATTCTCCAACCCGAGGGTGGATATATACATCTTTTAATTTGCCAACAACTTCATCTGTACTATCTACTATCTTGCTATTTAACAATCCACTTAAATAAGGCATAAATATTATTGTTAAAGACGTCAATATTATATCTTAAAAAAATACTTTTGGCAATTGAACTATTTCTGCTATAATATCTCCGTATGAAAATAGGTATTGACGCCCGTATGCTTGGACCCAAACAAGGTGGGCTAGGGCGCTACATTGAACAACTAATAATACGACTTGAACAAATTGATACACAAAATAATTATGTAATTTTTTTACGTACCGAAAATTGGCACGACTATGTTCCCAAAAATTCTAATTTTAAAAAAATTAAAGCCGACATTCCTTGGTATGGTTTTCAAGAACAATTATTATTCCCAATTTTAATAAAAAAACAAAAAATAGATCTCATGCACTTTCCTCATTGGAATGTACCTTTATGTTACTACGGAGATTTTATAGTCACTATACACGATCTATTACTTTGGCAATTTCCCACCAGAAAAGCCAGTACTTTAGCCCCAATATGCTATTGGTTAAAAAATAAAATATTTAGATTAACAATAAAAAAATCCGCCCAAAAAGCCAAAAAAATTATTACTGTAAGTGAATTTTCTGCTCAAGACATTATCAAAAATCTACACGTTCCCAAAGAAAAAATCTCAGTTATTTATCTCTCACCACTGCCACCGATAAAAAATAGCGAACCACCTTTTTCATTACGAGAAAAATACAATATTCACAAACCATACTGGCTGTACGTTGGCGTCGCTTATCCTCATAAAAATTTAGAAACTCTAATTGACGCTTGGAAAATATTTAGTGAAAAAAATAACGATGAATATCAATTGGTATTGGTAGGAAAAGAAAACTACTTTTATCATCAATTGCGTACTTACATCAAAAAAAATAATGTTCACAATGTGATCTTGACTGGATTTGTACCCGACACGGAATTGGGAGAACTTTATAAAAATGCCACTCTTTATGTTTTTCCTAGTTTATATGAAGGTTTTGGGTTGCCACCTCTGGAAGCGATGCAATACGACCTACCGGTGATTTCTTCAAATAGCAGTTGCTTGCCGGAAATTTTAAAAGATGCCGCACTTTATTTTAACGCAAAAAATACACAGGATATTATCGGCGCTGCTACTACTATAATAAAAAATGAAAAAATAAGAAAAATGATCATAGAAAATGGACGAAAATTATTACAAAAATATTCCTGGGACAAGACCGCCATACAAACTTTACAAATCTACTCATCCACCACCAAAAAAGTGGATAACTAATCATCTTTTGTCGTGCGCGTATCACCAAAAAGGTGTATAATATAGTAAGACATTACTATATTTTTTAAAATGACACGAACACAGAAATTGTCCAATAAAAAAAGACCGCAATTACGTCGTTGCGCTTTTTGTGATCGTCCCGGACACAACCGTTCCACTTGTTCAGATTATCTACATTCTTTACAAGAAGCTTCTATCCCCGAAAAAGCACCAGTATCCCCAGTGAGATTTTTTGTACACCATGTTTCACAACAACCAATCCAATCTCAACATGTTGTAAATTTAAAAAATAATCAAACGGCTGCTTGGCACGAAGTCCCAGCTATAACACCGGTTGAAGAAAACGATCGTGCCTTTTTTGATGCCTACGAAAAAATAAAAAAACAAAATTCTCAACCAATAAATTACGGTCTCAGCGCCCCTAAACTTGAAACACCAAAAATTAGTTCCGTTCCATTGCCAAAAAAAATAGAACAAAAAAAATCTCCTATTAAAAATTACTGCCACGATCTATTTTGTTCTACTGTTGAATATTCAAAAGATACTATTGATTCTATAAAATTATTTATAAAAAATAATTTTATTTGGCAAAAATTATCAGTCGCAATTGGGGTATTATTGGTGATGCTCATTGCCCCCGGTCCAGTAAGCAGCTATTACCAAGATGTACAACTTACCAAAAATAAAATCGTTCAAGATAGTACATCTGGCTTTATGTCCTTACAAAATTCTACAGTAGCTTTGATGAATGCCAATTTACCCACTGCTCAAACCGCCATTAATGAAGCACTTCAAAGTTTTGGCACAGCTGTAGATACCATGCAAACCAAACACCAATTATTGCAAAAAATAGCTTTGGTAATACCTGTTTTGGAAAACGAAGTAAAAAGTCGTCAACAATTACTATTGGCTGGTGAAAAAATTGCTCGGGGTAACACTTTTCTTTTTCAAGGCATTGCCAACAGTCAAGAAAATGCTTCCAGTACACTAGATAAAAGATTAGATGTTTTAACACAATACCTCAACTCAGCTATCACCAATTATTCTGATGCTCTCAAAAATCTATCCAATGTAGAGGAAGATTCTTTACCTTTACAATACCAAGGGCCATTCAAAGAATTCAAAGTTATTTTCGCGGCTGTTTTGAACGATTTAGAAAACCTTACCAAACTGAACCAATCCATTAAAGAAATTTTTGGTGCCCAAGGACAACGACGTTATTTGATAGCTTTTCAAAATCAAAATGAATTACGCCCTACCGGTGGCTTTATTGGCAGTTTTGCTATTATAGATATCAAAGACGGTCGCATCTTAAATTTAGAAATACCAGCTGGTGGCAGCTATGATCTTCAGGGACAATTGGATCAATATGTTGATCCACCCACGCCATTATTTTTATCCAACAAACGTTGGGAGTTCCAAGATGCCAATTGGTTCCCAGATTTTCCTGCTAGCGCACAAAAAATGATGTGGTTTTATCAACACAGCCGTAATGTTACTGTAGATGGAGTAATTTCAATCAACGCTACTGTATTAGAAAGATTACTCTCCGTTATCGGTCCTATAAATGATGAAAAAAGAGCAATTACTCTTTCCTCTAACAACGCCATCGCCCAAATACAAAAAATTGTAGAGGAAGGACCAGAGAAAAAAGATAACAAACCAAAACAAGTACTATCTGATTTGGCGCCAACATTGATAAACAACTTCCAAAATAGTCAACCAAAAGATCTATTGCCTTTATTGGTAAATCTACAAGACGCATTAGCTAAAAAAGAAATTCAAATATATTTTTCCGATTCATCGGCTCAAACTGACATAGAAAAAATGGGTTGGAGTGGTAAAATTTTAGATACCAATTCTCAACAAGATTATTTAGCTGTTTTTAATACTAACATTCAAGGACAAAAAAGCGACGCTAAAATAAAACAAATAATTAGTCATCAAGCTCTAGTACAAGCTGATGGATCAATTATCGATACCGTAGTAATATCTCGTACTCACAATGGCAATGCCGACGAAAAATTATATGGCGTTCCTAACATAGATTACATTAGAATTTACGTACCACAAGGCAGTGAATTGATCTCGGCCAGCGGTTTTACTTGGCCAGACGAACAGCAATTCAAATCCCCGCTCAAATGGAATCAGCCAGACAATTTTTTAAATCAAACAGAAAAAGAGATTGGCATAGACGAAAGAACTGGCACTAGAATTACTAAGGAATTTAATAAAACTGCTTTTGGCAACTGGGTTATTACTGAAGCAGGCCAAACCAGCCAGATTCAATTTACTTACAAATTGCCTTTTAAACTAAACAACGTTCCAACCACCAATAATTGGACTTGGAGTAAAATTGTCGGCAAGAAAAATGCCGATCGATTCCAATTAGTAGTTCAAAAACAATCTGGAATTGAAAGTATTTTTGAAAATCAAATAATTTTCCCATCTGGTTGGAAATCAAATTATATAGAAGGAGAAGATATTGAATTAGCAGAAAATGGTGCCAGTATCGCACCTTTGGTATTGGAGACAGATAGAATATGGGGGGTAGTAATGGAAAAATAATTTAAATAATACAAAAAAATTAAAATATTATCTATGATTTCACGAAAGCCAAATTTCGATACAAAAAAATTAGACAATGATAGTTTAGAACAAAAACCAATCAAAAAAACCCGCGCTCGTAAAACAATCAAACCTATCATTCAAACACAAATCGAAAAAATCAAAGAAGAAAAAATAGATCGTCAACTCACCAACATTTACAAAGATGATTCTGGTCGTATGCCTGATATGCGGGAAATAAAAAAAGTTAAAGGGACTTCATTTGTATCTGGATTATTCAAATTTGTCTTTACTGTTGCTATTTTAGCCGCTCTAGCTTGGGCTGGTTTCTTTTTACTTCCTTTGACTGACAAGTTTTCCGACGCCCAAGTAAATCTTACAATATCTGGCCCAGAAAAATTTACTATCGGCGCCACTAGTACCTATCAAATTATATTTAAAAATAATCAAAATATTGCCCTAAATAAATCCACTCTAACTATCAATTATCCAGCTGGATTTATTTATTCTCAAAGCTCATTAGAGCCAAAAAATAACGGTAAAAATGAATGGGATTTAGGCACTATAAATCCAAAAGAAGAAAAAACT
>Ga0172379_10008259_pt1 | contig 13170 bp, 14 predicted proteins | sample GrowelOW334metaG_FD_119756 | JGI IMG/M metagenome (GOLD analysis project Ga0172379, IMG submission 119756) | Groundwater microbial communities from an aquifer near a municipal landfill in Southern Ontario, Canada - Groundwater well OW334 metaG | ecosystem: Environmental > Aquatic > Deep... | reverse complement strand
TTTTCACTTTTCTAGAAAAGTGAAGCAAAAGTCGCGACCGGTCGAAATCATGGCTAGATTTTATGCTTCTCTCATTAAACCGTCAGCTCGTCCGCATTAACGGACTCGGTTGACGGTTTGCCTACGGCCATTCGTTCTCGCATAAAATCAGCACAAGATTTCTCAATGGTCGCAATGCAAATGCAAATTTGCTCAAATTAATCCATGGCGCAACTTCGATACAAATACAAATACAAATACAAATTTAGATACAATTGTTTGTTACGTAGTTTGTTACGTAGCAAAAAAAATAGAATAAAAAAAGCCCCGTGGAATCGCTATTCCGCGGGGCGTTTGTTTGTGCTATTCCGTGACCTCCACCCAAACCGCTGAGATATTCAATTGTTGGAGAAGGTCTTTTATTGTACGAGTAATAACAGATTTCTCGTGCTCGGCTCTCTGGTTGTTTATTGCGGTAATATCCCCGCTATTTTTCCCAATTACGGTAGACAATTTTCCATCCACATAATAACTAACGTGCTGATTGCTTGTCACGACCCTGATAGCAATTTTTTTCATGATGATTTCTCCTTTGGCGTCTGCCAGTTTGAAGTTGTACGTCCCGCAAGTTTCCTTGCGAGGCATGTTTCGAAAAGTTCGATTTCAACTCCGGCTGATTTTGGCCGAAACTGTGACGATCTTGCGGACGTTGCGACGATAATTATCCAGAACACAATCATGGTCATCACCGAAGCAATGCTGCAGGGTCAAAAGCGATCGGTATTGCTTTAATCCGCGGAGACGCTGGCGCATTTTCTGATCTCGCATGACCTTGGTGACGCGTCGCCGTTTGGCAGGGGAATACTCCATCCACCAGAAGCGCTGCTCATAGTCATTTTCGAAAGCGCTGTTGGTGCTCTCGTCGATCGCTTGCTGATCGGATACGCCATCTTTATCGTACTTCAGGCGAGTGTTGGCGGATATATCCGTATGTTCGTAGAAGTGCCGATCTCGCAGAGCTTTGCTCGTCTTGCGGCGAACCGAAACTTCCTCCCATTTCTTCGCTTCATCGTCGGCTTCATAGCGCCAGCCGAGCTTCTTCAACCGGTTATTTGCCGCTTTGGTAGAGTGGCGGCGACGAGCGCGCTTTTCATTCTCGCGTTCGATTGCTACGAGGCGATCCATCTCCTGATTCCATTCGGAGATTTCCTCAGCTTCGGCAGCGTTGGCGTAGTCGTACTCGTTCATTTCGGGATCGCCCCAGACGTCCTTGCCCTTTTCTTCCCGCTTGCCCTGCCAGTACTCGAACTCTTCCACTTCATCTCCCCAGTCTTTGATGACCGGGCCGGACCATCCGCCTTCAGGAGTCCCATTGTCATAGGCGCACATGCACCAATAGATGTCGTAACGATCGCAGAATTGGGTCTTTTCCCAGGGACATGTGACGTTATGCTCTCTGTAACATCTGGGAGTTATCGCCCTGATGGCCGAGCTGCCGTATAATTCCCAATCGAGCAAGGCCTGAGCCGTCTCTTCATCGGTCACGTAGTCCGCCTCTTCATAAATATCCCGGATTTCTTGCCGTACAGACATTCCCGATTCCTCCAATGTTAAGGCTAAAAACACTAATGCGCCATTTTCACTAAAAACAGCAATTTTGGCACATATTTGTCGAAAGGACTAATAAACCAGTATAGCACATCCTAGCTATTTTGTCAATAGCTATAAAATGGCTAAATTTAGAGACCGATAATCTCCATACCCCATCTGACACTGACGTTTTCTCGCTTATTACCACTGATTAATGTCCATTTCTTATCTTGATATTCCAGAACTCGATCGTTTTCAATGCCAAATTTAACTAAATTGGCATCAAAATCAGTATCAATATATCGAATACTTCTGACAGACAATTGCCTTTTAGATCGAATGATTGCCACAATTTGCCCATGTTTAGGCATTTTTCTCATTTTCTTAATTAATTCGTTCAGTTCCTGGCTTGTCATGGTTTGCTTCTCCGATCGCGTTGCTGTTTAAGTTATTTAAAATTAGGCATTAAATTGTGTAAGGTGCAAGAGATTATATTAGCATATTCTATTAGGCCGGTCAACGTCTCCAGTCTTGTAATTTAGCTTCTTTTTTAGTATATTTAAGACTACAACAAACACCTTATGTCAAAAATAGAGTTGGAAAAAATATACGACGCCAAGTCGGCGGAAAAAGGGATTTATGAGAAGTGGGAAGATTCCGGATTCTTCAATCCCGATAAGCTGCCTGGCAATAGATCCGAGAATTTTGTCATTGCCATGCCCCCGCCGAATGTTACGGGGATTTTGCATCTCGGCCATGCCTATGAGAATGCTTTGATGGATATCCAGATCCGCTATCAGCGGATGCAGGGCAAGAAGGCTTTGATTATTCCTGGAACGGATCACGCGGCTGTGGCGACTCAGGCCCGAGTCGAGGATAATTTGAAGAAAGAGGGCATAAAGAACCCGCGCCAGGAACTGGGCCGCGAAAAGCTGTTAGAGAAGATTCGAGAATTCGCCGAAAGCCATAAGGCGATCATGATCGGCCAGATCAAGAAGCTCGGCACGTCTTGCGATTGGTCTCGTTTGGCTTATACTTTTGATGAGCCCAGATCTAAAGCAGTCAATGAGCTGTTTCGAATGATGTTTGCTGACGGCTTGATTTATCGCGGCTATCGAGTAGTCAATTGGTCGGTCAAAGGCCAAAGCACTTGCTCTGATGACGAGCTGGAATACGAAACTAGGAAAACAATAGTTTATACTTTCAAATACAGCGATAATTTTCCGATTCCGATCGCTACGACTCGGCCGGAAACCAAATTAGGCGATACGGCTGTGGCAGTCAATCCTGATGACGAAAGATATGCGCATTTCATCGGCCAAAAATTCACTGTTGATATCGGTGCGGCCAATCCCTTGACCATCACTATTATTGGCGACAAGAATGTCGATATCAATTACGGCACCGGCGCGGTCGGCGTAACTCCGGCGCACAGCCAGATCGATTTCGAGATGTATCAGAAGAATAAGGAGATCGGCATTATCCCGGTCATCGGCAAGGACGGCAAGATGCTCGCTGCGGCGGGCAAGGATTATGAAGGCTTGACGACTTTGGAAGCGCGGGAAAAATTCGTCGCCTGGCTTAAGGAACATAACCTGCACATCAGCGAGGAAGAGATTGAGCATAATATCGGCAAGTCTGATCGCTTCAAAGACGTGGTCGAAGCATTGCCGATGGAGCAATGGTTCGTTGATGTGAATAAAGAGATTCCCGGCCGCGGCAAAAGCTTAAAGGATCTGATGCGCGAGGCGGTAACGATCGGGCATAATGGCGACAAACATAAGATTATCGATATAACTCCGGAACGTTTCCATGATACTTATCTGTCATGGATCGACAATCTTCGCGATTGGTGCATTTCGCGCCAAATCTGGTGGGGCCATCGAATCCCTGTCTGGTATTGCGATGAATGCAATGAGATTTTTTATTCTGCAGAAAAGCACGAGGCTTGTCCGAAATGCCAAGGCCATAATATCCGCCAAGACGAGGATACTCTCGATACTTGGTTTTCTTCCGGCGCTTGGACTTTTTCTACTCTCGGTTGGCCTGATAAGACGGAAGATTTGAAGAAATTTCATCCGACGACTTGGATGCAGATGGGCTATGAGATATTATTTTTCTGGATGGCTAGGATGATCTTGATGTCGACTTACGCTCTGGATGATATCCCTTTTAAAAATGTTTATATTCACGGTATCTTGCGCGACAAGAATGGCAAGAAATTTTCTAAATCATTAGGCAATGGCTTGGATCCCTTGGAAGTGATTGAGAAATACGGCACTGATGCTATAAGATTAAGCCTGATCAAAGGCGTATCCGCCGGAAATGATTCTCGTTATTATGAGGAGAAAATCGAGGGCTCAAGGAATTTCGTTAATAAATTGTGGAATATCTCACGCTTTATTTTTTCATCCATTGAGAATCCGACAATAATTGCCGCCAGGCCAGAAGCCAAGACGGAAGCGGATAAATGGATTTTTAATCAATTGGATTTTGCGATATTTAATGCGACGCAGTCATTGGAAAAATCAGATTTTTCTGCTGCCGCTGAATTCTTGAATGACTTCACTTGGAATGATTTCGCTGATTGGTACTTAGAAGTCTGTAAAGTCGAAAGTCAAAAGTCAAAAGTTGATTCGGACAGCAAAGATGAGATTCTGCAATATATCCTGCAACAGATCTTGAAATTATGGCATCCATTTATTCCTTATGTTACGGAATTAATCTGGTCTAAAATAGATCAGAAAAATTTATTAATGATAGAGGCGTGGCCCAAAGCGGAAGAAAATAAACATGGAATAGTAGAAAATATAAAAGATTTGCTTCATTTAGCTAAGACGGATGTAGTTGATTTCTCTTTAGTTAAGGAAGTTGTTGCTTCGCTTCGCAATCTGCGCGCAGAAAATAAAGTTGAAGCCGGAGTTTTTGCTAGGGTGATTATATTTGCTGGTTCGAAATTAACTTTCTTACAGTCGCAGAAGGAAATAATCATGAAACTCTCCAGATTAGAAAAACTGGATTTGATGGAAAGCGGAGAAAAACCAAAGGGCTGTGCCGCCAATATCGTTAGCGGTTTGGAAATCTATCTTGATTTGGCCGGATTGATCGATATCGAAGCGGAGAAAAAACGACTAACTAAAGAAATCGCCGAAGTTGATCAATATATAAAAGGAATAGAAATGAAACTGGCTAATGAGGAATTCGTCAGTAATGCTCCTGCCGCAGTCGTGGCTAAGGAAAAAGAAAAATTAGCGGAAGCTTCCGGTAGAAAGCATAAACTGAACGAACAAATAAGTTCTTTATAAAAAGGGAGGTGAGCATGTCACACGCGACTGTCAGGAAAATTGCCGTAGCGCTAATGATTTTATTCGAGGCGGCTCTGATTTCTGCCATCTGGTTCTTATTTTATGCGTTTTGGAAAGATTTCCTGATTTTCGGCGTGATAGTTATTTGCCTGTTGCTTTTTTTCATCCAGAAATATGATTTTTTTTCCGGAGCACTGGAGAATATAATCATTTGGATCGTGAAGAAGGACAAGAAAAAGAAAGGCAAAGGTAAAGGGAAGAAATCCGAGCATCATAAATCTGGCAAGAAGAAAGATGAGTCAAGTTCGCCCAGCCATTTCAGCGGCTGATCAATTCTAGCACTTTAACGCCCTGCATCTGCGGGGCCATATAACATTCAATAACTTCATATATGTTAAAAAACAAAGTATCGACCGATGAGAAAAAAATCGATGAGCTTCTCTCTCGAGCCGTCGAAAATATTTATCCCGATCGGGAAACGCTTAGGAAGAAATTATTGTCGGGTGAACGGTTAAGGCTATATTGCGGCTTTGATCCGACAGGAGAAGCTCTGCACATCGGCCATGGCATCCAGATCAAGAAGCTGGAAGAATTTAGGCGTTTGGGCCATGAAGTGATTTTCTTGTTCGGCGATTTTACCGCGATGATCGGCGACCCGACCGATAAGTTATCCGCCAGACAGCCGATTACGCCAGCTCAAGTCAAGAAGAATTTGAAAGGATGGAAGGGGCAAATAAAAAACATCATTGATGTGAATAAAATTGAATTCAAATTTAATTCCAAATGGCTGAGCAAACTCAATTTTGCTGACATAATTAAATTATCTTCAGAATTTTCTGTGCAACAGATGATGGAACGTGACATGTTCCAAGAGAGAGTCAAGAAGGAAAAGCCAGTCTTTACTAATGAATTTATGTATCCCTTGATGCAGGCTTATGACAGCGTGGTCATGGATGTCGATTTAGAAATCGGCGGCAATGACCAAACATTTAATATGCTGGCTGGCCGGACGCTGATGCGGAAAATGAAGAATAAAGAAAAATTTGTCTTGACGACCAAGCTGTTGTCTGATCCTGAGGGCAAGAAAATGGGCAAGACCGAAGGCAATATGATCGCTTTGACGGACAGTCCGGAAGATATGTTCGGCAAGGTCATGAGTTGGACCGATGGCATGATTGTGCCGGCTCTGGAAATCGTGACTGATGTGCCGATGGAAATGGTCCGCGATGTCGAAGCCAAATTGAAGGACGGCAGCCTGAATCCGCGCGATGCCAAGCTTGATCTGGCCTATGAAGTAGTCAAGATATATTTAGGCGACAAGGCGGCTGAGGCCGGACGCGATAATTTTAAGCGCGTCGTGCAGGATAAAGAAAAGCCAGCGGAAATTCCGGTAATAAAATTAGAGCAGGATGAGATTGGAGTTTTGGATCTATTTGTAAAAGCCGGATTAGCTGTGTCTAACGGCGAAGTGCGCCGCTTGATCGCAGAGAAAGGCCTAAAGATTGATGATAATTTGGTCAATTCTGTTGATTTGAAAGTTAAAATTTCAAATGAGGTTTTGTTGTTGCAGAGAGGCAAGAGGCAGTTTGTAAAAGTTAAGAAAACATAATTTTTATTTCCACTTCTTTAGAAGAAGTGGAGCAAGAATCGCGACCGGTCGAAATCATGGCTAGATTTTTTTAGAAGATTTCTCAATGGTCGCAATGCAACTTCGATACAAATACGACTGCGATACAAAAAGAAGCGCCCCACAGACCGAAGTCTGCGGGGCGTTGTTTTGTGCTAGCTTTACTTCATGCTATTATATGCAAGTGGCCTCGACTCCACTGATTAGTCCCTTGCCCGGAATGATTACTGCGCTCGTTGCCCAGCCACAGCCATTAATCATGGCGAGCCACTGATCATAAGTTGCGCTCATTTGTCCAAAGGAGGACGCATTGTTATCGGCAAGCCAATGAGCCAGCCCTTCTGCCGTTTCTATTACTGGAGAAATTGGCGTTCCTTCCGTGGTGGTTTCATACATCTGATAATGCGTTCGATCTGTTTCTGCCCAATCAGGCATGTAATCGTGCTCTTCGGGGCGGGCGCCACAGTAATCCTCGAAGGTGACAGTCTGATCCGTACCCCTCAATTTCCAGTTATTTTCGATGAAACAAAAGTAAAAACCGTTCTTCCATTGTTCGATTTGTTTGTTGTATAACTCATTACAATCCTTGAAGTCACTGAGCAAGGGGATATAATTGCCTTCTGTATCTCTCGGATGTTCCCAATTTGCCGGAACCATACGAACCTCTCGACTCATGGTTTTAACCTCCCTCTGGTTTTTGGGTTATTTTTTGTTTCACAAAACTCCCTGATTATATGGCAACAGGCTAGAAAACTAACATGCCGCCCTAAAATCAGGGAATTAATTTATATTGTAAGGTTCTGATTTAATAGGTAAGTATAGCATACATTGATAACTTTGTCAAGCAGTTATGCACAGCTAATTTGAAAAAATAGCCTAATTTGAACAAAAAAGACCAGTTAAACGGTCTTTTTTGGTATCTTCAGTTTGATTTTCAGGTCATTTAGCCGGCCATAAAAGCCTTTGCTGTGGATTGAGTTTATTTTGAGTTTATAGGTGTCATAATGATGGATCCATTCATGCAGCAGCGTGTCCAGGAAGCTCTTAGAAGCCAGAATCTGCCCTCTGGCGGCCGTCCGATTGCTGATATTGATAATCTTGGAGCCGGGACGATATGAGCCGTATTTTTTCATGATTATCCGGCTGCCTCGTCTTTTGTGAACTTGATTCTCATCGGTAACAGCGACTTCGACCACGTCAATGCCGGCGGCATCAGATAATTCATCTAAGAGAGCCTCGCTCAGTCTTTGGCGGTCATCAGCCTCAAAGCTGATTAAAATTTTACTGCTAAGTTGCAAGGCTAAATCGCTCGGTAAAAATTTTACGTTTGATATCGAATTGCTTCTGGCGTAATTGGCATTTTTGTAGCTTTTTTTCGCAGCCCTTATGATGATTTGGAACATATTGAGTTGTCATCCCGACCGAAGTCCGGTAATCCGGACGAAGCGGAGGGATCTACAAATAATACTAGGTACTATTATGTAAAAATAAATAAGTATGTTAATGATTAGTAGTGGTTATTGATATTTGTAGATCTCTCCACTTCGCTATGATTATCCGCCGCGGCGGACTGCGGTCGAGATGACATCTAGAAAGTCCAAATCTGGATATTTCTCCAAACCTTCTGATCCTCGCGGCGATAAATCAGGTTGCCTTCGTCAGAACGCTTAAAGCCCAGCTTAGACACTTCATTTTCAATTCCTAATTTCTTAATTTGTCCTCCGATATGCCACTCAGGAATCACGATGACGAGCTTGCCGGATTTTTTCAGCACTAATTTGAATTGCGCGAATGCTTTGAGATAAAGCTCTCTTAGCTCGCTGACAATCGCATCGACTGTCTCCGGCTTTTCATTGCCGCGCATCGGCTTGCCTAAGAACGGCTCGGTAATAATCGCATCTATAGAATTTTGCGAAATATTTTTTGCCAGATCCAAAACATTAATCTTTTCAATTCGTAATTCGTAATTTGAAATTCGTAATTCTTCCTTCAGCCATTCGATATTTTTTTTCGTATCGCTCACTGCTTTGTCGGCGAAATCAGAACCGATCAAATTACTGTAACCCATGGATAAAGCTTCGGACAAGATTGTGCCGGAACCGCAGAACGGATCGAGGATTACCGCACTGTTATCATCAAGTCCGGCGAGGTTGATCATCATCTTGGCCGCTTTCGGCGGCAGCATGCCGGAAAGCGCGTCGGCAGCGGGACGGTCGTAATCGCGATGGGAATAATCCTTCCAATCCTGTATCGCCACTGTCATGCCGAAGTAATCGGGTATGATCAAAAAATCCTGCACCTTTTCTTTGGTCACGATGACGGAAGACAGCGCATCCTCTTTGCTTTCGACTAATCTGGCGGAGATTCCTCGTTCTTTTAAAATGGCCTTAGCTTTCATGCCAAAGTTGCTTTTTCTGATGCCGTAAAAACTGACGCCGAATTTGAATTTGCCTTTGACGGCGGAAGACGATGCGGCGCCAAGGATCAGGCCGTAGTCGGGATTTTCGCCCAAGACGATGCCGATCTTGATCGTGCCGCCCAGCCGCCTCATAACTTTGAAATAGTCGAACTTATCGCTTTCGATTACCAAGTATTTATCTGCCGAGCTTAAGATTTTTGCCTGCGGCAAAACAGCCAGGATCTCAGCCTTGGACAGTTCGGGATTATTGCCTAATATAAATATGTATCGCATAAAATTTGTCATCGTCTATTAGTTATTATGTTAGCTTTATTTGGAGAAAAAAGCCAGCCCTTGGATAAGGACTGGCAGTAAGGCACGACAATGCAGGCTACAAAAGTATCTTATGTTCAATCCTATTTTAAGTCAACTGTGTATAACTCGCAATTAACGGCAGGATTGGCTGGTGATCGGCTTGCCGGTCGTTGAATTGCAATTATTCAGATCAATGCAGCTGCGGCTTTGATAATTTCCGCTGCAGGTCGTCCAGGCGGTGCATGACCAATTCGTCGAACAAGCGGCGGTGCAGGCTTGATTGGTAGACGGCTTATTCTTTGTTGTTCCGCAGGCGTTGAGATCTGTAACGGTACGAAATTGCCAGCCGTTGGATAAGCCGCTTGTCTGGCAAGCGCCCCAGCTGGATGTTATCCAATTTTCTTGGCAAGTGTAGCAAGTCTGGCTTTCGATCGGCTTGCTTATGGCTGTGCCGCATAAATTCTGATCCCAGCAGGTGCGGTAAGATTTGCCATAGGCGCAGGATGACCAGGCGCCGCAAGTCCAGTTTTCGCTGCACAGATAATTGTAGCTGTTGTTATAATTATAGTTATTATTGCCGTAATCATACAAGTAAGAATTGAGGTCGCTGATGCTGGAATCATAGCCGTCTAAGATTGCTCCCTCAGGGTAGCTCATTGACCAATCAACATTGCTGACTACTGATTCATAGCGGAAGCGGTTGGCGGTCATGCCATTTGTAGTAATATGGCGACGTTGGCCGTTTTGAATATAATAGATGTCGTTGGAATTGACATAGCGCAGCAATGTCCCTTCTGGCAGATTGACTGATTGCGTGATATCGCAGTTGCTATCGGCGTTGTAATCGACTTGGAAGCCGACGGGTATTACCAAAGCGCGGTTATATTGGTAATTGCCGTAATGAGCCGGCGCATGGCAAAGCCGAGCATCGGGCAAGATTGCGTACATGACCAGGCTGTTTTCGAATCTCAGCAAATTGGAACCTGGGCGTGCTGTAACGTTCTTGCCTGAGGCGATCTGGCTGAATTCTGAGCTGGAGATCGTCTTGATTGACTGGTCGCGCCAAGAGCCGGCATACCAGGTGAAGAAAGTGGCTTCGGTCGGAAAGAGATGACGGTAGCCGTTGCCGTCGACGTAATAAACGGCCGGATTGCCCGAAGCCTTGATTAAATCGCCCTGGATCGGGTAATAGGCCCAGGCAGGCGAAACGGCGAAAAATGCCGCAGTGGCGATAATGCCGGAAATGAGGAATTTTTTCATACTTTTTTAGCTTTTATTAAGGAATAATAAAAAAGACTAAGCTCGTAATAAGCTTAGTCAAAAAGTGCGGATTTGTCCAGATAACGATGGTTCATCGCTAAAGGTATAAACGGACTCGCTTTCTCCCCTCGTATTTATCATCTTGCCTGACTATGAGATTTTCTACCGTGGTTTCAAAGACATCTCCCACGATTAGTCCTCGTTTACCATGATCGTCAGGCAATGTGCTACCAGTACAAGTAACTTCAATGTCACCTTCCTCGCCCATAATGTCCTGAAGTCTCTCAATGAGATCGCTGATTTTCATCCTGTTTCTCCTATTGCGTTTTTAGCCTTCATTATTGAAGCGCTGTAAATCAAGGAGTTTAATTAATAAGTAACGTAAGCTTTTCATTAATTCCAAATCCTGCCATCGGCGGCTAATTATGATTTCATTAGGTTGATTGCCTCGTCTTAGCCACCAATCATTGCTATTGCCAAGTAGGAAACAATCCGGCCCTTTATGGGGTGCTTCAATTAACTGCCCTTGCCAACAGTCAATTATTCTGGCGATTGCTTCTGCGTATATTAGAAAATCCTCAGCTTTGCCAATTTTGAATGTTAAGGAATAATCTGTAACTATCATGCTATCACTCATGGCTGGTCTCCTTTTGGTTGTTGATGTTTATAGTGCATAATTATTTCACTATTATGTAATGTCCCGAATTGAATTCTGTATCTTATCAAATAAAGCTGAATATGTCAACAGGGTTGATTTAATCTGATTTTTTGCGTATAATTAGCCTAAATAAGCCCAGATGGTGAAATTGGCCCGCCCGCAACGCCTGAAGCGCAAGCGATGGCGGGCGAGCTGGAAAGCATATTTAATGTCAGTAGAAAAAGCGTAAGTTTTAGATAACTTAGCCCAGATGGTGAAATTGGTATACACGCCAGCCTTAGGAGCTGGTGCCGCAAGGTTTGAGAGTTCGAGTCTCTCTCTGGGCACAAAAATAGTCTAAGTTAAGCTTAATATGTAATTTGTCTTGACTTATTCTAGTATTAATGATACTATTAAACAGTTGAAAGTTAAAAGTTATAAAGTTGCAAACAGTATTGGATTTATAACTTTACAAACTTTATAACTTTACAAACTTTATAACTATTGAACTATTCGTATGCCTAATAAGAAATCAGCCATCAAAGACCTGCGCAAAAACGCAAAAAGGGCTTTGAGAAATTTCAAGGTCAAGAAAGCCATCAAGGAAGTCGTCAAAGATTCCAAAAAACTGATCGAGTCAAAGGAGAAATCCGCTGCCGAATCAGTCAAGAAAGCCATTAAGATGCTGGACAAGGCAGCCGCCAAGAAAATCATCAAGAAGAATGCCGCGGCTCGCAAGAAATCCAGATTGGTAAAAAAGCTTAATGAATTGATGAAATAATTCTCGAAGACCCCGGCTCTTAAAAGAGGCGGGGCTTTTGTCTCAAAAAGTATGGAATTAATGGCTATAAAAAATATTCTGGCTGACCAGCCGAATTACCGCCATAAGCAGATTCATGAAGCGATTTATCAGAAGCTTATATCGAATTGGGAAGAGGTTACGACTCTGCCCAAGGATTTGCGCGCCCGCTTGGCCGAAGAAATTTCTCTCGATATTGAGGCGGAGATTATTACTGATGGCGCGACGCAGAAGGCAGCTATTACTTTAGCCGACGGCAATGTCATTGAATCCGTCCTGATCAAGAATGCCGATGGCAGGAATACTATCTGTGTTTCTTCCCAGGTCGGCTGCGCTTTGGGTTGTACCTTTTGCGCCACCGGCCAGAATGGCTATAAGCGCAATTTGACTGCCGAAGAAATAGTATCACAGGTATTATTGTTCGCGCGGATCCTGAAGAAAAATGAGGAGCGCGTTGATAATGTCGTCTTCATGGGCATGGGCGAACCGTTTTTGAATTGGGATAATGTCGCCGAGGCGATCAAGATGTTCAATGACAAGGACGGCTTCAATGTCGCGGCGCGCGCCATCTCCATTTCGACTTGCGGCATAACGAGCGGTATTCGCGCTCTGATCAAGTTCCCCATTCAAGTTAATCTGGCCATATCATTACATGCGCCAAAGGATCGCTTGCGCCAGGAGCTGATGCCGATCGCCAAGAAATACGATCTGCATAGCGTCTTCGATGCGCTCCAGGATTATCTGCACGAGAAGAACCGCAAGATCATGATTGAGTATCTGATGATTGATGGTGTCAATGACAGTGCCCCTTTGGCTGATGATCTGGCGGACCTTCTGGAGGAAATTCCTAAGCACTTATTAATGGTTAACTTGATTCCGTATAACCCGCCCGAATCGTTACGCTCATCGTTGCGGGCGGGCCCGACCGGCAAGACTGGTAAGTATAAACCGTCACCAATAAACAAGATTAAATTTTTCAAGAATTGCTTGGGCCGTCGCGGCTTTGAAGTGACGATCCGCGAATCGCTCGGCGGATCTATCGCCGGCGCCTGCGGACAATTGGCAGGAAATAAAAAAATCTCGAAATAATCGAGATTTTTTTATTTCTAATTATTTTTATTTAATACTTTTCTTTATAGAAAAGTATTGCAAAAGAATCGCGCCGAAATAAATCATGGCTAGATTTTAAGCTTCACTCATTAAACCGTCAGCTCGTCCGCATTAACGGACTCGGTTGACGGTTTGCCTCCGGCCATTCGT
>Ga0172379_10008258_pt1 | contig 13170 bp, 12 predicted proteins | sample GrowelOW334metaG_FD_119756 | JGI IMG/M metagenome (GOLD analysis project Ga0172379, IMG submission 119756) | Groundwater microbial communities from an aquifer near a municipal landfill in Southern Ontario, Canada - Groundwater well OW334 metaG | ecosystem: Environmental > Aquatic > Deep... | reverse complement strand
TTATATGGTACTCCATATATCACATATTAACGGTAAATTCCGAAACTCGTCGCAGGCGCAGTTTTCGGGAAGCATTGCGCAGGCGGGTAGCCGAGCATAGCAAAAAATCAGCAGATTTTTATGCGCGCTGACAGAAAACTTGTGCCAAGAAAGAGTTTTGTAATTTAAACATATTTACCTATTTTTGTTCTTTTGATTGAGAATGCCAAGCCTCCTATTTTTAACTTATTTCCAAGCGTATTTGCTATACTCCTTACATAAGTTCCACTACTACACCTTATTTTAAAACTCGCTATCACAAATTTGTCCAACACCCGATGTTTAACAGAAAGATTCTTTCTCCAAATTTCTAAAATTTCTTTTTGCCTAAAATCTCCATTCACTTTCTTTATTCTTTTTTCTATATTTGTAAATAATTTTTTATTATCTATGGTTTTTATTTTTTCTAATTTTAGTTTTTTAATAAAAATTTTTCTTTCCGGAATTTCTACCTCTTCCCCTGCCCTCGCATAAGAAAACAAGGGTTTGCCTTTTACTGTTTTTGAAGAATAAATAGGGTATTTTTGAACACTTTCACCTAAGAAACTTTTTATATTATTTTTTATTTCTTTTTCTGTTAACTCAGCTAGGCCTTGCCTAGCTGAAGAAGTTACTTTACCTAAGATATCATGAGTATCAGTCGTAAAACCAAAAAGAATTTCAAAACCATATTCTTTTTCCAAATTTAAATACTTTTCTTTGTTTTTTATTTCTTCGCCACATAGCACCAACAAAAGTCCGCTCGCCATCGGATCTAATCTGCCATCATAAGTCATTTTCACATCTTTATATTTTTTATGTTTCTTGCGAAAATTATCCAATGCTTCAAGTGGAGTTTCTCCTTCTTTTTTCTTCAAAAGTAAAATATTTTTCATATTTATCTTACAATAAAGATACCACAAAAGCTTTCTTTTTGTTTAAAATAATGTAAATTAAAGATAAGTGTTTGATTAGAAGGGTTCGCATAGCCCCCGCTTAGCGGGGTAAAGGTCTAGCTTGCCCCGCCTTGGCGGGGTGCACATAAATGCATTATGTTTATATTACGAAAAGTTTAAAAGATCTCGGTTTCTATATTGGTTGTACAAAAAATATAGAAAAAAGGATCTCAGAACACAATAAGGGGAAAACTATATCTTTGAGAAAAAGGAGGCCGTTAGTGGTTGTTTATATAGAAAAACATGATAATGTAAATGATGCCTATGCACGAGAAAAAGAAATTAAATCTTATAAAGGTGGTAACGAATTTAAAAAAATAATAAACGGAGGGTTCGCATAGCGGTCTAGTGCGCACGCTTGGAAAGCGTGTGTGGAGCAATCCACCAGGAGTTCGAATCTCCTACCCTCCGCCAGCACAATTTAGTATCGGTATGACCCGAGTACTCTAAATGCGCTATAATTAAACTATGCTTATAGATATAGCAATCCTACCTCCCAAAAACATTAGGAGAAAAATTGGAACCAAAATAAAGAAAGAAGTCGGGAATCTTCCTAATTTTTTTATTGTAGATGATATTAAACTCATTCCTCATTTAAGTTTGTGGCATATAAATACATCTAAGAAAGAAGTCGATAAAATCGTTCAAAAATTACATGAAATAACAAAGGGACAAAAACCAATCAAGATAACTTCATCTAAATTCCACTCTTTAGAAAAATTTAAAGGATGTCTAGAATTTACAGCAGAGGAAAATAAAGATCTGATTGAATTACAACAAAAAGTTTTTAAAAATATTTATCCATACAAAACTGGGACAATGCCACAATTTGGATCTTTCCTAGAGATTAAATCCTCAAAGAAAAAACTAAAAGAAATAGAAAAATATGGAAGAGGTTTAGGGTTTATCCCTCACTTCACAATGGGGTGGTTAAAAAACGAAAAAGATATCTCAAAAGTTGTAAAAGGAATGGAAAAAGTTAAGTTTAATTTTCCAGTAAAAGAAATTTATATATGTGAAATTGATAAATGGTGGCAGGTTAAAAGAGTAGTAAAAAAGATTAATTTCTAAGTGTAATAATAAAATATACAATAGTAGTTCCTTGCATATATTACTTCTCCTTTATTTAATTTAATTTTGTTATAATCAAAAACATGGAAGAATTATATAAAGGGGAAGAAATTGCCAAAAAAGTAGTAGATTTTTGTCTGGGCAAGTATAAATTTATCTATATTTCTGGTAATGGAGGATCAGGAAAAACAACTCTGAGTAAACAATTAATAAAAGAGGTTAGTTCACGTGGTTTAAATGCTAACCGTATTGATATGGATGATTTTATGATTGATTCCAAAATACGTAAAAGTACCCAAAAAGAATGGATCGATGCTAAAGGCAATAAAAAAGTTGGCTACATGGGATGGGCGTTTAAAGAGTCTTATCATTTGGCTGAGTTAGAAGAAATAATTCATTCTTTAATGAAGGAAAAGGATTCTTTTTATAAACCTAAAAAGAGTAATGATTTTGTAGAATTAAAAGCAGAATTCCCATTAACAATAATTGAAGGTGTTGGTACCACTTTTCTTAAAAAAGAAAAAATGATGTTTAGTATTTTTGCTATGTGTGATTTTAAAGCTGAAGTAGATAGACGAATAGAAAGGGCTCGAGATGGCGAGAATAATTTATCACGCAAAGAAGTTGAAGAAAAAGCCATGGAAAGGAACGAACAATTTGAAGTAACAATCCTATCTGAGAAAAATAAATTTGATTTGGAATTGTGGAGTTTAGAAGATTACTCTTTCAGGAAAGAACGAGATAATTTAAATGTATTATAAATCACAATAAAAATATGCAAAAATAATGTAAGTCTTTATTAGCTTTTAAAAAATCTTAATTAATTTTAACATTTTTTCATCTATTTCATTTTTTCTCTTGAATCTAGATAAAATCTTATGTAGGGCAATAATCATCATATATTTTTGAACCATTGGATCATTGGCCAATTCACCATATCCTTTTTTAAAATATTCCCGTTCTTCTTTGTTTTGAAATACCAGACTCATTGCAATATCCTGCCTGGGATCTCCGGCCATACTTGAAGCAAAATCAATAATTCCGGAAATGTTCCCATCTTTGACAAAAACATGATCTTGATGCAGATCGCGGTGCAAAAATGAAGCTTGTCCAAATTCTAAAGCCTCAATTTCAGAATAAACTCCTCTAATTTTTTTAGCTTCCTCCTCTGTTATCAACTCTTTGTCAAATAAAAAATCAATAGCTTTATGGCCGTTATTTTTATTAGATTCCCAATATTCTTTCGGGCTTGCAAATTTACCCTGAAGTTTTCCATTTCTTATTTTTAATTTACCAAAACCATCTAATTTGATTTCGTGAATTTTTTTCAGCCATTCTCCCAGAAGTTCATATATCTTGTTTTTTTGCTCTTTGGGAAGATGAGCCTCAGGCATTGGAACACCATCCGCGGAATCAATTATTGCTGTTTCTAGCCCTATTGATTTTGGTTTTTCAAGATACGAGATGACTTTTGGCACAGGAATACCCCTTTCGACCAAGATCTTATGACCTAAAACAGTTGCTCCTAAACTTCTTTCGGAATCTTTCTCAATTATGATGAAAACGGTTGTGCCTTCAATTAGTGCTTTGAAAACTTGATTAGAACTCGGTCTTTCTTTTACTTTATTGATTATTTTAACCTCAAAGCCAAAATCATCTTTTATGGCTTTTTCCAAAGCTGTATTTTCGAAATTTACCGAATTGTGTGTTTCAATCATTTAGGTATTATACACTTAATTATTAACTATAGAAATTATCAGTTCGTTTTTTTAAAAGCTTCGGATATCGTCCCATAATTTCTAGTTAATTTCCAAAAGTCATAAAGTTAGTACTCTCATATTTCCTAACTGCTCTATAAAATAATTTTATAGAAAGTAAAAACCAAATTATCGCTAAAACACTAACCATTAAAAGTTTCTTAAAAGAAAGATCTCTAACTATTTCCACTGGCAAAGTTCCAATCAATAGAGACGGAACAAGAAAAGTAAATATAAATCTCATTACTCCTTGAAAAGCCCCGCCATGAAACAATGCAGGAGATAAAAATAACTCAAAAAAACCGCCGACTGTTCCACTGGCATCAGTAAAATAAAAAGTAGTCGAATAAATAACAACAGCTGCCGAGAAAAATACAACCACTGCAATAAAGACCAGTAAAACCATTAATAAAATTTGAAGAATACTTGCATGAAGAAGAGAAGCATATATTACTAGGCAAACAATTCCAAAAACCATATCCCCAAGGGCTGAAGTTCCAAATGAAGCAGTGGCTATTCTAACCAGTAGATTTTTAGGTGAAAGCATAAAGCGATCAAAACTACCCGAAGCTGCATAATCAGCTAATCTTCTAATTCCATCTCCAGCAGAGAAAACTATACCAAAACACAAAGCAACAAATCCTTGTAGACCAACTATATCAGCAACCGTCCAACCTCCAATAATCCCGACAGATTTCACAAAAAATCCCCAAAGAATTATAAAAGAGATGTTGTTGATAGCCATTCCTACCACATTCATTAAAAAACTAGTACGAAGTTCCGCGCTGTTTTGAATGTTTTTCTTTATTGCATATAAACTAAATTTTAATTCTTTCATAATATATTTATCCTCCATTAACCGATACTTTTTCTTTTGCTTTTTTAAACATAAAATAAGTAATCAGTCCCAGTAAAATAATCCAAAATAACTGAACGCCAACTAATTGATACCAATTTGTCCGCCAAGATTCATAAACCGTATGTGTTACCATATTAGCTGCACCAAAAGGACTAAATAAAGAAATTTTATACATCAATGCTGGAAATAAAGCTATTGGAAGAAATGAACCGCCCAAAATCATAATCATTTTATCAACTATCCAATATATAGGATTTATGTCTTCTACCCAAAAAGAAAAAAGTCCAACTATTGAATATATAAATAAAGATAAAATGCATCCACAAAAAAAAGTTAGAATTAATGTTGGTATAAAAACTCCAATTTTCATAGTTGTTGGAAAACCAATAAGAAATGCAAGAGCTATTACTCCTAAAGTTGTTGTGACCAAAAAATAATATATACCGGAGCCAACTTGCCACCACATCCTATAAGAAAGATAAGATATTGGTTTGCTGAACAATATTTCTACGTTTCCGGATTGTACATCTTGCATTATTAATTTTGCAATAGTACGAAGTTGTAAAGTTAAAAATGCAAAGTAGAAAAAAATACTCCAAGCGGCAAACAGAAAAGTTGTGCCATTGATAACACCGTTATTTAATCTGTAAACATACCAATACAAAATGAGTAGAATTCCGCATCTTGCGATAGTGGTCATCATACTCGCAACCAGCCTGAAGCCGTAATAAAAATGTTCCCTAATCTGTGTTTTTATTATTTTAATCGGCAGTCTAATTTTTTTGAGAATCTTTTTCATAAATGTGTCTGATAACCGTTTCAAGGTCAGCATTATATACATCGATGTCCTCTACTTTAAATAAAGTAAGTAATTTCTTCAAAGATTCTTGAACATTGATTTTATTTATATCCACTACAACCGTGATTTTATTTATATCTTTTGATAAATAACTTATGCCTTCAGGAAGCAAAGGAAAATCAGTAAAATTATCCTGTGCTACCAAGTCAATATATTTTTCATAAACAAAAGTTTTTGCCAAATTTTCTGTGGGTAAATCTTTTATAATCTCTCCGTGGTTAATGATTATAGTTCTGTTACAAAGAGATTCAATGTCACCAACGTCATGCGAAGTTAAAAAGATTGTAGTTCCTTCTTCTTTATTTATTTTAAGCAGTAAATCACGAAGCATTTTTTTAGCCACAACATCCAATCCGATTGTCGGTTCATCAAGTAATATAATTTTAGGTTTATGGATTAAAGAAGCTGCCACTTCTGCCCGCATACGTTGACCGAGTGAAAGTTTACGAACAGGTTGAGTAATAAACGAACCCAAATCAAAAAGTTCTACTAGTTCGGATATTCTAGTTTTTATTTCTTTCTCAGACAGATCATACATTACCCCAAAAAATTCAAGAGAATCAGTAAGTGGAAGATTTGGCAAAAGTTGTGAACGCTGACCAAAAACTGTGCCTATTTGATATGCTAGTTTCTTTCTGTCTTTTGTAGGATCAAAACCTAAGATATCCACTTTGCCCAAAGTTGGAAAAAGTATACCGGTGAGCATTTTAATTGTAGTAGATTTACCAGCACCGTTGGGTCCGATAAAGGCTATACGTTCTCCACTTTTTACAGAAAATGAAATATTGTTAACCGCTACGATTTCTTTGGTTTCAGGAGAAAACAAGTTTTTTAACCAACTCGCAGATGAATTTTTCGCAGAGAAAGTAAACTTTTTCGTAAGGTGGGATACAGTTATTGAATTCGAGTTCATAAAATGAATTTTATCATTTCCGTGTTGTTTTTCATAGTTAACTTAAAAGCGTGAGTATTTTATCCTTATAAACTATCCTTGATCTCAGGTTCGCTAAAAGTTCTCGTTTCTCAATTGTCGTGCCTTCTTTAAGAATATATTTAGCATAGTTTCGTATGTCAGTATCCGGTCTGTTTTTCACCTTATCGGTACTACCTAGCACTGATCTCTGGAAAATATTAAATCTTGCGATTTCATCCTCGAGCTTCTGCCTCATCCCAAGCTCGTTGATATTTACTTTGTCTAGAATTTTAAGTAACTCTATAATTAAATCTTCCTCCCGAATATATTTGTTTTTGCAATTACGATCTCTGGCTCTCGAGCATGAGTAGTAGATATACCTATTCGCTCCGCCAGCTTTCAGCTGTTTCCATTTTTCTTCAGCTGATATGCCGGAACCACAATATCCGCAAGTAAAAAGTTTAGTGAAGGCAAATTCTTTTGTTTCTCTCACAATTTGATCACGCTTTAATTGAGCTTTAGCTTTTTCAAATAATTCTTGAGTTATCAATGGATCATGCTTTCCTTGATACCAATTTCCGCTTCCTAATGGCTTTTCAAAGACACCGTAATAAAAAGGGTTTTCAAGTATACGATATATGCCACTCAATGTTAATGATTTATTGCCTCTAGTATAAAAGTTTAGTTCAAACTTTAGCCAGTTAAATATCTTTCTGCCGGAATAATGTTCGTAGGCAACTTTCTCAAACATTTTCTTAATTACTGGACCTCGTAATGGGTCAACTATTACCTGACACTTTTTATCCATACGATTTTGATTTAAATATCCAAGCGGTGCCATGCCTGCCCATAATCCCATCTCCGCCCTAGTTCGCAGTCCTCGTTTTACGTTGATACCTCGATTATCATTTTCTAGTTTTGCCTGACTTCCTAAAATCATCAATAAGAATTTTTCACTCGGGCTATTGGTAAATCTCTGTCCATAAGTTCGTATCTCATGAAGTTTTCCACTATCCATCAAATCTACGATTTTCCCCAAGTCTCCGGCATTCCTTGAAATACGATCTGGCGCCCATGTAAGAATGCCGTTGAATTTTTCCTGTTTAAGTTCTTCTATGATTTCGTTAAAGATAGGTCGTTGTCCGGTTTCTTTGGCACTATGTGATTCTCGCTTCATGGTCACAATCTCAAGTCCTTCACGATCTGCCATTTGAAGCATCTCTTTTATCTGACTATCAATAGAAAGAACCTGACGTTCCTCTGATTCGGTGCTTTTTCTTGCGTAAAGGCAATATTTGACTCTTATAGGGACTACCTCTTTTGCCAGAGTCCCTATTGGCATTGATACTGTGTTGTTCATACTCAATGAATGACGCAACTCGCCCTAAGAGTCCAGAGCGTCCCGAGTTGATATTGTTGGTAACTAAAAGTCTAAAAACCCCTTTATTTTAAGGTGTTTTTATGGTATCATGAGTCTCATAATAATCTGTGAGCCTATTTATTATTTATGTCACCAACACCCACACATTGTTCATGGTTTGAAGATACACATACAACGCTTAGTACAAGTGATGGTGAAATTGTGCGTGTCATTAATTTTAACCATCAACAGAATGAAGATATTTTAAAAGAATGGGCACTTCACTTAAGACGACATTATTCGTCGGACGAGGACTTAGAAAAAAATTCCACGTCAATGGGAATGTCTAAATCTGATTATCTTCGAGATATTAAATTTCCAAACAATACAGCCCCTGGGCCAAGTGTTCGCTCTGGAGATTTTTCAGAGATTCTTGTTGCAGACTATATTCAATTTTTAATGAATTACGATGTTCCTCGTACTCGATATGATAGAAAACCTACACCGAATGACAGTACTAAAGGTACAGATATTTTAGGTTTTAAATTTTCTGAAAATAATAGACCTATTGATGATGAATTGATTACCTGTGAAGTGAAAGGTTCTTTAGGTCAGGGTCGCACTGCTTCTAGCTCTTTACAAAATGCCATCAATGATTCTAAGAAAGATTTTGAAACAAGATTACCCATAGCACTGAATGCTACGCTACAAAGGTTGAAAGATCGTGGGGAGACAGAATCTATAAAGACAGTTGAAAGATTCATGAATAAAATTCAAAATCCTTACAGACAAATCACAGGTGCATTTTTTGTTTGTTCAAAAAATTGTTGGCAAGATAATTTGGTTACTCAAGCTCATTCAAATCACCCAAATTTTAATACGATTTATTTAACCTTCACTGGTACCAATCTTATGGAATTAGCTAATCGTCTCTATGAAACTGCATATGTTACAGCCTAATTCAACAAATAAATTATTTCACGCTCGAACAAGAGCAAAAGCTAAAATGTATGAATATGCAGTTCCTCTTGATCAACATATTAATACTGGAGAAATTGCACTAAGCGACATGCTCGATTTAACAATTGGTATGTTGGGTGACCTTACTGCTGGAACCTTTAATAACTTAGAAGAAGAAAAATATAGGTTATTATTTTCAGCCCAGTATTTCAGTTCCATATTAGAAGCTGAGGTTATTTCTCACAGTCATATTTTATTGCACTTGCTAGCATCTTCCGCATACTATCTTTCTGGTTATCCAGGTAGCTCCCAGGTATTACTAAAAAATATTACAGATGAACAGGTGGATGTATTGACCCAAATGGAGAAGATCCTATTTGTTGTTCTCAAACGAGATCCTTTTTTTGTTGCTGTAGAAAGAGATTCTTTTTATGATGATACCAATAACTTAATGGAAGCATGGAATAATTTTTTAATTGGAAAAAGTTCCTACGAAGAACTTGATGGATTAAGTAAAATATTGAGGTCAAAAATATATAAAAGTGGCACAGACAAAGATTTATTACTCATTGATATTATTAGAACATTAATACTTAAACGTTTTAATGTTTCTGTGCGATCTGTTCTTTCAAAATATTCAGATGTAGATATAGAACTATGGGAGCCTTATTTTTTAAAAACTAACCATGTTGAAGAATTTTGGCCATCACAAGTTAAATTAGCGGAATATGGTGTTTTTAAAGGAATTTCTGCTGTAATACAAATGCCAACAAGTGCAGGTAAGACAAAAGCCACTGAGTTTATTATAAGAAGTTCTTTTTTGTCTGGTCGTGCGACCCTAGCGATTGTTGTAGCTCCGTTCCGAGCTTTATGCCAAGAAATTTATAATGATTTTATTAAAAACTTTTCGGAAGATTATGACGTTAATATAAACCTTATTTCTGATGTACTACAAGATGATTTTAAATTCATTTTAGAGACCCAAAAATCAATTTTAATTTTTACACCAGAAAAACTTGATTTTATGCTTCGGCACGATTCCAGCTTTTCAAAATCAATTGGTCTAATCATATATGATGAAGGTCACTTGTTTGATGATGATACAAGGGGTTCAAAATACGAATTATTACTATCATCTCTTAAGCAACAACTTCCTATAGAAGCTCAGGTTGTTCTCATCTCCGCGGTTATTTCAAACGCTCAGGAAGTAGAAGAGTGGCTTATAAATCAAGATGGGGTATTAGTTGATGGAAAAGATCTTTGTCCAACGAATCGAAACATTGCTTTTGTTGATTGGGCACAACGCAGCAGACTTTTACAGTTTGTCGATGAGCAGGATATTAATAAAAATTTATTCTTCGTTCCATCGATACTTAGAAGTTATGAGATTGAAAAACGAGGAAGAGAAGGAAGGAAATTTTTCCCAAAACCTAAAACAGGAGGAGGTTACGAACCTTCCCAGATTGCAGGATTTTTAGGATCGAGGTTGTCATCAGTAGGACTAAGCGCTATTTTTGTAGGGCAAAAGAAATCTGCACAAAAAATTGCCAGAGATTTGATTGATGCTTATGACCGTAATTTACCTTTAGATAAACCCATTGCTTTTAGTGAAAACACAACTCAGTCTAATAAAATTATTTCTTATATAGAAAAATTATTGGGTCCAGAAAGTATTAACGCAAAAGTATCTAAACTTGGCGTGTTAATTCACCATGGTGGAATTCCACATGGTTTAAAATTAGTGACTGAACATGCCTTACAAAACTCTTATTTTAAAGTAGTTGTATGTACCTCTACTCTTGCTCAAGGTATAAATTTACCAATTCGTTATTTAATAATAAGCACAAATCATCAAGCTGGAGAAAAAATAAAAACAAGGGATTTTTACAATCTGATGGGGAGAGCTGGTAGGTCTGGTAAATACACTGAGGGTACAGTTATTTTTGCCAATCCAGATATTTACAAAGCACGAGTATTCCAAGGAAAAAGCTGGAAAGATATAGAACATTTACTTAATAGTAACAATTCTGAACCATCACAAAGTCGAATGAAAATTTTACTTACGGATAAGCCAGAAAATGTTGAAGAACAGGTAAAATGGGAGAACGATATTGCTTCAATAAAAAAAGAAATAACTTCCTATCTTCTTAATGCTTTATCTAGCGTGGAAGATGTTAGAGTAATGGAACAGATAGTTACCAATATTGTTCAAAATACTCTGGGCTATTCACAACTAGAAACAGAAGAGCAGAAAACAACCTTAACAGGAATATTTTTAGAAATAGGTTTGAATATAATCAACGAAATTCCAGATGCTGGTCAGCGTTTAGTGTACGGAAGATCCATTCTTAGTCTTGAACAATCCCGAGTCTTTGTAGCTTCGATACAAAGTGATATTGAATGGATTATTGCTTCTTTAGAAGTAGAAGATTTTACAAATCCATTAGACATGTTTTGGAGTTACCTGTATACATATTCTAGTAATAAAATACTTAAAAGTTTCACTCAAGAAGATTCTTTAAATTTATGTAAAAAATGGATTGGGGGTAAAAATTTTCTTTCTATTTTAGACTCAGCATTGCTTTTTCAAAGAACTTCTAATCAAAAACTTGATATGATTAACATTATTGATTTATGTGAAGTTGGTTTTAGTTATGAAATTTCAACTCTTCTTGGTTCATTGTATGAATTGATTACAATCGTATTTCCCGAAGAATATTTGACTTTAATTAAACTAGAATTTAATTTAATGCAAAAGAGATTAAAATATGGAACTCCGGGTGAACTTGAATCTACTGTTTATGAATTAGGTTTTTCTGATCGTAACCTAAGTATGGAAATTGTCTCTCTTTTAGATACCACTATGCCTTTTGTATCTAGAGGTGAAATTATAAAAGCAATAAAAAATACGAGTGCCATTAAAGAAAAAATTGAGAGTGAATATCCAAATTATTTTATTACAAGATTTAATAATTTATTTACAAGATAAATATATGGCTACATGTAAAAAATTAGATGAAGAATTGTTGAGAAATTTGTGTGCTGTTGTTGCAGACACTGTGGATGGAATATCAGGAAGTCAAATTGGCAAATATCTTACTAGTGCTGGGATTGAAGACATATTTCCCGGCATTACAAAACGAGATCGTCTTTTTGCAGCTTTAAAAGCAAAGCAAGATAAAGATGTTTGTTCAAACAATGTATTTGGCTTTTTAATGAAAGTAATGAACCCTGTGAATTATATAAAACAACCAGATATTTTTGAAAGTCGTCGACAGGAAATAAACAAAGTTCTTTTATTTGCAGGATATGAATTAAGCAAAAATGGTGAATTTAAAATTGTTGATAAAGTAAAAAATCTTGATGAAGCAGAACAACGAGCTGATAAACTATCGACTGAGCTTCGTAACAGGAAAGTTCACCCAGAGGTTCTTAAATATTGTAAACCAGAACTATTGCAAGAAAACTATTTTCACGCAGTCTTAGAAGCAGTAAAAGGAATCGCAAGTCGTATCAGAAATATGACGAGTTTAACCTCTGACGGATCTGAACTTATAGATGAATCTTTTAAAATCGCTAGTCCATACATCATAATTAATTCTTTTAAAACTGACACTGAAAAATCAGAACAGTCAGGTTTCTCTAATCTTTTAAGAGGTATATTTGGAATGTTCCGTAATCCAACAGCTCACGCTGCAAAAATTGAATGGCCCATACTAGAAGAAGAAGCTTTTGATTTATTGGCTCTTGTTTCTTTGGTGCATAAAAAATTAGACAAGTCTAGTGTTATAAAACTCAAACAATAGACCTGTTGGTAACTCGACTACACAAATTCTCTAATCTAAGCTAGTATGGCACGACCTCATAAAAAGAGGTATAATTCTTTTATAAATTAATAGTCGAGACCTAACCCCTTGGAATTTCCAAGGATATGGTCGAAAGTCGGATCACGCATAAAGAACCCATCATGGGGTTGCGTGATCCGCCGTATAGGGAAACTTATACGAGAGACTTCGGTCTCTACCCGTGGTGGGCTTTTTGCGTCTTGTCACAGGTACTTTACTAATTATATGCAAAAGAATAAATTATTATGGAACAGGAGGTGAATAATAAAAAATTAACTTTAGGTATTGTAATTTGTTGGATGTACGGAATTTTAGCTATATTTGCAGGAATTAACTTTCTTTTTAAGAACCCCATAATTGCAATTATGTATTTTCTTTCAGCAGTTATTGTTTTTCCACCAATATATGAATTGGTTAAAAATAAATTACATCTTTCTTTGTCTACTGGATTAAGGTTTGCAATTTTTGTAATACTTTTAATTTTGATTGGTGTTCAATTAGCACCTGGGGTCACATCAATTATAAATTCAAATCAGCAAACATCTAATAGCACAATGGACACTATATATGCA